>Ga0172370_10008319_pt1 | contig 12491 bp, 13 predicted proteins | sample LakKiv5m_FD_114538 | JGI IMG/M metagenome (GOLD analysis project Ga0172370, IMG submission 114538) | Freshwater microbial communities from Kabuno Bay, South-Kivu, Congo - kab_022012_11.5m | ecosystem: Environmental > Aquatic > Freshwater > Lake | place: Democratic Republic of the Congo...
CACCAAACACCAGTTCACGGCGTTCTTCATCACATGCTGAGAAATTGCGCCCCAGCGTTCCAGATGCGCGCGCTGCATAACGGAGACAATCTCCGGGTCTAGCCCGCCGAGCAAGTCGGGGTTAGAGCCAACGATGGAAAGCAGCGCGTCTCCGTTTTGGACTTTGTCTAACACGGCGTCAATTTGCCATTGCGAATATTCGCTGAAAGAATCTTTGGGGGCGTAACTGATTCGCAGCGGCAGCAGGTCTTCGTCGCCCCAGACGACATCCACATATTTTGCGCCTGCGGTGTAGGCGGCTTTGGCTATCTCATGTACTAGCGGAGCAAATTGCAGCGGCACGCCGCGCGTTGCTCCATAAGTGATGACCAGTCGCTGACCGGCGCGTAAATTTAAGCCGACCTTTACGACTACTTCCGCATACTTTCGCAACATTTCTTGATGTTTTTTCTCGGACATAACGCCTCGATTTTTTAAGATTTTCACTAGTATAGCGCCGAAAAATCAACGCTATTCAAACGCTGTTTGCGGAGAATTACGCATCTCATGTGTTTACGCAGGCAGCCCCAACTCTGCTAACTTTTCTTTGGTGGGGTAGCCCTTCTCGTCCCAGCCGCGCAGTTTATAAAATTCCGGCAGCATCTTGTCGAGTTCCACTACTTTGCCTTTGGCGGGACCATCCGGCAGCGGCTCGTGTAACATGCGATAGGGGAGCGTGTCTTCCGTTGAACCGGCTTTCATTAAGAACATGCGCTCCAAGTTATAGACGCGCTCCGCCGCTTTAAGAGCCTCTTCGGGCGAGTATCCTGCGCCCGTGGAGAGGTTCATCATCTCGGAGAGAATCTGCGGCAAAATCATGCGGTCTTTATTGAACATATAGCGGATGCCCACAAAGACGCACACGCCGGAAGAATCCATCAACGCGAAAGAATCTTCAAAATGTTTCACAAGTTCCGGCTTGCCTTCTGTCATCAGCGGATTTTCCTTCACAGGCACGCCGAAGACTTCTTCGTAAGCCACATCGCCTTCCATGTGAGACGCGCCCTTGTTAGAGGTGGCGTAGAGCAAGCCCATGCCCTGCGAGCCGCGTGGGTCATAGCCGGGGAATTCCTGCTTGCGCGTGGTGACGGCAATTTCGGGATGTCCGTATTTTTCCGCAAGGCGATAACTGCCTTGCGCCAAATCTTTTCCAAAGCCTTCGCTATGCGCCATCTTCTTTATCATTTCAATCATCGCGTCATGGTCGCCAAATTTGAGCGGCATCCCAATCACATCTTCGGAGATGTAGCCCTTCTCGTACATTTCCATTGCGGCGGCAATCGTCATGCCGGTGGTGATGGTATCCATGCCGAACTCGTTGCACAGATAATTCGCTTTGACCAGCGCGGCGAGGTTGCTTACGCCGCAGCCTGTTCCCAGCGATGAAATTGTCTCGTATTCGGGACCTTCGCCCTTGCCTTTATATTTTCCATCAGGAACTTCGGTCAGCCGTCCGCAAGAAAGCGGGCAGCGGTAGCAAGGCGTGTGTCGAATGAGATATTGATTTTTGAGCGCGTCTCCGTCAATGTTGTTCACATGCTCAAACGTGCCTTGCAAAAAATTCCGCGTGGGCAAAATGCCCAGCGTGTTGGTCACTTGCGGAACGTAGGACGTTCCGTAAATTCGCATGTTCGAGCCTTTCTTCACGTCCGCGCCCACGTTTTTAGAAGTCTCCACGCTCAAAGCGCGCATTCCTTCGGGGTCATGCAACGCGGGATTTTTATTGCCCATTGCCACTACCGCCTTCAAGTTTTTGCTGCCCATCACCGCGCCCACGCCAGAGCGAGCGGCAGCGCGATGCTTATCGTTCATAATCGCCGCCATCAACGCGAGGTTTTCGCCTGCTTGCCCAATGCACGCCACGCGCGCATCTTGGGATGTTTCGTCTTTGAGGATGTCTGTCGTCTCGTGCGTATCCTTGCCCCAAACATGCGCGGCATTTCTTAATTCGACTTGGTCTTCATTGACGAAGAGATACACCGGTTCAGCGGATTTGCCCTCAAATAGGAACAAGTCGAAGCCGGTGCGCTTCATCCATGTAGGAAACTCTCCGCCCGAATTGGAATGCGCGAGCGCGCCCGTCAGCGGAGATTTGGTCACGACCATGTAGCGGTTGCCAGTCGGCGCGGGAGTCGCGGTCAGCGGTCCAGTCGCAAAGATGAGAATATTTTCCGGCGAGAGCGCGTCCGCCATTGGATTCATCTCCTTGTAAAGATAATGAATCGCCAGCCCGCGTCCGCCGAGATAATCACGCGCAATTTTTGGGTCAATCTCTTCTCGCGTAATTTTTTTTGTAGTCAGGTTTACTCGCAAAAGTTTAAGATGCCAACCGTACATAAAAGACTCCTTGAAATGAGGGTACAACGTTTTAACGTTCAAACGTTGGAACGTTGAATTCCTACCCGCCCGCAATTGCAGAAAAAGCCGTAACGGTATCGCCTTCTTGCAGCGGCGTGGAAAGTTCCACCGTGAGACCGTTTAGCACAACTACGCTTTCATCATTAAGCGGAATGGGAAATCGCGCCACCGCGTCATAGACCGTTGTGCCTTGCGGAACGTCCAACTCGATAACGCCGTGCTGCGCCTCAGGCGGAAGGACATCGCGGTAATTGGCTATCATTTTTACGCGGATTCGCATGGCGCGATTCTAGCATGAAATGGCAGGCAAAGCGCTTTGTGTGTACAATACAAGTATGAAAAAACAACTTCCCTATCATGGCTGGTGTTTTGTGTGCGGAAACGAAAACCCGCACAGCATTGGGCTGACTTGGTATGTGGATGATGACGGCGTTCTCACGTCTGAATTCACCTTGAATGACGCGCAGCAAGGACCGCCCGGTCACGCGCACGGCGGCGCTTCCGCCGCTATTTTAGATGAGGCTATGGGGCTGGTGGTTTGGGCGGCAGGGTTAAAAGTGGCGGCGGTGAATTTGGAAATTAATTACCATAAGCCGCTTCCGTTAAATCAACCGTTAACTTTGGAAGCGCGCATCACGCAGCGCGATGAGCGCAAAACTTTTTCCACTGGCGAAATTAAACTGGCGAATGGTTCTGTGTGCGTCAGCGGGCGCGGAATTTACGTCGTTGCGCCAAAACTTTTTAATGACACATGGCTCGCGGAAAAAGAAGCCTGATTTTTGCCTGCGCGTGGATGTTGGCGCTCGGCGCGTGCGCCGCGCAGCCGACCTCCGCGCCAACCGCAACCCTCGTTCCGCCGCAACGTTTGGCGGCGGAAGATAACCCCTACGCGCCTCTGCCCGATGACGCGAAGCGACTCCGCGCTGAAATTTTGCTCACTTCAACGCAACTCTCCGAGCGCATAGACCTCGCGCCGCCGCGCGTGCAAATCTATTTTTTGGGCGTAATGACGGACGCTTGCCAGCAGTTGCGCGTACAGCCGCGCTTGCCAGATGAGGAGCGCCGCATTTTTATTGAGGTGTATAGCGTCTCAGAGCCAAACGCCAAATGCGAAAATGTCTTTCGTCAATTTGAGGTTAGCATTTTGCTGGGCGTGTACTCGCCGGGTAGATACGTCATTTGGGTTAACCAACAACGCATCGGCGATTTTGTCTCGTATTAAAGTTTGACCGATTCGCAACCTGTGAGTAAACTATTCTCATCCTATGAATCTTGCGCGGGCTGAAGAACCGCGCAAGACCGCGAACTCGGAGTTCCCCATGTTCTTCAACAATCGAATACGTCCGCAAAGTTTGAACGCGCTGGCGGAAGTGAAATACCAACCTTTTTGGCTGGATGATTCCGCGCGCCCCGAACCTGCCCCCGCGCTGACTTCCTCCATCCAAGCGGATTTAACCGTCATTGGCGCGGGCTTTACCGGACTGTGGAGCGCGTTGCTCGCCAAACAACAATTCCCTACCCGCGAGGTGATTGTGCTGGAAGCGGGCGAGGTAGCCAGCGGCGCAAGCGGGCGCAACGGCGGTTTTGTCGCATCTTCTCTGACGCATGGTTTTCAAAATGGAAAAAGCCGTTGGAGGAAAGAACTGCCCGCTCTCGTTGAACTCGGTCATCGCAATTTAGACGACATTGAAGCAACCGTCAAAGAATTTAAGATAGACTGCGATTTTCTGCGTTCGGGCGAATTGGACGTGGCGACAGAAAAATATCAGGCGGAGCAAATGCCGCAAGAGGCGGAAGACTCCGCCCGTTATGGCGAGCGGAAGCGTTTTCTCAATCAAGAAGAGATTCGCGCGCGCGTTCATTCTCCATCTTATCTTGCCGCGTTATATGACCCGAATGTGGCGATGGTGAATCCGGCGCGGCTGGCGTGGGGGCTAAAACGCGCTTGTGAAGAATTGGGCGTTAAGTTTTATGAGCATACTCAAGTTTTACAAATGGAAGAAAACCGCGCGGGCGTACTGATAAAAACGCAATACGGGCAGGTTGAATCCAGACGGGTGGCGTTGGCGACCAATGCTTTTCCGCCTTTGATGAAACATCTTTCATTTTATATTGTGCCGGTTTATGACTATGTGTTAACCACCGAGCCGCTTTCCGCCGCGCAGCGCGATTCGATTGGATGGAAAAACCGCGAAGGCATTGGCGATGGCGGAAATCAATTTCATTATTATCGCACGACAGAGGACGGGCGAATTTTGTGGGGCGGTTATGACGCGGTCTATTACCGCAACAACGGAGTCGCGCCGCAATTGGAAAATCATCCGCAGTCTTTTGCAAAATTATCGGAGCATTTTTTTCAAACTTTTCCGCAGTTGAGCGGTTTGAAGTTTAGCCATGCGTGGGGCGGCGTAATAGATACCTGTTCGCGCTATTCTGTTTTTTGGGGAACAGCCTTTCGGGGAAAATTATCTTACGCGCTCGGCTACACCGGCTTGGGCGTGGGCGCTTCTCGCTTTGGGGCATTGACCATGTTGGACTTGTTGGAGCAGCGCGAGACGGAAAGAACCGCGCTGCAAATGACAAGGCAAAAGCCGTTTCCCTTTCCCCCAGAACCCTTCCGCGCGCCTATCATCAACTTTACGCGCTGGTCGCTTAATCAAGCCGATGAAAATATGGGCAGGCGCAACCTTTGGCTAAAAATTTTAGACGCGCTCAAACTTGGGTTCGATTCGTGAACTATTAAGCGCTGAAACATGGATTTCTTTTCTCTGTGTCTCAGCGCTTTGGCGTTTTAGAATTTTGCAAGGGATTTATTTTCTTTTTCGCAGCAAGAGCGGAACGCCAATGATGAGGACGATGACAATGCCCATGAGGAAGATTCCATCGGTGGAGCCAATGACCGACTCGCCGCTTTGCGGCGGGGGCGGGGTGACAATTTGCCCGCTCAACGCTGCGGCGGACGGGTTGCGCGCCGCCAAAGTCGTTTGGCTGCACGCGGAAATGGTTAAGGCGGAGAGGAGCAAAAGCGCCAGCATGGACAAAAGAAAAATTCTTTTTTGCATAGCGCGATTGTATCATGCGGAGTAGGGCGCGTTTTTCCATAAACGCTTACCTTTTCTGTCAATATATGTACTTTTTTGCACTTGTGATTTATAATGCTCTCATCTTGCTGAAAGGGGCGCAGCAGATGAAACGACACACTTCTCATGTCCACTTTTTCTTTTCCCCATATCTTGTTTGCAACTCGTCCTAACGATTCTCGTTGGGGCGGTTTTTGTGTTTGCCCGTGTTTTCATTTTTAGTTCTCGCCGCCGCGTTTGTGGCGGCGTTAATCTTTCAAGGCACAGCATTACTTTGCTACATTAATTTTTAGGAGCATCCATGATAAAACGTTTTTTTGACTGGCTGAAGCAGCCGCTAGGTCTTGTTGCGGTGGGGATTGCCGCGCTGGCGCTCTTTAGCGTGGCGGCGTATGGTCTCTACCTCACTCAGCAGCCGCCGGAGCAACCCATTCAATTCCCGCATCGCACGCATATTGCCTTTGGCGTGCAATGCTTGTATTGTCACCCCGGCGCCACCCGCGGACCCGCCGCAGGGTTGCCCGCGCAGGCAAAATGTTGGGGATGTCACCAACAAATTGCCAAGACGCAGACCAGCCCGCTGCTCGCTCCGCTTAAAGCGGCAGTGGAAAGCGGAACTCCTATTCAGTGGATTCCTGTCGCGCAAGTTCCAGACTTTGTTCAGTTTAATCACCGCGCGCACATTGCCGCCGGAAAAAACTGCGAAGACTGTCACGGCGATTTGACCAACCAGACCATCTATCAAAACCCGCAAGTATTTAATATGGGTTGGTGTTTAGATTGTCACACCAAAACCGCAGGCGAAGACCACGCAAAATTGGTCAAACTCACCGACTGCGGCACCTGCCACTACTAAACCGGGCGAAAGGACTTACTTATGAGCAGCAAATTTTCCCGGCGTGATTTTCTCAAACTCACCGGCGTAGGCGCGGCAACCACCGCCGTCCTTACCGGTTGCGGACCGGCTTCGCGCTATACCAAACGCGAGCCGTACATGCAAATGCCCGAATACACCTACAACGGGTTGAGTACCTATTACGCCACCACCTGCCGCGAATGTTCCGCAGGCTGCGGACTCATCGTCCGCACTTCGCAAGGGCGCGCCATCAAAACCGAAGGCAACGCCAACAACCCGCTCAATTTGGGTAAAACTTGCGCGCGCGGACAAGCCACTTTGCACGGCTTATATAACCCAGACCGCGTCACCGACCCGATGAAAAGCGGAAGCAAAATTTCATGGGATGAAGCGACCCAAGCAGTCGCGGACGCGCTCAAAAATAACAAGCCGGAAGAAGTCGCCTTTTTGATGGGGCTTGCGCCTGACCATCTTTTTGACTTTGTATCAGACCTCGCCGCCGCCAGCGGCATGAACGCGCCCGTCCGCTTTGGCGCGCTCGGCATGTTTGAATCTCGCGCCACGTTGAGCCAAGCGGCAGAAACTCTCTTTGGTCGAAGCGCCATGCCGTTCTTTGATTTAGCCAACGCGGACGTGGTCTTTTCCTTTGGCGCAAACTTCCTTGAAACGTGGCTCTCGCCCGTAGCCTACACACGCGGGTTCGCGGGGCTGCGCGAAGCGCAAACCAAAATGCGCGGCAAACTCGTTCAATTTGAAGCGCGCATGTCCGCCACTGGCGGCAAAGCCGATGTGTGGATTCCCGCCAAACCGGGGACTGAAGCGCTAGTCGCGCTGGCGATTGGAAAACTCGCGGCGCAACTCAAGGGCGGGGCGATGCCTCGCGCCTTTGCAGATTCTAACCCGCAGGCAGCCGCAGACGCAGCCGACATCAAATTAGAAACGCTTAAAGAACTTGCGGCGATGTTCGCCAACAGCCGCGCAGCGCTTGCCATCCCCGGCGGCGCGGCGCTGGCGCAAAGCAACGGGTTGGCTGTGGCGCAAGCCGTCCTCGCGCTGAACGCGCTGGCGGGTAATTTGGGTCAAGCCGGAGGCGTGTACCTCTCTCCGCTCGCGCCGAATCAGCCCGAATATCAGCGCGGCGCGTCCGCTCAAGAAATGCAAGCCTTTATCAAAAATATGCAGGACGGCAAATACAAAGTCCTCTTTATTCATGGGGTCAATCCCGTTTTTGAATTGCCCGCCGTGTTTGGCTTCAAAGAAGCCATGAAGAATGTGGCGCAAGTCATTTCATTTGCGACCTTCCCCGATGAAACTGCCGCCGAAGCGGCGTATGTGCTGCCCGACCATCATGGCTTGGAATCTTGGGGGTATCAGCGCGTCTTTACGGGCGCGGCGCAGCCGACTCTTTCTGGCGCGCAGCCTGCGGTCTCTCCCTTCTACAATACCAAAGCGAGCATAGACGTTTTGTTGGCGGCGGGCGCGTTGGCAGGCGGAGCATTTGCGCTGCCCTTTGCGGATGAAGTTGAATTCATCCAAAGCAAGGTTGCCCCGTTGATGAACTCGTCCGATGGCTTTTTCTCCGCGCCGGATGTGAATACGTTTATGGCGTACTTCCAACAATTTGGCGGCTGGTGGCAAAAGAGCGGCGCATGGGTTGCGCCCTCTGCGGCGGATGTGTTGAGCAAAAATTTGCAAGCAACCGAAGCGCAGTTTGCGGGCGAAGGCGAATTTTTCTTTACGCCTTTTGTCTCGCCCACGTTGGCGGAAGCGGGCGCAAACAAGCCTTGGCTGCAAGAACTCGCCGACCCCACTACTACGGTGATGTGGAATACTTGGGTGGAACTCAACCCCGAAACCGCGCATGAACTCGGCGTAGATAATGACGACGTGGTCAAAATTATCAGCGCGTATGGAGAAATTGAAGCGGCTGTTTATAAATATCCCGCTATCCGTCCAGATACGGCGGCGGTGGTCTTTGGGCAAGGACATAGCGCCTACGGGCGTTATGCTGAAAATCGCGGCGCAAACCCGAACGATTTATTGGGAGCAAACTTTAATGAAGCGGGCGACCTCGCCTTTGCGGGTGTGAAGGTCAAAGTGGAAAAGACCGGCAAAAAGAAACCGCTCTCGCGCCTTGAAAGCATCATGGGCGTGTACGGCGTCGGTCTTGGAGAGGAGCATTAATCATGATACGACCCGAAGAAATCAAAATGAGCGCGGAAGAAACCGGCAAGTGGGGCATGGTCATAGACCAGGACATTTGCAGCGGCTGTCAGGCGTGCGTTGCCGCCTGCGCGATGGAGAACAACATCTCCTTTGTGGGCGAGGAAGACGCGGGCTACGGACGCTCGATGCACTGGATTCGCATTGAACGTTTTTGGGAGGGGCAATACCCCGAAGTGAAAATGACTCCCAACCAGCCCATGCTCTGCCAGCAATGTGGACATGCCACCTGCGAGCCAGTTTGCCCCGCGTTTGCCACCGTTCACTCGCAAGCCGAGCAACTGAATTTGCAAGTCTATAACCGTTGCGTGGGAACGCGCTACTGCGCGAATAACTGCCCCTACCAAGTTCGCTCCTTCAATTGGCGAGATTACGAGCGCCCTGAACCGCTCTCCAATCAGCTAAACCCAGACGTCACCGTGCGCCGCCGTGGCGTTATGGAAAAATGCACCTTCTGCATTCAACGCATTCACAAGGCGCAAGACAAGGCAAAATCGGAGGGGCGCGAAGTGGCGGACGGCGAATTTACCACCGCATGCGCGCAGGCTTGCCCCGCCAACGCAATCACTTTTGGACGCATAGACAATCCCGAATCGCTGGTCTCTCAACTGGCGAAGCGCGGGCATGGCGTAAAACATCTTGAAGAACTTGGCACGCTTCCTAACGTGACCTACTTCAAGGGAGGCTAAACATGGCTGACAAAAAACAACATTCGCACGAAGAGCATCTGCGCGAACAGCATCTCATGCTCGACCCGCTTCCACGCGGCAAGATGAACGATATGGTGATGGAAGCGATGACCGAACCGCCAACGTGGAAATATTGGCTCATCTTCGCCATTTTGAGCGTGATTGTGGCGTATGGCTTGTTCTTCTCTTGGGGCAAAATGATTGCCGAAGGTCTTGGCATTGCGGGAGTCAATCGCCCGTCTTATTGGGGCGTTTTCCTCGTCAATACCGTCTTTTGGATTGGCATTAGCCACGCGGGGACGTTCATCTCCGCGATTTTGCGCGTCTTCAAAGCGGAGTTTCGCCGCCCGTTCACCCGCGCCGCCGAGTTGATGACCACCTTCGGCTTGGTACAGGCGGGATTTTCCATCTTCATGCACATGGGGCGCGTGTGGCTTTCTTATTGGCTCATGCCTTACCCCAATCAACGCTTGCTGTGGCCCAACCTGCATTCCCCGCTAACCTGGGATTTGCTGGCGATAACCACTTACTTGCTTTCTTCTACCATGTATCTCTTTCTGCCGCTTATTCCCGATGTGGCAATGGCGCGTGACCGCTCGACGGGCTGGCGCAAGAACGTTTATAAAATTCTTTCGCTCGGCTTTCGCGGCACAGAAGGGGAGTGGACGCATTTACGCAACGCCATGAACATCTTTGCGTTTGCCATCATCCCCGTTATGTTCTCGGTGCATACCATCGTCTCGTGGGATTTTGCCGCCGCCACCCGCCCGGGATGGAGCTCCACAATTTTTGGACCGTACTTCATTGTGGGCGCGCTGCACTCTGGCATGGGCGCGGCTGCGGTGGTCTTGGCGTTTATTCGCGGCACAATGAAAAATATGAAATATTTTGTGCGCGGCGAACACTTTGACGCCATTGGTCTGCTGATGCTCATCATCTCTATGACGTGGGCGTACTTCTTCTTTAACGATTACATGGTGCAATGGTACGGCGGCGACAAATGGACACAACAACTGCTACACTTCCACGAAGCGGGACCGATGGGCTGGATGTGGTTCGGTATGCTCTTTTGCAACGTAGTCGTTCCTTGGGCAATTTTGTGGAATCGCGCCTGGCGTTCCAACCCGTGGATTATCGCCAGCGTGGGCATCATCATCAACGTGGGCATGTGGTTTGAACGCTACATCATCGTTCCCATTTCGCTCAGCATCAACCGTATGCCTTTCACTTGGCGGCTATACCAGCCCGGCATAGAAATTCCGCTCGGCATTGGCACAATGGCGTTCTTCATCCTGCTGTATATGGCGGCGTCTAAATTGATTCCGCTCATCCCCGTTTGGGAAGTGCAGGAAGGTCAGATGGCGCACGAATTGAAGAAATTTGGACGCGAGACAGTCGTCTCCGTCAGCGAGTTGGAGTAGGAGGACGACATGACTGAATCTAAAACTATAGATTTGCTGGCGGTCTTCTCTGACCTTGAACCCGCCGCAAACGCCATTGAGCATTTGCGTAAAATAGGCGTGCATGACGAGTGCATGAACGTCATCTCTGGCATCCCCGTTACCGAAGCGATGTTGGGTCGTCCGCATCAATGGACGAACGTTCCGCGCATCGCTTTTGGCGGCGCGGTCTTGGGCTTTGGCGCGGGCGCGTTCCTCGCCTTTGTTACCCCGTATATTTACCCGTACCCTATTCAAGTCAGCACACAGGCGTTTATTCCCGGTCCGCCGACTGTGGTGGTTCTTTTTGAATTGACCATGCTGGGCATGTTGCTCGCCACCTTCTTGGGCGTGTTCCTCGATAGCTTCTTCCCCAACTACCGCCCGATGAAATACGTCGCCGAAGTCAGCGATGGAAAAATTGCGCTGTTTGTGGAATGTCCCAACGCGGAAGAATCCAAAATGACTGAAGCCTTAAAGAAAATGGGCGCGGAATCTGTCCAGCCTGCGGAGGCACAACACCTATGAGACTCTTCAAACAACTTATTAACGTCTTTGGCGTACTCGCTATTCTTGCGGGTGTATTGATGGTCTTCGCCTACGACATCATCAAAATTGATTGGGTGGTGTTCATGGAAATTCAGCCATCCTACGGAACGCAGGAATTTGATATGGTCACAGGCGCGGGTCCCCGCGCCGTGCCCGCCCGCTCCATTCCTGTGGAAGGCGCTGCCTACATCCCCGGCAACGGCGCGCCCGCCAACCCCATCGCCGCAGACGAGACTTCCCTCGCGCGCGGAGCGCAACTCTTCCAAACGCATTGCGCCGCTTGTCATGGCTTGGAAGGCAAAGGCAACGGCACAATCGCCGCCTTCCTCATCAAAAAGAAACCCGCCAACCTAACAGACCCTGCCATTCAAAACAAAAGCGATGGCGCAATCTTCCTCACCATCAGCAATGGCTTTGGCTACATGCCCCCGCTGAACGAAAACTTCACCGTGCGCGAGCGTTGGGACTTGGTGAACTACGTCCGCACGCTTAAAGCGGCGCAGTAAAGGAGAACCCAATGCAAGACGATGTTCGCAAAACAATTTACAGCGCCTTGATAATTTTTGTTGTAGGCGTAACGCTGTGGGTCTCCATTGTTTTTATTAACGCCTGCGGATTCTCTCTAGCGTGCAATAAAGGCATTACCAAAACGGAGCGCACCCCCGTGCCGACTTTGCAGCCCGCCTTCATGCCCGCCGCAGATTTATCCATCCAACCGCAGACCAACCCAGATGTCTGCCGAGTCGCCGCCGCCGAGTTAATCGGCGCGTGGGCAGTCGCCAACGCCCCAGAAAGCGAACCCTTTCCCTTCACAGACGCCGATGGGCGCGAATGTGAAGCGACCTTTGCCGATGTACAGCCGCTCTTTGTTGAGCCGAACTTTTGGTATAACGGCTCCATGTCCTGCGTCTCCTGCCACTCGGCGGATATGACTCTCTCGTTGGCGCAATTAGACTTAACCTCCTACGCGGGCATTACCTCCGGCTCGCGCCGCGCAGACACAGAATCCAAAGGAACGGATATTCTCAGCGGCGGAACATCCTCGCTGCTGTATCAAGCGCTCGCCATGTCCAACGCGGAGATACCCGGACACACCGCCGCGCTGACTCAGGGATTTTTCATCTCCGTGGGCAAGCCGCTTTCCGCCGCAACCCCCGCGCCGTAAAATCCAGCCCGTAGGCGCGTTGATAGCACGACAGAGTCCAGAAGTAGAACTTCTGGACTCTTTTTGTTTTTTAGGAGTAGTTAATTATGCGGG
>Ga0172370_10008323_pt1 | contig 12485 bp, 14 predicted proteins | sample LakKiv5m_FD_114538 | JGI IMG/M metagenome (GOLD analysis project Ga0172370, IMG submission 114538) | Freshwater microbial communities from Kabuno Bay, South-Kivu, Congo - kab_022012_11.5m | ecosystem: Environmental > Aquatic > Freshwater > Lake | place: Democratic Republic of the Congo...
TAGCAAGAGGAATTGATATTCAACAAGTAAATTTAATTATTAATTATGATGTTCCGATTGAATATAATTGTTATTTACATCGTGTAGGTAGATCCGGTAGATATGGTCGGAAAGGTGTTGCGATTAGTCTTGTAACAGAACGAGACAAAAAAATATTTACTGAAATACAGCAAAAATTTTCCATTCATATTGATGAAATGCCGAATGAAATTACTGAATTTTTAACTTAACTTTTTATATATTTCATTAAGTCCGGTTTAATTTCTTTCATATTATATTCAACCAAATAAACATTTTTAAATTGAGTTAATAAAAGTGCACTTTTGAGTTCATTTACTTTTGACATTTTACATACAACGTCAAATTTATCGTAAATTTCATGAGGAAGTTTTTTTTTAAAAGAAACTAATGTTATTACAAATCCGGATTTTTTCCATTTTTCTTTATTAAAATCAAATTTTTTATTTTCGTCATAAAAATATACAACAGATTTATCAATATATTTTTTTAGAACAATATATTTTTCAATATTACCAATTTCATCAGCATATTTCCACCAAATTTTAACATCTTCATATTTATCTTTGACTTCCCAAGGTTTTTCTAATCCACCAAAATTCATTCCTTTTTTAATTGCATTTGGAAAAATAACATCTTCTTTCCAACGGAAATTGTAATTTGGACTAATTGTTGTCCAATCATCAAAAATTTCTGTTAATATAAATTCGTCCGGACCACTTTTAACATTTCTCGGATATAAATAATAATTTTTATTTAATAATTTTAACATTTTTTTATATTTTTTTTTTGAAGGTTTTAATAAAACAAATGAAGCATCCATAACAAAAGTACTATCATTTTTTAAATATCCGTCTTTAATCATTTTTTTTGTTATTGTATTTCCGGTTTCAACATTTACCGGATAATATGAATCATGAACCATTCCGGATGGAAATAATTCATTTTTTCCGGCCGGATTAAAAAATATACCGGCCGGAGGTTTTAATTTAAAAATTTCTTCAATATTATCCAAAATTAATAAATCAGCATCAATAAATAAAATTTTATCATATTCTTCAAATAATAAACATTTCCATTTTGTAAATGAATAATTAATCCATCCAACATATCTATCAGCAATTCTTTTTGTATTCATTGTTGTTGAACAAAATGTATAATTAATTAAAATAACACGATCATATATTTCTTTTAATTTTTTTTTAAATTTATCACTTACATCACGTGTTATCATTATTATAGTTTCAATATTTTTATTATATTTTTTGAAAGAATATCCCATCACTAATGCTCCAACAGCATAAAAATCTCCTAACATAACTAATGTACACATTGCATATTTCATATATATAAACTACTTAAAAAAATAAAAATATAAAAATATAAATGAATATAATTGAAGACGGTGGAAATACATCTTATATTGATTCCATATTACTTTACCTATTTTATAATAATCAAGAATTATTGAATAATGACCCGGAGAATAATAAATATATTTATTTACAAGAAATAATAAAAACTAAATTTATTGAACCGGTAAAAAAAAATAATGTAATTTTTTCAAATATTATGAGTGAGATACAAAATTATTTATTTTTTTTCGGTTTTAACAATAAAAATCCAATAGAATTATTTATTTTTTTATTTGAAAAGTTAAATTTTGAACCTATTCGAATTTCATTTATTAATAATACTTTTGAAACAATAAAACAAAATATATCACATATTAATTTAATTGCTGATAAAGATTGTACGATAAAGGAACTTTACATTAATTTTGTACAAAATAATAATGAAATATTAGATTTTAAAAATAATATTGAAATATTAAATTTACCAAAACAAATAAATTTTCACATCGAGAGAAAATGTTCTTGTAAAGTTGATATATTAAATATTATTTCTTTATTTGTCAATGACTCCATAAAAGAAAAAGAATTTAAATGGAAATTTAATTCATTAATTGGATTTTCAAATGGTAAATATTATTCGATTATACATGAAAATAAAAAATTATATATTGTTAAAAATTCCATGATACCATCAAAAATTTTAATTGATAGGTCAATAATTGATATGATAAAAAATGAAGTAATATTCGTTTCTTATTTAAGTAAATAAATATTATTAAATATAATGAATAAAGTTATTGTGAAAAATATTCCTTATGATTATTCTGAAGATAAATTAAAAAATGATTTAAAAAATATAATTGGAATAAAAAATATTTTTTTACCTTTAAGAAATACATCAAATGTTATTCTAACAAAAGGATATTGTTATATTACTTTTGATAATGAAGAAAATATGAAAAATTTTATGAAAGAATGTATTTTTTGTCAAGATAGAATTTTAAGAATTGAGAAATATATTGAAAAAATAAAAACAGAAAAATTATTTATTATTAATGTTATCAATGTAAATTCACAGAAAGAATTAAATGATATTTTTTCCGGTTATAAATTAAAAAAATGTTTTATATGTATTCATCCGGATACAAATAAATCTATTGGGAGAGGTATGGTGGAATTTTATGATAAAAAAGATTATGATTATTTTTTATCGAAGAAAAAAATAAAAAATTATATATTTGAAAAATTTTGTTAAAAATAAATTTAATTTTGAAAATTTTAAATTAAGTTTTTTTTTAATTTTATAAAATTGAAAAAAAAAGAGTTTAGTATATATTATTACAATATAGTTATTATGAAATTAATATATCGTTTTGGTATTCCTTTTATTGGAAATTATGATGATTTGATGAATGTTCCGGAAAATTGTCAAATAAATGCTTTTCCGGATGAGGAAATTTACATTGTTGATAATGTTATTAAATCAATATCTGAAAAATATAAAGAGAAAATAGTTGGAATTTTAGAGTTAAATTCATCTGTTTCATATGGAAATAAAAGAAGATTTTTTCCGTATGATAAAAATTTTCCTATTTTTCATGTTTCAACAAAAAAAAATTTTCAACCAATTAATGTTTATGCAATAATTAAATTTGTTGAATGGAAAGATAATATACCTATTGGTTATGTTGAATCATATATAGGAAATATTGGTAATTTAAAAGATGATGCAAAATATTTAAGTTGTGTTTGTTGTTATGATTGGAATACAAAATATACATTTACATTCAAATCAAATGAGAATAAAATTATTATTGATGATAAATTTATCATTTCAGTAGATAATGACGATACAAAAGATATTGATGATGCAATTCATTTGATTAAAAAAGATAATAAATATGAATTAGGAATTCATATTTTAGATATTAATAGTTATCTATCTGAGTCAAATGAAGAATTAAAAAAAAGAATTGAAACAATTTATATTGATGAACCGAAATATATGTTAGGAACATCGAAATATTCATTAATTGAAGGTAAATATTGGAATTGTATAAGTATAATTATTTTTTATGAAGGAAATAAATTGTTAGATTATGAGATAAAAAAAACAAAAGTAAAAATAAATAAAAACACAACATATGATAAATTTTTTGAAAAAGTAAATGAACCAAAATATAATAATATTTATGAATTTGGAAAAATGTTATATAATAATGACGATTTTTATGATACACATAAAATGATAGAAATATTTATGAGAATAGCAAATGAACTTATTTCAAATGAATTAAAAAGAAGAAAATTTGGTATTTTTCGTTCTGAACCAAATGAATTTAAATATGATAATATAATAATTCCAAAAAATATACAACAAAAATCGCAAATAATCAAAATGAAAAAAGGAGTATATACAATTAATCAAACTAATTATACACATATGACTTCTCCGGCGAGACGATATATTGATATTTTAGTTCATCAAATTTTATTTGATGAGTGTTTTTTAACAAAATCGGAAATATGTGAAATTATTGAAATTGCAAATTATAAACATGAATTATATCGTAAATGTTCTCGTGAATATCAATTACTTAAAAAATTATATGAATTACCTAATGATATTTATGAATTTGAGGCATATGTTATTGATATTGATTTTAATTATGTTGCACTTTATATTGAAAAATTGGATATAATTACTCATTATAATATTATAAGCAATAAAATAATTGAAAATACATATATTGAATATAAAGAAAATGAAATAATATTTGAAGATTTAGATGGAAAACATAAATTAACATTATTTGACAAAATAAAAATACAATTAGTTTTATTATTAAAAACAAACGAACATTACAAAATTAAAATAATTTATTGACAAATAAAAAAATAAATTTGAATTTATTTTTTCAAAGTCAAAGGAGCACTCTAAGAGTGTTCCCACCTTTTCTTCTCGTTCTCCTGCAGGTCATCATCCGGATCATACAAATCAGAATCACGATCAGAATCACAATCGTCAGACTCATCAGATTCCGAGATTTCCGGTTCAGATGTATCCGGGTCGATGAGTCGCCGACGCTTCCGAGGAGGCGAATGCTCCATAAATCGTTGATATGCCCTCAAAACTCTGAGGTCACGTTCAAGAGCCGGTGATCTGTGCGGTGTTTCTGTCTTCTTCGATTCGTCAACCTTCTCCGATTCACCGGCGCCTGCCGATTCACCGGATTTGGCCGGCACGTCGACCTTCCGTCTCTTGTTCTTCTTGCAAATGCCATTAAAAATATTGACTTCATAACTAGAGATACCGGTTTCATCTTCCGGTGGATCAGACTTGCCAATATCCTTAAGAGGGCATTTCGCAAAGACATGATCATTCTCACGCGGTTCCATTGAAGATAACAAACAAAAATATAATAATGGACTTAACAACGTATTATTTTTTTCAATTTTTTTAAATGAAAAAAATTGAAAAAGTAAATATATTAATATTTTGATATATAATATAAATAAAAATGTCAATATTATGCACAAAAAGATTATTGATTGAAATTGACAAAATTAACAAGGAACCATTAGATGATGTAGATGTTATAATAAATGAAAATGATATATTGACGTGGTATTTTTTAATAAAAGGTAAAGATGAATATAAAGGAGGATATTATATAGGTCAAATTATAAATAGTAAAAAGTATCCAATGGAACCTCCAAGTTTTATGATGTTAACACCATCCGGAAGATTTGATATTGGTACAAAAATATGTTTATCAAATTCAAGTTTTCATTATGAATCTTGGAATCCATTGTGGACTATGAAATCAGCAATTATGGGTTTTGTTTCAATTATGTATGATTATTCAACAACTGCATTTGGTTCCGGACACATGAAAACATCAAAAAGTGAAAAAAAATTATATGCTTTCGGATCAGTAGAATATAACAAAATGCAACATCCGGATTTATTTTCTAAATTTACTCGTTTTGTTAATTCAGATGGAAACATTAAAGAAGATACAATTTTAACATATATAGATGAAATATTAGAAAAAACAGATGAAACATTAAAAGATTGGAAAAAATTGGATAAAATTATATCTACTTAATTTTATCGAGAATTATATTTATTTATTTCATTAAAAAAAATTGAAAAAATAAATATTTATAGATTTATAAATAATATAAAACATAGATATGCCTAAGAATAGATTTGGAGGAAATAAATCAAAAAAATTAAAAAATTTGAAAGAAACGATAGATATTTCAAAAATGCCAACAGATATGTCGACTCCGGATGAACCTAAAAAAATGTATGCACAAGTGAAAAAATTATTTGGTAGTAATCGTTTGGAAATTTTATGTAGTGATTATGAAATGCGTTCTGCAGTTATCCCCGGCAGTATGCGAAAAAGAAATTGGATTTCTATCGATGATATTATTTTAGTTCAATTTCGTTCTTGTGAAACTGACAAGAAAATTTGTGATGTTTTATATAAATATTGTAAACCGGAAATAAAACAATTAAAAAATTTAGGAGTTTTAACATTCATTATTGACAATAGTAATATCGATAATGAAGAAGAAAATAAAGTTGATGAAAGTTTTGATTTTAATGACATTTAATGTTTCTTAGAACCTTTTCGTCCTTTCTTGGAACCTTTCTTTTCTTTTGAATCTTTCTTTCCTTTTGAACCTTTCTTTCCTTTTGAATCTTTCTTTCCTTTTGAATCTTTCTTTCCTTTTGAACCTTTCTTTCCTTTTGAATCTTTCTTTTCTTTTGAACCTTTCTTGCTTGTTCGTGTTCCACCGGCTTGTTCTAGTGCAAGTAATTGCTTAAGTTTGTTGTCTAATTCACTTGGCATTATTGTTTATATTATATTTTTAGATTTTTTTTTATTTTTATATGTAAATTATTAAAAATTATTAATATTTCATTTTAAACGCACTATATGTATAATTATATTTTAAAATAAATAAAAATTTTAGACACAAAATATTATAAAAATAAAGAAGTACGTGTAAAAAAAATTGAAAAAATAAAAATTTAAAGAATAGAAAATAAATAAATGAATAAAATGGTTGGTTCAATAAAGATTATTTTAGGGTGTATGTATTCCGGAAAAACATCATACATCATAAAAGAATATAAAAGATGGTCAAGTATAGGGAAAAAAGTAATTTGTATTAATTTTATTGATGATACGAGATATGGCAGTAATTCATATGCATATAGTCATGATTCCGGAAAAATTGAATGTATACCATGTAAAAATTTATTAGAAATTGATGAATCTAAATTAAATGAATATAATGTTATATTTATAAATGAAGGTCAATTTTTTAATGATTTAATAAATTTTTGTTTAAAATGGTGTGAAGAAAAAGACAAAGATATAATAGTTAGTGGTTTAGATGGAACATTTGCAAGAAAACCATTTGGTAAAATTTTAGATTTAATTCCACTTGCAGAAAGTGTTGAAAAAATAAATGCATTATGTGTGTTATGTCATGATGGAACTCCGGCATATTTTTCATCGAGAACAACAAATGAAACGGATGAAGTAGTTATTGGTTCAACGAATTATATTCCGGTTTGTAGAAAACATTACTTGGAATTGGAAAAAAAGAAAAAATAATAATTTCTCAATAAAAATTTTTTAAATATAATGTACTAACACACACAGTGTTAGTTACGTGTGTGTTTCTCTTCGCGTCACGTAGATGTAAATATGTAAATGTATGTATATATGTAACAGTGTGTGTTGAAATTTTTTTTTTCCGGGATTTTTCCTTAATTGAAAAAAATCACTTTGAATGTTTAGTGTTATAATCATTTTTTTTTTTGAAAAATCATATTTTTTTTCCTATGTATGAGCAGAAAAAAAAATTTCATTATTTTTTTTATTTTTTACTTAGTAGTTTTGTGGAAAAATTACTAATATCATTATTAATATATATATAAAATACAAATAAATATATTAATATACATATAATATATTTATTTTTTTTATTATTTTAATTGTTTTTTACTTAGTAGTAAAAAATAAAAATAATAGGAACACTAAACATCCACAAAATCCACATTTTATAAATTTAAACAAAAATTGGTGGAATATCATTTTAAAAAAAATACAAATTACTAATTTCACCAAAATGTGGATTTTTTACCATTAATTATTATTTGTCAATAATTTAAAAAGAAAATCTTATTTATTTTATATATGTTTATTTGTAAAAAATGTAATTATAAGACTAGTAATAAATCCAATTACAATAAGCATTTAAAATCAAAAAAACACAATAAAAATAGTAATACATCTACACATAAGGAAGATATTTCACAAATTTCACAGAAATCCACAAAAAAACACATGTATTTAAAAAAATTTATTTGTGAATACTGTGATAAAAATTTTTCAAGAATTGATAGTCTACATCGACATCAAAAAAAATGTGAAATGACAAAAAAAATAGATGACAAAGATAAAAAAATTCATGATTTAGAAATTAAAATGAAAAATGAAAAAATTAATAGTTTAGAAGAGCAATTAAAATATCAAAGAGAATTAACATTATCTGCCGGAACAATTGCAAATAAAGCAATAACATCACAAAATCAAACATTAAAATTTTTAAATACATATTTTAGTAATGCTCCGGCATTAGAAGGTTTTGATAAATCTTTTATGGTTAATTATGCTCTTAATTGTATTAATGATAAATCATTTGAAGAAGAAAATGATGAATATAATTATTTTAATGATTTTAATGAAGAGAGTGATGAAATTAAAGAAAAAATAGGAAGTTTTTTAATATCTTTATTTATTAATAAATTATTTATAAATGAAATGAGTGAATTAATAATAAAATATTACAAAAAGGAAGATGAGGAAGAACAATCTATTTGGTCGACAGATTGTTCAAGAAAAAATTTTTACATTAGAGTTAAAAAAATTATAAAAAACAAAGAAAATAAAGAAATAAAACTTTCCGGAACAGAAGTTTGGATGTATGATCCATCCGGTGAAAATGTTAGAAATATAATAATTCGTCCTCTTTTAGATTGTGTTGATATTTACATAATTGCTTATCAACAAATTTTAATAAAAATAAATATGGAACATAGTTATTCTTTACCGGCACAAAAAATTATTGATAATTTAGAAATAATACAAAAAATAGCACAATTTTCCTTAGAAATTCATGATAAAATTATTGAAAAAGAATTATTGAAAAATATTGCTCCTAAATTACATTTAAAAATTGTTTGATTTTTTACAAAAAAAATTGAAAAAAAAATATTATATGATATAAAGAAATAATAATAATTAAAAATATAGTATGAATAAAATGATTAGAATTAAAAACAATAATAATGAATATGTAGATATTCCAATTCATTATTTTGTAGAATTTTTATTTGATATAAATTTAACGGAATTAGATTTTAAAGAAAAAATAATAAATAAATTTAATCTTAATATACCTAATTTATTTAAAAAATGTTGTTTAGAAAATTTTGTTCATATTGTTCAAATGATTCATAAGTTATATCCAAAATTGATAGATGAATATATAAATGAAGATAATAATTACTTTTTTGAAATTATATGTAGTAATAATCATGATAATTTTGGAACCGGTGAGAAATTTAATTTGGAAGTATTAGATTGGTTAATAAAAAAAGTTGATAGAAAAAATTATAATTCATTTTTATTATCCGGTATTAAATCAACAAAAACAATTAAATTTTTACATAGATACGGCGCAAATATTTACTTTGATGATGATAAATTATTTATGGAAGCATGTAAAATTAAAAATGTAAATTTAATGTATTGGTTACATGATCATGGTGCAGATCCACGTTCACGTGATGATGAAGCATTTAGAACAGCGTGCTCATTGAATCACACAGATATTGCATTAATTTTATGTCATTTATGTGATAAATATAATTTAAAAGTTAAATCCGGTAACATTATTTATTGGAAGATAACAAATGAAGAAAATAAACCAAAATATATTGAAAATAGAGTTTATAAAAAACGTAAATTAATGTAAATTTGATAAATATTTTTTTTATAAAAAAATTGAAAAAAAAACATTATATAAATTTACAAAGTGAAAAAAAATAAAAGAACATGAAACAACTTATATTTAACACAATTAATAAAGATATTGAAATTAGAAATAAAGGAACGATAAATGAAAAATTATATAGTTTAGAAGATTTAGACCCCAAAATATGGGATTTTTCATTGCCAACTTTTGTTATAAATAAAAATAAAATAAATAATTTGATGAAAAATGATAAAGAATTTATTGATGAATTTATAAAATTTTATAAGAAACATTTTGAAGAAAAAATATTATCATTTTTTTTAAATCTTCCGGAACATTTTTTAATTGCCGGAGGATTTATTGTTGATGTATTAAAAAAAACAAATATTTATGAAAGACAAAATGATATCGATATTTTCATTTACGATTTAAATAAAGAAGAAGCAGAAGAAAAAATTAATGAATTTATTAAATATTTAAGTAATATAATAAATGAACCGGAATATTCAATTCCAAAAGTTTATATTGTAAGAAGTAGTAATGTTATTTCATTACTTTTTGGAAAAAAGAAAATACAATTTATTTTAAGACTTTATAAATCAATAAATGAAATTTTATATAGTTTTGATATAGGTGCTTCATCTGTTGGATTTGATGGAAAACATTTATACATGACACATTTAAGTAAATTATGTTATGAATTAAATTGTAATATAGTAGATACAACTAAATTAAGTCCAAGTTACGAATATAGATTAGTAAAATATGCAAAAAGAAAAAATTTTAATATTATATTTCCATATCTTAATATTAAGAAAGTTGATAAGAAAACATTAGAAATTCATGATATTAAAATTGAATATTTAAAAACTGATGGAAATAAAATATATGGTATAATTTCATCATCAGATAATACCATTAAAAATTCTTATGATGATTATATACCATCTTATATTAATTATTTGGATCTTATAATGAAATTTTCAATAAGAAATATAATTCTTAATAAAAAAGCATATATATATACAAAATATAAATTCGGAGATGATGTATTTAAGTATAAATTAGATATTTCGAAGAATGATGTTAAATATTTTTATTTTGATATGATTCCGAAAAATATGTTTAATATTATATTTTCTGAATATGAATTGTATAACAAGAAATTAAGTAATATTGAAATTTTAAATATAAAAATGTATTTAATTTTGATGTTAAATACAAATTATAGAAAAAATAAATATTTTGAGATTTCAAATGTTGAAGAAATGACAAATAAACTATTAGAAAAGGAATTTGATCAAGAAAAATTGAAACAATTTATGGAAGAACAAATTGAAATAGGATATTCAAAAATTTTATCATTTCCGGAAGAAAAAATGCAAGTAAATTGGATAACAGAAAAAGTTGGAAAATATGATTCGGCTTCTTTTGTTCCGCAAATTGAAACTCCGGAAAAATGGTATGGAAATTTATTCATTCAAAATTAAATTTTCAAAGTCAAGTTCTAATTTATCATAACCAAAAAAATATTCAACATTTATTTCTTTATTGTATTGTTTTATAAAATAATTGTAAACATTTTGATATAATATTCCATATTTCATTATAATATATCCAATAATAAATGCCGGTGATAATGATATTCCATCATGACAATGTACAAGAATTTTATAATTATTTAATAAATAATAGTCTAATAAATCTTGAAAATCTTTTAAAGAATCAAAAATAGGAATTGATATTTTTTCATATGGAAATAATTCGTAAATTGTATTATTTCCTTTTGGAATTGTTTTGAATACGTTAGTATCAACTAGAGAAATAATAACATTATATTTAATGGTATTTATAGCGTCATACATATTTCCAACAAAGATTGAACTATTATCCGGTAAAATAATTTCTGTCATATTTAATTATGAATATTATTATATCCTTAATATAATAAAATTCAATTTTTTAAGTTAAATAAAGACTATTTGTATTAACTATATCTCTTACAACTAATTCTGAAACTTTTTGTAGTTTAGGTAATAATTCAATATCTTTTGTTATATCAATAATATTAATTATTTCTCTTGTTATATTGTAAATTTTCAACATACATTTAATGAAATTTCCGACATATATTTTATATTCATTTTCTATTTCATTAAATGTTTTTCCGCATCCCCATTGATAAGCAATTTCAACATAATCTTTAGTTATTTCAATAGTTGTACAAATTGAATAATTATTTTCAGTATCCATCAATTCTATTTTTAATTCATCAACAATATCAACAACATTTTTAATATTTACATTTGTTATTTTAATTTCTTCATCTTTTGTATCATCTACAAAAAGAGCAAATACACCAATAATTTCTTCCGGTATTAAATTATTTAATAATTTTTGAATTAATATTTCAGTCATTAAAATGCAATTACATTCATTAATTTGTGAAGCAATAATTCCTTTAATTGTTAGCATTTCTTTATTTATATTTTTAAATATATCAACGTATTCATAATCATGTAATATTTCTAAAATGTTAAGAATTTTTTTTTCAATATGTAGTTCTTCATATATAATATCTTTTTTATTTTTATCAATTAGTTCTTCTAGATTTTTTTTTTCCAAAAAAGTCAAATATTTTTTATCCAATTCCGTTGATAATTTTTCCATTAGTTTTTTTTCATTTTTATTTAATTTTGTTGAATTTTTTAATTTAAATAATTTTTCACATTTATTTAAAAAATCATCATCAAATAAATATTGTTTTAATTTTTCTTTATCATCTTCTAATTTTTTTTTTAAATAATTAATATTTGCAGAATTTTCTTTTCCGTATAAAGAATCAATCATAAAATTAATCGGATGAGTATCATAATTTATTAATATTTTTAATATTGAATCATAATCAATTTTTAATTTTGATTGAATTACCATTGATTTTCCTAATAACATATTTGTCATATTAAACGTATTTAACATTTCATAAATTGGTAAAATAATTACATGTCATATTTTATAAATTCATATTATTTCGGCACGTCA
>Ga0172370_10008326_pt1 | contig 12483 bp, 16 predicted proteins | sample LakKiv5m_FD_114538 | JGI IMG/M metagenome (GOLD analysis project Ga0172370, IMG submission 114538) | Freshwater microbial communities from Kabuno Bay, South-Kivu, Congo - kab_022012_11.5m | ecosystem: Environmental > Aquatic > Freshwater > Lake | place: Democratic Republic of the Congo...
AATTCTTCTTCCGACCTTGCTTTCACCAAAATTTCTATAAATTTCTTCTCCGTATTAAAAATGTATCCGGTCTTATAAGGGATATAGACAAAATCATCAAAACTTGGCCCACCCAGACCTCCACCACCTTTTGGTTCCAACACACCCAATACTTTAAAAGACTGACCATCAATCCGAACTTTTTTATCTATTGCCAAAGAACCATCGCCAAATAATTTTTCTGCAATTTTTGATCCCATCACGACCACTTTATTTCTGGAAGAATTATCGGCAGCCGAAAAAGTTGATCCGTAAACGGCTACAAAGTTATGTGCCAAAAATGCATCCTCGGAAGTTGCATTGAGAGTTGATCTTTCAGTTTTTCCCTCAAACATTATCTTTACGGATTTTTGATAATAGGGAACAACAAGTTCAGCTTCTTTTATTTTTTTTAAAGTCACGATATCTTTTTCTTCAAATATCGGTGACATTCCCCCTTCAGCTCCTCGAAGGCCAGACCCTCCCTCCCCAAACATATTACCCGGCATCACATAAAGAAGATTAGAACCCATACTTTCAAACTGTTGTTGAATATATATTTTTAAACCTTGACCTGCAGCCATCAGTAAAACCACAGACATTACACCAATTAAAATGCCAAGAGAAGTTAGAAATGTTCTACCTTTATTTTTACCAAAATCCACAACCGCCGACTTAAAAATAGAAGTTATGTAATTCATTTGACAACCTCCCCATCTTTTAACCGTATTTGTCTTTTTGTTTTTGCAGCGATATCCGGTTCATGAGTAACTATTAAAATCGTAATGCCTTCTTTATTAAGTTCTCCCAACAATTGCATAATTTCATCACCGGTTTTGGTATCCAAATTTCCTGTTGGCTCATCAGCCAAAATTAATTTTGGATTCATAATCAAAGCACGGGCTATTGCTACACGCTGTTGTTGTCCTCCGGAAATTTTATTAGGGAATGAATCTTTTTTATCAAAAATACCAAATCTTTTCATCAAATAGTCTGCTCTCTCACTTGGATTGTAATCAAATTTTCTTCGTGCATACTCCACCGGCAATAAAATATTTTCTTTGATAGTGAGTTTGTTTAATAAATTAAACTGTTGGAAAACAAATCCAACAAATTCCGAACGCAATGTGGAAGTAGCATCATCATTTAAAGTTGAAATATCTCTTCCTTCAATCATTATTTTTCCCTCTGTTGGTTTATCCAGTAATCCGATTATGTGCATCAAAGTTGACTTACCGCTTCCGGACTGCCCAACAATAGCTACATACTCTCCCTTATCAATAATAAGATCAATTTTATTAAGAGCGGTAAAAACCGTTCCGTCACCCATGACATATCTTTTTGATATATTTTGAAGACTAATTACTGTAGATAACATCTTTTTCGTTTAATCCGGATAGTATTTCCGTATTTCCATCAATAGTCTCTCCTATTTTGACTGTCGTTTTTTGTTTTGTTTTTCCCACCATTTTATTAACGAAAGATTCATTTTTATCTGTCTTTACGTATGAGGCTGGAATTGCCAAAACGTTTTTAATTTCTTTAAATACGAAATTTATATCTCCCGTCATTCCCATTCTGATAGATTCCGTTATATCGTCCAATAAAATTGCTACTTTTACTTCATAAACAGTTCCTGTTTCATCTGCCTTTGGTGTAAAAGCAATTGAAGTGACCGTTCCCTCAATTTGTTTGTCGCCAAAGGAATCCAGAATTAATGTTCCTTTTTGACCGACGGAAAACTTAGTTACCTCAGTTTGATCGGCTAGTGACGAAAAATAAATTGTTTTTGGATTAATTACTTCAAAAGTAGCTGTTGCGGGAGTAATATTTTGTCCGGCCATAGGCGCATCAACATTTGTTACTATTCCTTCAATCGGAGTCCAAAGATTGGCAAATTTCAAGGTCAAGTCGGCCGCTTCAACATCCAACACCGCATTATTAAGGCTAAACTGGCTTTTATCCAAGGTTCTCTTAATTGTGTCTCTGGCCAAATCGGTCATACCGTTTGTTTGCCAGTCTTTATTATCTGCTTGGCTCTGTTCAAAACTCCATCTATTTGTAAGATACGTATTCATTACTTGGTTCATTTGATTTTGCAGCTGTCTTTTGTCCAAAGAAGCCAAAACTTGATATTTCTTTACCAAATCACCTTCTTTTGCTCCCACCCAAGTCAAAAGTCCCGAAGTTTGGAAACGAAGAGAAACTTTCTCAGTGGCGTCAATTTCTCCGGAAAGGGACAAAGAATCAACCAAATCCTGCTTAACCAGAGTATATGTTTTAATTTTTGGATCAACTTTTGGTTTAGTGACATTCCAAACGACAAAACCTCCAATTAAAAAACCTAATAAAAATAGAATCCAAAATCTTTTTACTATTTTAATTAATTTCATTATATTTTTCGGCACATAAAAACCAACACGTGATTATATACCCTTCATTATATCTTCATCAAAGGCTGTAAAATAAGACAAATGAACACCGATTCTCAAATAAATCTTGCGGACTTGGCTCATCGGATTGATGATCTTCGTTCAAAAATTGATATCCCAAAGCTGGTAGAAGAAAAAAATCGTCTGGAAAGTGAATCGTCAAAACCGGATTTGTGGCAAAACGAAGATAATGCCAAAAGAGTAATGTCCGGTTTGGCTGAGGTAAGAGATCAAATATCTTCTATAGAAGGTCTTTCTGTTGAATTAAAAAATCTTCAGGAGTTGCTTGAGTTATCTTCGTCAAGTAATGACAGCACCATGGACTCGGAAATCAATGTTCTCAAAGAAACACTGATTAAGCATATAGAAAAAACCGAGCTGGTAACTTATCTTTCCGGAAAATATGATTCTTCGGAAGCAATATTTACCATACGTGCCGGTCAAGGAGGTACAGAAGCAATGGACTGGGCCAGTATGCTCTCCAGAATGTACACCAGATTTTTTGAAAAACGTAGCTGGAATTATGAAACAGTTGAGTTTTCTCAAGGAGAGGAGGCGGGGATAAAAACAGTTACTTATCTGGTTCATGCCAGATTTGCTTTTGGTTTTCTAAAAAACGAAAAGGGCACTCATCGTTTGGTGCGGCAATCTCCTTTCAACGCCGACAAACTGCGACAAACCTCTTTTGCCGGAGTTGAGGTAACTCCGATTCTTCCGGAAGACAATGATATCCAAATTAAGGATGAAGATATTGAATTTGAAGCCAGTCGTTCCGGTGGCGCCGGAGGTCAAAATGTCAACAAAGTAAGTACGGCTGTTCGCATTAAACATCTTCCGACCGGAATCGTAGTTGAATGTCAAACTCAACGTTATCAAGTCCAAAATAGAAAAATTGCGATGGATATTCTCCGTTCAAAACTATGGGAACTTCAAGAGGCCAAACGTCAAGAAGAAATAAATGAAATAAGAGGGGAAAAAACAACTGCCAGTTGGGGACATCAAATTAGATCATATGTTCTTCATCCATACAAACTAGTAAAAGACTTACGCACCGAATATGAATCAACCAACCCGGATGCAGTACTTGACGGCAATTTGGATGATTTTATTGAGAGCGAATTAAAATTCTTCGCCCCTTCTCGTTAAATTTGATAAACTAAGTCATGGATATAAAAATGATAGACCTTGATAAAGGCCAAGAGACCACTCCCGTTACCAAAGAGGAATCCACACCACCTTCTTTTTCGGCAGAAGAAAAACCTAAAATAAAAAGCAAGTCTTTAATCCCGATAATTATTATTTTTATTGTTGTAGCTTTTGCCGGATTTTATTCAGGCGCGTGGTTGAAAGCAAAAAGATCTGGAGCGGTCGTTTCTCCAGAACTTTCCGGAATTCAAGCTGTTGTTCCCGAAACTGGAGTAAAGGTTGGCGATATTTTTGGGTCTGCGGACGAAAAAATATTCAAAGACTCGGCCATTGGAGTTCTTGATAAAGGTGGTTTCAACGGAGAAGGTACACACAAGCTTGTGCGAACCGGAGGAGTTTCCCAAACAGTATATCTTACGAGTTCCACAATAGATCTTGATTCTCTTGTCGGACATCAAGTTACAATCTGGGGGGTAACGTTCAAAGGTCAAAAAGTTGGTTGGTTAATGGATGTTGGTCGTGCAAAAGTTGAAGCACTCAACGTTCCGTTACCAAAATGAAGTACTCTTCATCCCTTCATTTGATTTCCGATGAGGGGAATTCTTTAAATTAAAAAATGATTGATTTTATTCATGTTTCAAAATCTTTCCCCAATGGAGATGTTGTAATAAATGATATTGATTTTTCCATACCACCAGGTGAATTTGTGATAATTACCGGTGAATCCGGCGCAGGAAAAACAACTATTGGACGACTCCTCATTCGTGATTTGGTTCCGGAAAAAGGCAAGATCCTCATTGATGGTGTTGATTTAACCAAAATAAAACCACAAAATATTCCTTTAATTAGAAGAAAAATAGGTTTTGCTTTCCAGGATTTTCGTGTTATACCGGATAAAACTGTGGGCGAAAATATTGTTATTGCTCTTGAAATCGCCGGTTATGATGCCAAAAAAATTCCCGAAAAAGTCAAACATACTTTATCAATGGTGGGTTTATCGGGGAAAGAAAATCTTTTTCCTGGCCAAATCTCGGGAGGTGAACTTCAAAGAGCTTCAATAGCCAGAGCCATAGCAGCCGACCCTCCAATTCTTTTCGCGGATGAACCAACCGGGAATCTTGATAAAAAAACTTCTCTTGATATTTTCAATCTTCTCCAAAAAATCAACTCCGACGGAACAACGGTTATTATTGCTACTCACGATGTAACTTTGATTAATCAAAACATCGGACGTCATATTCATCTTGAAAAAGGTAAGATAGTTAAGGAGGAAAAACATCAAGAAGAAAAAAGGGAGAAAAAAGAATAACATGAGCACAGCTATAAAAAATATTCGTCGTTCTCCATATCAAGCTCTTTCCGCGATATTTATTGTCAGCTTAACGTTATTTATTGTCGGTATTTTTGGTTTGGTAACTGCAGCATCACAAGAAATTTTGAATAATTTTGAAACCAAACCACAGATAATTGCTTATCTAAAAGATGGCCATACCACAGAGCAAGTTGGTGGTTTACTTAGTTCTCTTAACTCCACCTCTGGAGTAAAAAAGGCTGTATATATCAGTAAAAATGATGCATTAGAGCTTTATAAAAAAAGTGTTGGCAATGACCCCGTTTTATTAGGTACGGTAACCGACTGGGGTATCGTAACTGCCGATATACTTCCTGCAAGTATTGAGATTACGGCAGAAAAACCCGATCTTTTCAAAAATATTGCAGCCACTCTTGAAAAAAGTGACATCGTAAGTGTCACTCCCACTGGAAAAAAAGAAATAGATTTTCCCCAAGATGTTATTACCGAGTTGACAAAGTGGACAAATGCAATTCGTATGGGAGGTTTGGTTCTCGTTGTTGCTCTAACTCTCGTTGCAATTCTCACAATTATGACAATTATTTCCATGAAAATTTCCTCACGTAGATTTGAAATTAGTACCTTTAAATTAATGGGGGCAAAAAATCTCTATATCATCAAGCCATATCTTCAGGAATCTGTCATTTATGGACTTGTTGGTTCTATTGTTGGTTGGTTGGGTTGTTTGGTTACCATTCTTTATACAACTCCATTTTTGGCTCCCAGAATTGGGAGTATTATTTCTTTCCCAATTCCTTTTATGGCCATGTTCATTCTTTTTGGAGCTTTGGTTCTTTTTGGTCTAATAATATCGTTTCTCTCTAGCCTCTTTGCCGCCACTAGGTTCGTCAATAGGTCAAAATGAAAAAAAATTCGTTGGTAATTTGCCTTTTGTTATTCTTCCTGTGGATAAAACCAATTTATTCAATTGATTGTGACGGAACAGCCGAATCAATAGACGCGTGTGTTCAAAAAATAAATTCTCTAAAAAATGAAGAAACTACCTTAAGTCAGGCGATTGCGGTATTAAATGCCAAAATAAATCTTGCTCAAGCCCAAATTAATCAAACTCAAGTTCAAATCAATACATTAGAAAAAGAAGTGTCGGTTCTTGACGGAGTTTTGGAATCGGTTATTGACTCAATGGATGAGCTGGAAAAAATTTACACTGCCAGAGTCAGAGAAAGCTATCGTCGTTCCCGTGCCACCCCTATTGATCTTATTTTTTCTACCAATTCAATAGGGGATTACTTTACCAAATTAAAATATCTCAACACAGTCAAAGTAAAAGATCAATTAATTCTTTCGGAACTTGAATCATCAAAAAAAGATTACGATCAAAGAAAAACGGATAAAGTTGAAAAACAAAAAGAAGTTGAAACTTTAAAGGCAAAATTAGTATCTCAAAGAAAAACTCTTGATGTTCAACAGAAAGAAAAACAAAAAATTCTATCTGCCACTCAAAGTGACGAAGCAAAATATCAACTATTGCTAAGTCAGGCATTAGCCGAAAAAGCCGCCATTGAAAGAGCTCTTGTATCGGGTATCAAAGTTGGGCCAATCAAAAAAGGTGACCCAATAGCGCTTACCGGAAACTCAGGTTATCCAAGTTGTTCAACTGGGAAACACCTTCATTTTGAGGTTAGAAAAAATGGAAACTGGACAGATCCGGGACAATATTTGGAAAGCAAATCTGTCAAAGACGAACAAGGTAACGGTGGAAATGTAACGATAGGTTCCGGAAATTGGTCTTGGCCTTTAAAAGATACCGTTAGATTAACTCAATTTTATGGCAACACGCCATATTCTTTTAGATACAAATACTCAGGCGGGATTCACACCGGTTACGACATGGTCTCAACTTCAAGTGATGTAATTTATGCACCATCGGATGGTACTTTGTTTAAGTCGGCTCAATCTTGTGGGTCAAATACGATAAATATCGTCTATATTGAACACGCCGATAACGTCATCAGTCTTTATCTCCACGTACAGTAGTTTGTTTTTGCTTGATATACTGGATAATAGTGAAATATCTTTCACTACTGCCCTTACTTTTCTCTGTGTTTTTTCTGTTCCCAAAAAATATTTTTGCAGCTATTTCTCTGGAAATTAGTAATCTCTCCACATCAATTGAGACCAATCAAGAATTTTCTGCCGATATTGTTTTTACTTGTTCTGGTTGTGGAACGTCATATTTGAGAGGGGTCTTTTTTTATCCTGAATCCAGTACTTCTTATTTTGGATTTACCCAAAACAATGCTTCGGAGTGGATTAATTTGTCTGGGTCGCCAACCAGTTATTTCAAAATTGAATCGGGAAGTTGGACAGGACAAATGAAGTTTAAATTTGATTCCACAAAACCCATTGGGGATTATTATTTCAAACTTGGGCGTTACACGGCAAGTGGCACCAGTTTTTCTCAAGTATCGGAAAATAAACTAATAAATATATTTGACTCATCCCCATCAATTACTCTATCTCCTACTCCAACAGCAACGGAAACCTCCACTCCTACTCCAACTCCAACTTTGTCAAAATCAATTTATAAAATTAATAAATCTCAAGATCAAAACGGGCAGATACTCACCAGTGTCAAAATATACATTGATAATCAATACACGCACCATGAAGATGATGAAACCTTTGAATTTTGTGACACTTGTTATTGTGACAACGACAAAACTATTCCATGCGCTATTGGCCAGCACAGAATCAAGTTAATAAAATCCGGATACTCGGATTGGTCGGAACTTCGCAATATTAACTTGGGAACAAACTACGAGATCTCTCCAATCTTAACCAAAATAATTGAATCCACCCCAACTCCAACATCTTCACCCACCTCTACCAACACTCCAACCCCAACACCAACAAAAACACCAACATTAACAATAAAAACATTACAAGCTTCCTCATCATCCTCTTTTTCGGCGGTATTAGCCGAATCCACGAGTTCAGCTTCAATAAGTGCAATTACCGACGATTCTTTAGGATTATCAACAATAAAGAATAAAAAAGCGCCATTAAGCTACAAAACATCTTTCTTTTTAGGTTTATTCATAGCTGTTTCCTCTGGAGGGTTGCTATATTTTCGTCACCGAAAAGATTAAAATATCAAAAGTGCTTCAAAAATACTTAAAATATATTCCGGTTACTTTGTGGATGATTCTAATTTTTTGGATGTCTTCCATTCCCGATTTACCTTCAAACAAAATTGATATTGTGGATTTTATTATCAAAAAAACTGCTCATATTTTGGAATACACTATTCTCTTTTTACTTTGGTTTAAGGCTCTTGGTGTCATAAATCCATTCCGAGCACTAATATTTTCTCTTATTTATGCATTTACCGACGAAATTCATCAGCTATTTGTTCCCGGTAGAACTGGTCGCCTTCGTGATGTTGGAATTGACTTTATAGGAATGTTTATTTCAGCCATATTAATTGTAAAATTTGATCTATGGAAAAAACTTTTATCTCCACTTCCTTCGAAGAAACTAGAGAAATAGCCAAAAAATTAACCGAAAAACTAGAAGACGGTACAACAATTTGTTTGTACGGAGAATTGGCATCGGGGAAAACAACCTTTGCTCAAGGAATAGGTCAAGCTTTGGGTATAAAAAGATTAGTCTCCCCAACCTTTCTTATCATGCGTCAATATCCGGTTGAAAATCACCCGGTTATCAATACTTTATTTCATCTGGATTTATATCGTCTTGAATCAATAGAAGATATCAAAGCTTTTGATGTTGAGGAAATTTGGTCTAGTCGCGAAAATCTTTTGGTTATTGAATGGCCGGAAAAGTTCAAAAATATTCTTCCGCAAAAACACATTGATATTTTTTTCAAAGCCAATGGAGATAACGAACGACAAATAAAAATTATAAAATATTAAAAATTTTTACCCCTTCTTATCGCTCCTTGAGTCGCGAACGAATAGTTCCTTAAAGACGAAAGGTAAGAAAGAACGGGGAAAACAAACACTTATGCGTATATACATAGATTCCACCGACAATACCAAGGCTATAGTAAGGATAAACAACACCGAGTACATCAAAAATGTTGAGTCTCCCAGAAACCAAGATGTGTTGGGTTTTCTGCTTACCTGTCTGGAAAAAGAAAATATCAAGCCTGAAGATATAGATAGTATAGAAGTTAATCCCGGGCCTGGTTCTTTTACCGGTACTCGGGTGGGAGTAGCTATTGCCAACGCATTAGGATATGGCCTAGAAATAAAGGTAAACGGTTCTTTTACACCCGTTGAACCAATCTATTCCTCGCCTCCCTCAATCACCAAAAAGCCAGATAGTTGACAATAGAAGGTTTGGGGGTACAATACGTCTTATAAGGCATAAAAACAAGCCAAAATGAAGCTAGTCTATCAAGACTGGTTATTATGGTTTAATCAAATAAACAAATAAATGAAGTACAAAAAAGTACGAAAAATAATTTCCTTTATTTCTTCCTTTAGCCTTCTGTTTCAATCCTTTCTCCCCTTAACTATTGCTATGCCTGCTTATGCCGAAGGTGATGCCACCGATTCTGCTGTTGTGGAAACAACCCCAACCCCGGAGATCACTCCCGAAGCTACACCTGAAATTACTCCTACAGTTGAACCTACTTCGGAAGTAACTCCGGAAATCACTCCTGAGATCACCCCAACCGAAGAACCAACCCCGAAGTTACACCCGATGTACTTCCAACACCCGAAGTGACGGTCACACCTGTCGAAACTATCGCACCTGAAGTTACACCTGAAGTTACCCCCGAAGTCTTATCTGTTTCTACCGAAACTCAAAACAACTCTCCTCCCGCAGAAAATCAATCTTCTTCTGAACCTTCCTCTCCTGCTCCCGAAACCACCCTTCCTGAACAAATCACAGTTGTTGCCCAGCTTGAACAACAAGCCATTACTCCCGAAATAGTCCACGCACTCTCAACCGATAAATCAGACTATTTTCCAACCGACACCGTTTATATTTCAGGTGTCAATTTTTTATCCAACTCCATTTTTTATCTCCTTTCCAAGCTGGAACCGGGTGACAAAATTACCCTTTTTTATCAGAACAAACCATACATTTACACAGTAAATCAAAAAAAGATCGTCAATCCAAAAGATCTTTCCTATCTTCAAAATAAAACCACAGTTCCAACACTTACTCTTATGACCTGTTACCCACCAGGAACTGATCTAAAACGTCTTATCATTGTGGCAAACTAATAAGCGTCTAGTTTTAATCCTTAATTCGTTATGACATAATGAATTAAGTTATGGCTCATCCTTTTATTACGCTTTTTACACCTCATCCACACAATAATCACAAGGCGAAAATTCTTCAGCCGAGATCCATTGTTATTTTGATTGGTCTTTTTATCATGGGCCGTTCAATCGTGGATATCACCATTGGTCTCAAACCGGGTATTTTAGGATATGCCTCCCAAATAGATCCCGGTAAAGTAGTTGAGCTAACCAACAAAGAGCGTCTCAATTCCGGTGTTTCCATAGTAAAGATCAACGCAGAGTTAAATCAGGCGGCACTGGCCAAAGCTACGGATATGTTTGAGCATAATTACTGGGCTCATATTTCACCTACAGGTACCGAACCTTGGTATTTTGTTACAAAATCAGGATACAACTATCAACATGCCGGAGAAAATCTTGCAAGGGACTTCAGTAATCCAAAAGATATTGTGGCGGCCTGGATGGCCTCTCCAACCCATCGTCAGAACCTTCTTGATGATCGTTATCGGGACATTGGAGTAGCCGTTATGGACGGTTATATCAATGGTGTTGAGACGACAATCGTTGTTCAAATGTTTGGTTCCACAAAGACTTCAATTGCCAAGGTAGCCTCAACAAAAGTCACAAACACCGCCTATGCAGAAGAAGTTCCCGAAAAACTAATTCCCGAATCCGGTTTATCTCCACTTGATCTATCTCGAGCTTGGTCACTCGCTTTTGTTGTTTTAATCTTGTTTGCTCTTAGTTTGGATTGGATTTTTGTACTACGTTATAACATCATTAGAATATCCGGAAAAACTTGGGCTCATCTCACCTATTTCATTGGATTAGCCATAATTTTAATTATTATTCGCCAAGGAATTATTCTATGAAAAAACCACTAAGAAGCATCCTGGACTACTTAATTCTTTCTTTAATTGTATCTTTGGCTATTGTCTTGATCCTTTTCTTCAACGGAAATAAATATTATCAGCAAATAACAATTATCGGGTTATCCATACTATATATAGTATGGGGCATAATTCATCACTTAAAGGAAAAATCACTTCATACAAGAGTAGCGCTTGAATATGCCCTTTTTGCTCTTCTTGGCAGTCTTATTGTTATAGGATTATTAAAATGACCGTTTATTATCAGTTGTATAATAGCAAAATATGAAAGGAATTATTCTTGCCGGTGGCCGTGCCACCAGACTCCGTCCCTTAACTTGGGTTATTAGCAAACAGCTTCTCCCTGTTTACAACAAACCCATGATTTATTACCCCATTGAGACTCTCATCAAAGCGGGTATCAAAGATATCCTTATCATTCTTGCTCCCGAAAATGCGGGATTATTTTTGAATCTTCTTGGAACGGGAGAAGAATTTAGTGCTCATTTTAGTTATGTTATTCAAAAAGAACCACGTGGTCTTGCGGAAGCTTTTATTCTTGCGGAAGATTTTCTTGATCATGATGATGTCACCATGATTTTAGGAGACAATATTTTTGATCATGACTTTAGCAACGAAATAAAAAATTTCAAAAAAGGTGGCCAAATATACTGTAAAAAGCTGGATAACATAGAAGATGTAAAAAGACTTGGCGTTATTAAAATGAAAGAAGACGGCACAATATTATCTATTGAAGAAAAGCCGGAAAAGCCCAAGTCAATGTATGTTTCGGTCGGTATCTATACTTACGATCATCGTGTTGTTGAGATAGCCAAAAATCTCAAACCTTCAAAACGTGGCGAACTGGAAATAAGTGGAGATCCTAGTATCAACAATACTTTTTGGAAAATGGGTGAACTAAAAGCGTGTGTTTTTGATAGTTACTGGCAAGACGCGGGAACTTTTGAAAGTCTCTTGGAAGCAGGAAATCACATGTCAGAAAAATCATATAAATAATTATGAAAATACTCGTAACCGGTGGGGCAGGGTTTATTGGTTCAAACTTTATTCATTACTGGCTTGAAAAACATCCGGACGACGAAATTATAAATTTTGATCTTTTAACATACGCAGGGCATCTTGAATCGCTTGATAATATAAAAAATCATTCAAACTATTCCTTTATAAAAGGAGATATTACAGATGAGAAAGCGGTTGATGATGTAGTCTCAAAAGTTGATGCCATTATCCATTTTGCGGCCGAAAGCCATGTGGATCGTTCCATTCTTGATCCTCTGATTTTTACAAAAACCAATATTATTGGAACTCAAATATTACTGGAATCTGCCAAAAAACACGGCATAAAAAAATTTCATCATGTCAGTACCGACGAAGTATTTGGAGCACTTCCGTTAAATAGC
>Ga0172370_10008330_pt1 | contig 12479 bp, 11 predicted proteins | sample LakKiv5m_FD_114538 | JGI IMG/M metagenome (GOLD analysis project Ga0172370, IMG submission 114538) | Freshwater microbial communities from Kabuno Bay, South-Kivu, Congo - kab_022012_11.5m | ecosystem: Environmental > Aquatic > Freshwater > Lake | place: Democratic Republic of the Congo...
AGATTCTGTTATTAAATCGCACATAAAAGTTTTTTTGCAAATCACTAAGGTTGTCTCCGTGCTCGTAGAATTCGAGACGTACCGACTCTCCCTTTTTGATAGTAGTAACGTTACTTTTAATTTCTGGTATGCCTGGTGGAGTGGTGTCAATCATCATTTTGTAATGAGTTACCTTTCCAAGCTGGTTAGTCTTTCTGGGTACAATATGAAAATAGTAAACTCCATCTTCACCTGCAGTTAGATCAATATTATTTTGAGAAATACCCTGGGTTCCATTGGGGATTGTATCCGGGTTTTTATCAAATGTGTAAATATAATCCTGATAACTGTCTGGTTGAGTCCATTCTATGTGAATGTTTTTTTGATTATACCAACGAGTTTGATTTGGATGGGTGTAAGAGAACAATAGAACTTTATTTTCTTGTTCTTTAGAACCAGGGACAAAAATCTGATATGAGCTATTGTTTGCGGTACGTAAAACATTGGTTCCCAAGCCGTCATTGGCCAATACTTTTGTTTCAGCTCCAAATTGTAAATTTGTGGTGCCATTCTTCAATGGTTGAATCAATAATTCTGCAAGGACAGCTTGATTTCCCGCAAATCCATTTGCCTTACCACAAGTAATTACTGCCTTACCATTTTTATTGTCTATCTGTTTTTCAGTGATAAGTCCCTGATCACAAAATGAATTGGTTAATAATATATCGTCAATACGAATAGCTTTAGGGTCAAACTCAACGACAGCTTGCCCAGTATTGATTACTTCTCCTCCGGTTGCAATTTTGATTGAGATCCTTTGTTGAGTAGTTAATTGGAATATGTCTGATTCAGGAGCAAAAGCTATAGTAGAATTATAAATTGTTTCGGTTGGTGGAGTTAAAGTGTATATTTGTTGGTTAATAACCCAGCTAAAAACAGCCATACTTCCGACTATTGTGATAATCAAAATAATTGTAGATAAAACAATACGACGTAAATTATTCTTGTGCTTATGCCTGCGTATTACAACAACTAGGAGTGATAATAAAATTCCCATTAAGATTGCTACCACATAAGTTGAGGTAGTGCTCACTGGGGCAAGGATTATTATCCCCCCAACGGGACCGTTAGAGTCAGTCAATTTTATATTAAGAGCGTGAAAGATGGTATTGTTGATACGCATGTGACCTCCCAATAATCCTGATTTTGTTTGTTGCACCACGACAGATCCTTGGTTGATGTATATATTTTGCAAATCTTGTATCTTGGAATCTTGAAAGCTTGTTCCATAACTGCCAGTCTTGTTTGAGTAGAATATAATTTCATTATTTGGTTTCAGGTATTTCTTTTTGAAGTTTTGCGCATATTGGTTATCAAGAAGACGGGAGCCGAAAAGTGCACCTTGAACAGTTTCGTCTTTCATAATTGGCACAGCACCATTAATTAGAAATGGATAGTTTCTTCCTTCTCCAACCATGACCGTGGATTGTCCTTTAGCGGCAGATTGACCCCAAGGTGTTGTTTGAAAAACATAATCTCCAATTCGTGGTGAAGCTAATCGTGCCAATACCACCCCCTCTTTATTAACCGCGACCATTCCAGAGAAATCATATTTTTTTGCCAGAGCATTAAGAATATTAGAAGTGTTAATCAAATCGTTGTTGGCGATATATTTATCAATAGCATGTTCGTTAACCGCTGCCTTGGCCTGTTCCAAAGTAATCACCATCTCTTGGTTAAAGCTTTCCTCAATCGCAGGCATTATTTTTTTTGTGATAATTTTATGGTCTATTAAGTGAGTGCTCTTAGCAATGCCATAAAGTACAACAGGGAACAGAAAAATAAATAATCCAAAGATTATTCCTTTGCCAAAATGAAAGCCTATACAGTCTCTAATTTTTTTAGAAAAATCAGACATTGAGTAAGACCACTTGTCTCAATGTAATGATAGCACACATACCACTTTTTGGTAGTAATATTACCAATACATTTTAGAGTTTATAAATGTGTGTAAACTGGTCCGCCCGGTAGGAATCGAACCTACGACCATCTCCTTAAAAGGGAGCTGCTCTACCGACTGAGCTACGGGCGGATATAAACTTTTTACCAAAAATAAACAAAATGAGCATTTGAGCTGTCGACTTGCCAAAACAGTTATGGGTGGATGTAAATTTTTTCTGTTAAACAACAGTTCTTTTGATGATACCAAATTTTTAAATAATTTCAAGTGAAATGTAATATCTAAAATAAAAAAATCCTGAACGGTTTTGTTGTTCAGGATTTTGAGGGTTAACCACGTAGATAATCCATTACATCCTTCACGGTGTAATAGTCTTTTTCGTGTGACATTAAGTCTTTTAAAAATCCATAATATTTACTTAAGGTGACATCGCAAGGTTCTTCGGCATTATTAAGGTCTGCATTTGCAAAGAGTGCATTACAAAGACAAACTTTGCCGATGGTGTCTTCTGTTTTTCCACCTTTTTTCTGGTAGATTTTTTCGTTTTCAGCTGGACATAGATAGATGAAAGTTCCATCATCACCAGCAAAAACAGTACGCAGTAAACCAATGTTGCAGATCCTCTTTCGTCGTTCATAAACCTCCTTTTCAGAAAGGGTGTTTTTGAGAGATACCTCATGGAAGGGAAAACCAGTTGGAGAAATGTGATTGTAATTTTTAACCACGAGAGTTCCATTGTATCCTTCTTTTCTGATTTGATTTTTTAAATCAGGGCGCAGTCCAGATTCTTCGGCCAATTCAGAAATAGAACCGACCTGGATTCCTTGTGCACCAAGAGCAAGAGCATCTTGGACTCCTCCTTTGTAGGCCATTGCTCCTCCGATCCAGAAGGGAATTCCGAGTGTTTTTAATTTCTTAAAATCACACTCGTCCTTCGGTCCATAGATTGGTTCGTTGTTTTCGGTTGCTAATTTTACTCTAGGTCGAGCATTGTGCCCAGCAGCTTTGTAATTTTCAACTAAAAAACCATCAATGCTTCCTTCAGGACATCCTCTTACCAGAGCTTCTGCCCCCATATTGGTGGAAATAATAGGCAAGAAAAATGGCCTTTCAAATTTTGGCAATTGTTCACCAAAGAATTCTACCAAATCAAATTCCAAAGTTTTTCTTGCCGACTGGTTTCCTTTGACGTCGATTTTATAACTTGGGTTTTTCCCTTGAATGATTTGTTCCATCACCTCGGGGAATTGATAGGGGAAACCAGCTCCGACCGTTACACAGTCTACTCCTGCCAACATGGCTCCTACCAGACTGTAGATGTGGGGGAGTTGTACTTTTTCCAGCCAGTTTATGCTGATTGGGTTGTCGTGTCCTTCTTTCGCCAACCAGACCAGAGAATAATTACCGCAGACCGTCAGGGCGATCAGAAACGAAGATGGGTTCATGGAGAACATCTCTACCTTTTTATAAGGTACCCCTTTCTTGATCCCGCCCTCAACGAAATATTTTCCCAAAATTTCTTTAACTATTGGAGTGAGTTTGGGGTAATTAGAGCACAGAGCATTGAGTGCTCGGCGAAAGTGTCCTCCAGGGTCTCCTTTTTGAAGAGTATAAGCTAAGATCCTTTCGGCGCCGACACCACTTACCGTTCCAAGGCCTCCCGATAGAGAGACTAAACGGGCTAGTAGCCAAGCCGAAATGGAAACACCCATTCCGCCTTGAATAATTTTTCGAAGTAAGATTTTTATCTTATTCATGGCTATGTTTTTATGGGTTTGTGAATGTATTTTCTGTATTATGTATAATACATTTTTGGCTTTCTTTCAAGGGGGAAAAATTTTTTTACTTTTATAAATAAAGTTATAATAGCGTTATGACACAAAAAGAAAAATCTCAAAATATTTTAATTTTGCACGACATCCGGAGTGTCGGGAATGTTGGAGCGATATTTCGCACAGCCGAAGCTGCGGGAATCGACAAAATTTATTTAACGGGCTATACACCGGCGCCACTGGATCGATTTGGCAGAAAAAGGAGAGATTTGGCAAAAGCAGCACTGGGAGCAGAAGAGTATGTTCTATGGGAAAGTAAAAAAAAATTATCCGTTTTGATTTCTAAACTACAAAGAGAGAATTATTTAATTATTGCGATTGAACAATCTAAAAATTCATTTGATTATAAAAAAGTGAAAACTGGAAAGAAGAATGCTTTTTTAGTTGGTACGGAAGTATCTGGAATTCCCAAAAATATTTTAAAAAAATGTGATGTGGTTGCTGAAATTCCCATGAAAGGGAAGAAAGAATCATTGAATGTTTCTGTGGCTCTGGGGATTGCTCTATTCCGTATTTTGCGAATCTGAGACAGGAGAGCTGAAGAAAGGTTTTTGATTTGGGCTTCTCTGGGGCCCACCGGAAAAAAACCAAACAAGCCACAAGATAACAAGTATAAGAATAAGTCCTTTTAAGTGTTCCATTTATTTTTGGTGTTGGGAGCAAAAATGCGCGCTCCGATTATTAATAATTTCTCTCATTATAACACCTGGGCAACCTTTTTTCTTACATTTTTCCCCAGTACGTCGGTAAGCCATATGGTGAAGTTGGAATTTCCCAGGCAGACCATAAATATTTCGGTAGTCAGACATAGAATCTCCGCCAAAATCAATCCCTTTTTTCAATAATTCTTTTATTGCTTTGAATATTAATTTCAACTCTTTTTCTTTTAGAGTCTGAATTTTCCTGGTAGACTTTACTCCTGATCGCCAAAGGATCTCATCAGAATAAATATTACCAATACCAACTACGATTGATTGATCCATGAGCACTGTTTTTATTTTTCCACTTCTCTTTTTTAGTAGTCTTTCTTTAAATTTTTTTAAATCAAAATTTTTATCAAGTGGTTCCGGCCCCAAATTGTTTAAGTGGCGGGTAGTTTCATCAGTTTTAAATAAAGTTATTTTCCCAAATTTTCGGATATCAGAAAGAACTAAGAATTTTTTACCAGATAGGGTAAAGATTACATGCTTGAATCGGATGTTTGGGTCCTTGCCGACGAATAAATATCCAGTCATTTTTAAATGAATCAAGATATTTTTGTCGCCGGATAGATTAATCAGAATATTTTTTGCCCGTCGTTTTACTGAAATAATTTTTCCCCCCTTAATCTCTTTTTTAAAAATAGAGAAATACTTAGGATTCGAGATAGTATCTACCTTTCTCTTGTCTTTGGTATTCAAATCAGTCCAGACATTCAAAATCCGAAGCCCCACAACCTCTTTTTGCAGTCCTCGCACTGTCGTTTCCACTTCTGGTAATTCAGGCATCCCGATACTAAAAATTTAAAATTTATAACTTTGACCTTTATTTACCCCGCGCTGATTTTAGTACGGGACAAGTTTTTATTTTCCGCTCAAGATTTTTAGAGCGGATTTTATTTTTTGATTTGTGGCAAGTTCGGTTGGCACCTTTTTAAGCGCTTCACGAGCTTCTGTTTGAGAATAACCTAGAGATTTTAGTGCTTCCATCGCATCCATTTCTTCTTGGAGTGAAACGGTTGAATGTTCCTTGCCGACTTTGTCTCGCAGTTCGATTATGATTTTCTCGGCAGTCTTTCGACCGATACCGGAGATTTTAGTGAGATAGGAAATATCACCAGTCGCGATTGCCTTTTTTAATGTTTCGAGCGAGGCTATGCCAAGAATTACCAAGGCAGACCTGGGGCCAATACCGGAAACTCCCAAAAGCAATTCGAAAAATTCTAATTCTCTATAATCCAAAAATCCATACAGATCTTGTGCATCTTCGCGTACATGTAGGTGAGTCCAGAAGGAGACGGGAGCGTCTTTTTCGAATTGGCTAATCCTCAAAATAGTATCAGGTGCGACATTTATTTTATAACCGATCGAATTTGTTTCTACAATTACAAACTTATCTGTTTTTAGGATTATTTTCCCTTTTATGCTTCCAATCATTGTCTCATTATAACATATTTGTGTTTTGTGTGTTTTTCTGTTATATTCTATATATGCCAATAATTAAATCAGCCAAAAAAGCGATTCGGGTGTCTGCTCGTAAAAAAGCAATTAATGACCGCCGAAAGCGTTCAATGAAAGAAGTAATTAAAAAAATTGAAAAAATTTCAAAAACTGACAAGACAGAAGCGGGCAAAATGCTCAGTGTCGCATATCAGACCATTGACAAGGCGGCCAAAAGAGGAGTTATTAAGAAAAATAACGCTGCCCGCAAGAAATCTCGTCTCTCAAAACTAATTAAATAAGACAAAAAAGAATTCAGACAAACTGGATTCTTTTTGTTATAATGTGGTTATGTCACATCTTTTAGAATTTTATGGAACAGAATGCCCACATTGCATTATCATGCATGATTTGGTGTTGCGTCTTGAAAAGGAAGAGGGAATAAAAGTTGAAGCAATAGAAGTTTGGCATAATAAAGAAAATGAACAGCGTTTAATTGATCTTGATAAAGACATGTGTGGCGGAGTACCTTTTTTTTATAATACTAAAACAAAGAAATTTATTTGCGGTGATGGAACTTACGAAGAACTAAAAGCTTGGGCGATGAATAAATAAATTACTTGTCCCGTTAGAAATTCAACTGACGGGGAATAAGAGTAAAGATTATCATTTTAAATTTCTAATGGGATGTCAATTATTGAAGTAAAAAATTTATTTAAAAAGTTCGGAAATTTTACCGCTGTGAAAGATGTTTCTTTTTCGGTTGAAAAGGGAGAAATTTTTGCCTTTTTGGGCCCAAATGGTGCTGGGAAATCTACTACCATTAAAATGTTGACGACTCTACTTACCCCTACTTTGGGCTCTCTTGTTTTAGATGGGCATAAAGTAGAAGAAGATCCTAAAAAAGTGCGACGCTCTTTTGGAATTGTTTTTCAAGATCCATCTCTTGATGAGGAACTTACCGCTTATGAGAATATGGAAATTCATGGGATTTTGTATCACATTAAAAAGAACGATCGAAAGATACAAATCAAAAAACTACTTGAATTCGTGGAACTCTGGGACAGAAAAGATTCCCAAGTAAAAGAATTTTCCGGCGGGATGCGCCGAAGACTTGAGATTGCTCGTGGGCTCTTGCATCACCCAAAAATTTTGTTTTTAGATGAACCAACTTTGGGGCTTGATCCCCAAACTCGTAATCATATGTGGGAATATTTACGAAAGTTAAATAAAGAGGAGGGGATTACGGTATTTTTTACCACCCACTACATGGAAGAAGCAGAAAAAATCGCCAATCGAATTGCCATTATTGACCATGGAAAGGTTGTTGAAATGGGGAACCTAGAACAACTCAAGAGAAAAACGGAGACTGGTTCTTTAGAAGAAGCGTTTTTAAAATTAACCGGTAGAGATATTAGAACAGAGGAAGCTAATTCACTCGATACGATGCGCATTCATCATCGTGCGTGGCGAAAAAGATAAAAAACTTGTCCCGTTAGAAATTCAAGGGACTCGTGTTAAGTGGGAAAGTTTATTAATTAAAATTTTTAATGGGATGCAAATTATATATATATTATGGTTAAGACAATTAAAGAGATACTTGCGTTCCAAGCCGAGAATTATTGGTTCACTTGCGCAACCACTCTTTTTTCTTTTAGCTCTTGGGGCCGGTTTTGGCCCGGTTTTTTCAAAAGCAGGTGAGGGGAATTATATTCAATTTTTAGTGCCCGGCATCATTAGTATGACCCTTATCTTTACCTCTATTTTTTCAGGCATGGAAATAATTTGGGACAAACAATTCGGTTTTTTAAAAGAAACACTAGTTGCACCAGTTTCACGTTTTAATATTATGATTGGAAGAACCTTAGGTGGGGCAACTTTAGCAACTTTACAATGCACTATAGTTTTATTTTTATCATTAATTGCCGGATTTAGACCAGTTTCTTGGGTACTTGTTCCGGTTGCTATTTTAATTATGTTTCTTTCCTCGCTTCTGTTCACGGCTCTCGGTACTGCGATTGCTTCAAAATTAGACGATATGCAAGGCTTTCAAATGATTATGAATTTTCTGGCAATGCCACTGTTTTTTCTGTCGGGTGCGATTTTTCCGTTAGATAGAACCACCGTTCTAGGAATTATCGCTTCTTTTGACCCGCTCACTTTTACTGTGGATGCTCTAAGAAATCTTTTAACAAATATCCATTCTTATTCTTTAGCGCGAGATGTTTCTGTGCTTGGAATTTTAACGATTATTTTTTTACTTGTCGGTAGTTACTTTTTCTCTAAAATACAAATATAGATCTTATTGTTTAAGTATTCTATTCAAAAAAATTTCTAAATCTTGACCCGAGATTTCACGGGAGGTATTTGGTTTTAGTTTTCCTAGGTCAATATTCATTATTCGAATTCTTTTTAAATCAGCAACTTCTTGGAAAAGAGCCGAACACATTCGACGGATTTGATGCTTTTTACCTTCAGTTAGAATTATTTTAAAAGTTGTGTCGTTGATTATTTGTACTTTGCAGGGCTTGGTCTGGTAGCCTTCAATATTCACCCCTGCCTCCATTTTTTGTCTAAAATTTGAACGAAGCTTCTCTTTGGTCTTTACGAGGTATTCTTTTTCATGAAAATATTTTGGATTTAAAAGTCGATCTGTTATCCTGCCGTCATTGGTGAGGATGATAAGTCCGTGAGAATTTTTATCTAGTCGGCCGACGGGGAATAATCCTTTTAATAAAATCTCTGGAGTTTCAAGTCCGACAGGTTTGTTGTAGGCGAAATATTTTAAGGTATTTTTGTTTTTATTTCCCCTTACTTCCACTTTGTCGTTCTCAAATACCTTACTTCCAAGAACAGCACGTTTTTCATTGATAAAAACCTTACCTTCAGACACCAATACATCCGCTCCGGTGCGAGTGGTGATTTGTTTTAAGGCCAGATATTTATTAATCCGCATTGGGTATTTATCCATCAAACTACTTTACCATAATTATTCATAACGCAAAGCATCAATCGGATTTAAGTTGGCTGCCCGATGTGCTGGGTAATAACCAAAGACTACCCCAATGCCGGCTGAAACCCCGAAGGCAAGTAAGATACTCGAGAGAGAGACAGAGGCTTGCAAAATCCCTAAATAAGAAACTCCGAAAGATATTAACCACCCCAAAATCACTCCGATTACTCCACCTGCGAAGGTAAGGATAATTGCTTCTACTAAAAATTGTTTGTTGATGTCGCGCTTCTTTGCGCCTATTGCTTTTCGTAAACCGATTTCCCGAGTGCGTTCTGTTACTGTGGTGAGCATCATATTCATAATTCCGATACCTCCGACAATCAAAGAAATTCCTGCAATTGCTGCCAATAGGGCAGTAAAAGTTCCAGTGATTGAAGAGGCGGTGGCAATAATGTCTGCTTGGTTCATAGTGTTAAAATCAATTTTGGTTGGGTCGGTAATATTGTGACGGGTAGGTAAGAGGGGAGTAATGTCAGTCTGAACTTGTGTTGAAACGTCAGAGTTTTCGGCGGAGACATCGATTTCACTTAAATATTTATTGCCGGTTAAATATCTCTCGGCAGTGGTGTAGGGAATAAAAATAAGATCGTCACTGTTGGAAAAACCGGAACCACCTTTAGCAACAGTTATACCTATTACATTATATTGAGCCCCGGCTATTCGGATTGTCTGTCCGACAACGTCTGTTGCACCTATTCCAAATAAATCATCTCTAGCGGTTGGCCCTAAAACTGCCACCTTTGCTCCACTTGAAACATTTTGGGCAGTAATGAAATTCCCCTCGTCAATTGATACGTTGCGCACTTCTTGATACGAGGCTTCTGTTCCAATGATATTTGTATTTGTATTTGTGCCGGTGGCGACTACTTGTTTCCGAGAACTTACTTGTCGGACAACTGCTTTTACATTTGCCACCTCTCTCTCAATTGCAGTGGCATCTTCGGCCGTTAAAGATTGAGCTCCTCCTCGCCCGGTATTGGGTCCACCGAAAGATCTTTGGGCTCCAGGTAATACCATTACTAGATTTGCTCCAATTGATTGAATGCTCGACTGAATAGAATTTTGCGCCCCTTGTCCAATGGCGGTCATGGCAATAACCGAAGAAATACCAATAATAATACCAAGCATTGTAAGTCCGGTGCGAACCTTATTGGCTGAGAGGGCGGAATATGTTTCGTGTAATATGTCGGATATTTTCATCCTGTTTAGAAATTTTAATTAATAATATTTTTCTTCATTTCCCGTTGATTGAATTTCTAACGGGATTCATTTTATTTTTTTATCTTCAATTAATTTTCCATCTCTTATAAATAAAATGCGATCGGCATGCATCGCGACATCTTGTTCGTGGGTAATCAAAACAATAGTGCGTCCAAACTCTTTATTTAATTTTTGGAAAGTGGCCAATACTATTTCGCCTGTCTTGGTATCCAAATTCCCGGTTGGTTCATCCGCCAAAATTAAAGAGGGGTTGTTTACTAAAGCCCGAGCAATTGCTACCCGTTGGATCTGTCCTCCTGAGAGTTGATTTGAAAGATGCAAAAAATGATTTTTATCAAGCCCCGCCGAGAATAAAGATTCTTCAGCTCTTTTTTTTCTTTCATTGGTTTCGATGCCATCATAGACCAGGGGGAGCATTACATTTCTAAGCACCGTAGTTCTTGGTAAGAGGTTAAACGATTGAAAAACAAAACCAATTTTATCTCGCCTGATATCTGCCAGGGCGTCGTCGGAAAGAGTTGAGACATTTTTTCCGTCTAGAAAATATGTACCGGAAGTTGGATTATCCAAGGCGCCTAGAATATGCATTAAGGTTGATTTTCCGGACCCAGAAGGTCCCATGATGGCTACAAACTCTCCATCGGCGATGTTAAAAGAAACGTCGTTCAAAGCGTTAAATTCAACCTCACCCGTTTTGTATGTTTTTGTAATATTTTTTATTTCAATCATAATTAATGGAGAGGGTTTCCACCGCCACTTCTGTTTCCAACAGAATTTAAAATACTTGGAGTGGCAGTTTTGGCACTTGTTCCGGTAATTGTTTTAGTTACCACGATTGTGCCTTCAGTTAATCCTGAGGTTATTTCGGTTTGGGTATTGTTTGATAGCCCAGTTTCGACGGTAATTTTTTCTGGGAGAATAAGAGAAGGGGTACCTTGAGTACCGGCAGGTGGAGTTGGTAATTCAGTTTTGAAAATTTCTACATAACTTTTTCTGTTTTGAGTTTTGATTGAACTGTTTGGAACGATTAAAACATTTTCTTTGATATCGGTGGTAATCATGGCAGTAGTGCTCATACCTGGTTTAACCCTGTCGTCTTGAGTATCAAAACTAATTTTAACAGCATAATTTACTACTCCTTGGGTCACTGTCCCAAGGGAGTCGATTTCGGCTACTTCTCCATTTATTGAAAGATCTGGAATAGCATCAAAAGTTAAAGTTGTTTTTTGGCCTACTTTTATTTTTGCTACATCTACCTCATTCAGGGTAATTTCTGCCAATTGTTTTTTAGTAATCAAGGTTGCTATTGTTGTGCCAGAGTTTATTGAATCATATTTTTTTACCGAAACCACTGCAAGGGTTCCGTCAAAAGGAGCTCGAATTGAATAATCAGCCAGTTTATCTTTTGCGTCTCCCAGAGCGTTTTCTTTTAACTTTACGGAGAGTTGAGCTGATTGTAAATCGAGATTAGTGTTCGGGAAAGCATCTTGCCCGCTTTTTATACTAGTTTTTATTGAGAGAAGACTATTAAGGTGTCCGTTGATAGTTTCTGTGTCAGACGAAAGAGTATTTTGGAAAGTAACATAATCAGAAGTTTTCCCAGTATCTTCTGCCAAATAGTCTACATAGTTGCGAAGGTATTTTATTGCATCGGTTAGGAGTTTTGTTGTTTCATAAGTTTCATTTATGACTGAATCTATTTCCTCCTTTGGTGAAGTCCGATTTAGAGAATTAAAGTGAGTTGTATTTTTTTCAAAAGCACTTACAGCCAGATAATAAGCCTTTTCAGCATTTCCCCGATAATCTTGGGCGAGCTTACCACTCATTCGGGCAGCATTTTCTGAAAGGCTTTGATTTCCTAAAAGATTTTTTAACCCGGTTAGGGTTGTTGGCAGATCTAGAAAAGTATCTGAAACAGTACTGAATCCATCATCATATGCTTTCACTAAAGCAGTGTTCATGTTTTCTTCTGAATTTTGGATCTTTAGTTTTTCGAGGGAAATTTTAGCACTTTCCAGACCTGCTTCTGCATCTCGGATATTTTTTAAAGCATCCGTCGAATCAATTCGGGCAATTACTGAACCGGCAACAACTTTCTGTCCGTTTTGAACTGGTAAGTAAAGAACATCCCCAGAAGCCTTTGATTTCAAATCGATTTGATTTAAAGCAGAAACTTGGCCACTTCCGGTAATGGAGGAAATAATTGTTCCTGATTTTACCTTGGTGGTGAGATAGCGAGTTTCTCCTGTAGTGTTCGTTACTTTTTTATATCCATAGTATCCTCCCACTAAAAGGATTATTAAAATAATTAGACTAACCACTTTGTGTTTTTGGAT
>Ga0172370_10008332_pt1 | contig 12479 bp, 9 predicted proteins | sample LakKiv5m_FD_114538 | JGI IMG/M metagenome (GOLD analysis project Ga0172370, IMG submission 114538) | Freshwater microbial communities from Kabuno Bay, South-Kivu, Congo - kab_022012_11.5m | ecosystem: Environmental > Aquatic > Freshwater > Lake | place: Democratic Republic of the Congo...
CAGCCGTCTTTCTGATGAAAGTTTCGCGGTTTGGGATTCAAGGCAGCGGCGCCCGGACCGTCACCGTTGCCGGTTTCGCCATGGCAGGCGGCGCAGTTAGTTTTAAAAAGCTCTTTCCCTGATGCGACCAGCTCTGCATTTGGAAATCCGGTTTTTTCAAGGTTAACTCCCGGAGAAAGAATTCCTTTCTGCAAAGTTATTTCTTTTGTGGGTTTCACAGGTTCATATTGAGCAGGTACCATTTTGTTTTTGTAAGCGATATCAATGTTTGAAAGGAAGAATATACCTAATGCAAGTATGATGACAATTGCTGCAATGAAAGCACCGGCATAAAACCTGCCTATTTTAAGTACTTGTTCAGTGTATTCTATAATATTTTTATCTTTTTTCGGCATATTTTCACCATGAAATAATTTATCTGAAATTCTCGAAAGCAAAATAATTTAATTTAAAGTCTAAAATCAATTCCACGCTTGAGTTTCGGGTCACCGACTGCAACCAAATTTTTCTTCCTGGCTGCTAAACCAAAAACAAGTATTACTATTCCAATTGCAAGAATCGGAAATGCAAATTCCATCCAGCCTATTAAGCAGCCGCTTTTGCTGTAAGTAGGCATAATCAGCCAGTACAAATCATAAAAATGCGAACCAAGAATCCACAAAGCAGCGAGCTTCAGTCGTTTGGCATCCATCTTAGACGGCTGGGTTATCAGTAGAATATATGGAATAATAAACCTTACGAGAATGATTCCCAATGAAACAAATTTCCAGCTTCCTTCCGAACGGGTGATGAACCAGAATGTCTCCTCCGGCAGATTTGCGTACCATATTAGAAGGAACTGGCTGAATGCAATGTATGCCCAGAAGTTCGTAAAGCCGAACATCAAGGCACCGAGACTGTAATAGTGGTCTTTAGTAATACCTTTAACCAAATAACCGTTTTCATTAAGTTTAATCACTGCAAAAGTCAGGACTGCGAGTGCAGCAAGAAAACTTCCCGCAAAGTAGTAAACACCGAAGATAGTCGAAAACCAGTGTGGCTCAAGACTCATCATCCAATCAATTGCTAACATTGTAATTGAAATTGCGAAAACAGGCATAAAAATAGCAGAAATACGTAGATTTTTCTTAGTCAGGGCTTGGTCGCCCGATTTGTCCTGTTTTGAAGAGTTACCGGTTAAGAGTTTGTAAAACAACATCCCAATTAAAAATATTACAACCGTTCTGATAATAAAAAAATTGGTGTTCAGATAAGGAGACTTGGCTTTAATTATTGCATCTTTAGCAAGAACTTCCGGATTTGACCAGTGAAATATACGCTGCAGATTAAAAAATCCTGGGATTGCCAGAATAAAAGCAGCAAATAGAACCAGTGCAAATATCTCCGCTATTCTTCTGAAAGGAGTACTCCAAACAGCACCAGCCAAATACTCAAGTGCAATAATGAACAGCGAGCCGAAGCCAATACTCGATAGGAACATAAAGGCAATTATAAGATTGTAACTTGCTCTCAATGGTTCCACAAAATAAGCAATGACCCCGAGGAGAAGCCCAAGAGCTGTCAAAATTCCTCCAATAGAGGCTACTTTCGTTGGAAAAGGTTTCTTTTCGTAAATAATCTGATTTTCGGTATTACTCATTTTAAATCCTCCTCTTTAGCATTTAAAGCTCTTTGCAACGCTCTGATATATAAGATGATTGCCCATCTGTCATTTCTTAAAATCTGTGAAGAGTAAGAAGGCATTAAATTTTGCCCTTCTGTAATAATATGATAAATTCTGCCGTCGGGCCAGTTTCTTACTTTATCTGTGTGAAGACTCGGAGGAACGGGGAACTGTCCGTTCATTCTGCTGTCTCCCTCGGCGAAATTTCCGTGGCAGGGACTGCAGTAAGTTAGAAATCTTTGTTTACCAAGCTCTAATGTGGCTTTATCGGGTAACAATGGATTCGATAGGGAAGCCATAGCTTCTTCGGGTTTGTCCTTGAACGGATATGGAATATAATCCTGAGCAACGGTACCTTCCACTGGATTTCTCATTGCTTTGTTGTCATTGAACATTACAGATGCCGATTGAACTTTTCCTTTAGCCTGGTTCATCATCCAGCTAAATGGCTGTTGATAAAGCAGGATATTAAGAGTATAGTAAGTAATTGCACAAATAAATACGGCTGTTACAGCAAGGAATCCAAGAAATTTGGGAGTATAAACCTTGTATTTGGAAGTATATTCATCTGCATAATATATTTCAGATATGTCCATTGCGCCAAGTTCAGTTAAAAGACTTTTTACTTTCCCAAGGTCAAAGTTTTTGTCTGAGGCTTCTATTATTACGCCGAATTTATCAACCGAAACACTTTTCATGTAATTTGTATCATGAAGAGGGTGCGAGTTATTCGGCAGTCTGAAAAAGAGCAGCAACATTGTAACGACAGTTCCGACGGATGCCAGAAGTACTGTAACCTCAAAAATAATCGGTACAAATGCCGGGAAGGATATATATGGTTTGCCGCCAATTACTATTTTGTAATCAAAATTTGTCACCCAAGCCATAAACAGGAAAGCGATTGCAGTCCCCGATAGTCCTAAAGCTAAAGCAAAATAGCCTAGTTTGGATGGCTTCAGCTTCATTGCGTTGCTCATCCCATGCATCGGATACGGAGTATTTATATCATACTGCTTGTAGCCGTCTGACGAAATTTTTTCGGCAGCATGAATTATAGCATCCGGACTATCGAACAAACCTGTAACACCAAATAATTTTTTATTTTCCATCATTCATGTTCTCCTTTATGTGAGGGCTGTGCTCCGGTTATAACTGCCTTTACTTCAGCTAAGGAAACTACCGGCAGTGTTCTTGTGAAGAGCAGCAAAAGAGTGAAAAATAAACCAAAACTGCCAATTAAAATTCCGATATCAATGATTGTCGGTTTGTAATATGCCCAACTTGATGGCAGAAAGTCTCTTGAAAGTGAAGTTACGATTATTACAAATCTTTCGAACCACATACCGACATTCACGAAGACTCCGATAACGAACATTGCCGGAATATACCTGCGGATTTTCCTGACCCAGAATAGCTGCGGGAAGAACACATTGCAGGAAACCATTATCCAGTATGCCCATGCATAATCCCCAAAAGCTCTGTTAGCAAAAGTGAACATCTCTATCGGATTTCCACTGTACCATGCTGTGAAAAATTCCATACCGTAGGCATAACCAACCATCGAACCGGTCAATAGCATTATCTTGTTCATTCTCTCGAGAGTATCAACTGTGATAATGTGTTCATAATTAAAGATTTTTCTAATAAATATAAGTACATTCTGAACCATCGCAAAGCCGGAAAAGACAGCTCCCGCAACAAAATACGGCGGGAATATTGTTGTATGCCAACCGGGCATTATCGAAACTGCGAAATCGAAACTGACGATGGTATGAACTGATAAGACCAAAGGTGTAGCAAAACCAGCTAATATTAGGTAAACAATTTCGTAATGATGCCAATGGCGGTTTGAATGTCTCCAGCCGAGACTGAAAATTGAATAAATTGCTTTTTTGATTTTACCAACTGTTCTGTCTCTCAGAGTTGCAAGGTCGGGAATAAGACCTACATACCAGAAAACAAATGAGACAGTAAGATAAGTTGATACTGCAAAAACATCCCATAGCAAAGGAGATGTGAAATTCACCCAGATACCATGCTGGTTGGGATACGGGAAAAGATAACCGTCAAGCCATGGTCTTCCTACGTGAATCAATGGAAAAAGACCGGCTGTCATAACTGCAAAAATTGTCATTCCTTCTGCAAATCGGGCTATTCCTGTTCTCCATTTCTGCCGGAAAAGGAAAAGAATTGCGGAAATCAAAGTTCCTGCATGTCCGATACCAACCCAAAATACGAAGTTTACAATATCAAAAGCCCAGCCTACAGGATTATTATTACCCCACATTCCTATACCGTAAAAGAATGTAATACCAAGACATATTGCACCTATTCCGAGCATGGTTGAAGTAATAGTAAGCACCAGAAGATACTTCTTATTGGGAAATTCCTCAGTAGGTTTGGCTATAATATCGTTGATTGAACCGAATGAAGGCTTTCCCTCAACGACGGAAACTTCCGTTGAATAATCAATATTCACTATGCCTCCTCATTATATTTATTTTTAAGTTTTGCCATGTAAGATACGTTCGGCTTGATGTTCAATTCAGCGAAAACGTAATAGTTAAGCTTGTGCTCGCGTTTCTTTGTGATTTCGGATTCCTTATTATTCATATCACCAAAGGTTATGGCACTTGTCGGGCAAGAAACCTGGCAGGCGGTTTGAACATCTTCGCCCTTAATTTCTCTGCCTTCTTTGATTGCATTTTGTCTTGCTTCGGAAATTCTCTGGATGCAGAATGTGCACTTTTCCATTACTCCTCTCGAACGAACTGTAACTTCAGGATTATGTAGTAGCTGCAGCGAATCCTGTTCATAATAACCATCAGCGAAATTTGCACGGAAATTAAAGAAGTTATATCTTCTAACTTTGGTCGGACAGTTGTTAGAGCAATATCTGGTTCCGACACACCTGTTGTAAACCATTTGATTGAGTCCGTCCGGGCTGTGGTTTGTAGCAACTACCGGACAAACATTTTCGCACGGTGCATTGTCGCAATGCGCACAAAGCATCGGCTGCACACTAACGTTTGGTTCATCATTCGGACCGGCATAATATCTGTCTATTCTCATCCAATGCATCTCCCTGCCCTTTAGAACCTGCTCCTTGCCGACAACCGGGATGTTGTTTTCGACATTACATGAAGCCACGCATTGGCTACAGCCTGTGCATTTGTTTAGGTCTATAGCCATTGCCCATTTGACGCCCGGGTATTTATGTTCTTTTGTGATACTTATAATTTCAGCTTCGGCTTCTTTACTTACGAAATCGGGATTCTTTTCATATTCATTCAAAGTACCTTCAATAATTATTTTCCTTTTCAGGTGCTCTTCTTTAACCTTAGGCTCAACGATAGCATGATGTTCCTGCGTCATTGCAATAATATACTGACCGGAGGCTTTGCTAACGGAAACACCGGGAATAACATAATCACTGAAATCGGATTTTGCTAAAAATTCGGTCATTTTTACGCCGACCTTCTTACCAACATCACCAACTACCGTTCTGCCATAACCCAAATCAACTGCGACTACTTTATCAGCCATACCGGGCTGAATCATAACGGGAAGTGTTACCGATGAATTGCCTAACGTAATCTGCAGCCGGTCATTCATTTTTAAGCCTAATTCCCCCGCAGTTGCTTCAGAAACGGATGCGTAATTGTCCCAGGTAGCTTTTGTTATAGGATGTGGAATTTCTTGCAGCCAGCCGTTATTGGCAAATTTGCCATCTCCAAGGAAATGACTTTTTGTCAGGACAAGTGTATAATCTTTTATTGCTGTCTTAACAATTGTTCCGCTATAGCTAAATGTACAGGCACAAGTCAGCTCTTTTTCAAGATTTGCGATACCTGACTGGAGTGAAGAAAACCAAAACTGCTTGAAATCAAGAGGAGAGTCTGCTTTCGGATATACTTCCTTTTCCCAGCGGCTTTGTATATATTTATGATATATTGCTTCATCAAAATTTTCCGGTTTATCAGAAAGCCAATTGAGAAGAATAGCTTCTTTTTGTCTTGTATTGAAGATGGGAGCAATCACTGGCTGCTGAAGGCTGATGAACCCTCCTCTTGTCAGATAGTCTCCCCAGGATTCAAGGTTGTGATTTATCGGTAAGGTTAGTTTTCCTGCCACAGTAGATTCATTTTTTTCGTCAGAAAGAGAAATCACCATAGGAACATTTGACAAAGCCTTCTCGTAGCCCCATTCAACAGGGAAATTATACGCAGGATTTGTTCCGGCATGAATAACCATAGCTACTTTCCCGGCTTTAATATTCCCGATAAGAGTCTTTATTTCACTTTTTGATGACAATGGCATTAATTCGAGAGAACACTGGTAATTCACAATTTGTGAGTTTCCGAGTGCTTCATTTAAAAGATTGACGGCAATATGTGTTGACTCATCAAGTTTACTGCCTGCATAGACTACTGATTTACCTTTCGCTTTAATCAAATCGGCAACAAGATGATTCAGATTTTTGATGTTAAGTTTATGAACTTCTGCAAATTGTACCAGGCTGTACTTCTTGATTTCACTTTCTAAGGCAGAAGCGGGCTGGAAAGAAGTAGCTTTTTTATTATAAAGAATTTCATGAAGTAACGAAAGTACGAATTCCAATTGTGCTTCGGGACGTAGTCTGAACCTGTAATCAGCATTTGCTCCTGTTATGCTTAATCCTGCTTCTGCAGAATATATCGTACAAAAATTCTTGGGGTCATCAGGATTTCTTTGAGCGGAAAATGTTCGTACCTGCTCCAAAAAGCTGCCTTCGTTGCCAAGAATATCTGCATCGAGCGCAAGAATTGTCTTTGCTTCCGACCAATTAATTGCCGGAAGAGTTTCGCAGTTATAGCTTTTCTTCAAGGCGGAAATCCTGTTTATTTCGTTGAACAGTTCGTAACTGTAGAATTTAACATTCGGAAACTTAACCTTATAATCTTCAATCAAACGAGCAAAAGTCGGAGAGTTAACTTTTCCGGTGATGATAGCAACTTCCTTACCTTCATTTTTTGCCTTGTTTAAAGCATCAACAATCTCTTTATCAGCGTTTGCCCAAGATTCTTTGCTCAAATCATTCTTAAACAAAAATAGGTCGCTGCCTTTCACGTTCAAAGGAAACTTAATCCTGTCGGGGTCATACAAATTTAGGATGCTTGCTTCCCCGATTGCACAAATCTTTCCTTTATTTATGGGATGTTCCGGATTACCTGTAATTTTGACGGGTCTTCCTTCGCGGGTCTTAATCAGGGTGCCGCAAGCCAAAGAACATTCGTTACACGTGGAGGCATAGTAGTTCGCCTTGCCGTAAGTAACTTCTTCGGGCTTTTTAACATAAGGCATTATTTCACCCTTATCACGGTAGTTAGTGCAGGCTGTAGCCGCAAAAGCCGCCGAAGCACCTGCAAGAGCAAGAAATTTTCTTCGGGAAATTCCGGTTAATTCCTTCGGATTGAACTCATCTGTCACTCCGGGCATGAACTCGTCATTTCTCAAAAGTTCGGATTGCATATTTTTGTCATTCATTTATAAATCCTTTAATAGTTTTCATTTTTTTCTTCTGATTAACGGTGGCAAGCGCTGCAATATTCCGGTCCCAATTTCAAACCTTTGAGATTCGGGAACTTCTCGTGTGCGCTTCTGTGGCAGTTCAGACAGCTACCCATCGTAAAGGAATGAACCTGACCGACAACCTCCATCTTTTTAATATCTTCATGGCACGAAATGCAGTCAATACCTTTGTTTACATGGACACTGTGATTAAAATACGCATAGTCCGGAACTTTATGTATCCTCTTCCAAGGGACAGGAGTGTTCGATTCATAATATTTAATAAGCTTTACGATTTCCGGTCTGGTTTTACGGGCTATTGTATGGCAGTTCATACAGATATTTGCCGACGGTACGACTGCGTGACGTCCCTTGTCAACACCGACATGACAGTATTTACAATCAATTCCCAATTGACCTGCATGAAGCTTGTGAGAATATTTAATAGGCTGAGTCGGTTGATAGCCGAGACCATCACGCTCAGGTCTGGAAACATAATAAGTCGAAGCTATAGCGATGATTATCACGAAAACCGTAATTGGAATTCGTGCTTTTAGTAGATAATCAATTTCTATTTTTTTCATATCTTTTGCCGATATATTTAAAAAATAATTTCTTAATTAATGGCAGCAACCGGATAAACCTCCGATTGCTCCTAAATGTGGACTAATATAAGGAATTCCAAGAGACATACCCCTCAAAACAAGCAAAATTCCGATTAAAGCAACTCCCACGGGAATTATCCTCGAAACCTTAATTCTAACAGACGGTGTAATAAATCCTTTTGCAAAAAACACCGTGAACATCATTGGCAGAGTACCTGCTCCAAAAAGAAGCATGTACAGACCTCCCTCAATAATTTCTCCGTTTGCTACCGCACCGGTCAGAGCCACATAGACCAAACCGCAGGGCAGCAATCCGTTAAGCAGACCTATGACGAAAAGAGAGGACATTGATTGAATCGCCATAAATTTTTGAAAACCTTTTTTTAGCCTTGAATTAAAAGATTCAATTATTTTCAGTTTACCGATAGATAGTTTCATCTTTTTCGGAAAAAAATAAACAATCAGAAGTCCCAATCCCATAGCAATTGAAATAAATTCCTGGTAACTGGCAAATTTTATTGAACTTCCGATTGCTCCCAAAGCGAATCCAAGAATTGTGTATGTTAGTATTCTTCCTGTGTTATAAATCAAACTGTCAAGTGCAATTCGTAATTTGTTCCGGCTGGTGTGCGGAACCGCAAGAGCAAGTGGTCCACACATCCCCAGACAGTGAAGACTGCCTAAAATTCCAAGAACAAACCCAGGTAACAGATATTCCATATTTACCTTAACAAAATTTCTTCTTCATGAAAAAAAGCAGAATCATTTTCTCGCCAATCTATCTTCACAACCCAGAATCCTTTTGCCTTGTCTGCAAAAGAAATTTTTTGCAAACCTATACTGTCAAGTTTGACAGGCACTGAAAAGTCCTTTGAAGCAGACGATGGGCGATAAAACTCAATATTTCCGTCAACCTTTTTAAAGTTAAATAATTTCGGAAAATAAACCGCAACTTCATCTTTACCGGGATTAATGACGACTTTCCCGGAAAGTTTATTAGTTCTGTTTATTTTATTTATTTGCTGCTGATATTTGACACCCTTGGCATAATAGTCCTTGTCAACCAATTCGAAGTTCTGAGTAAAGGAATATAATGCCATGCCAACCAGTCCGCAAACTATCACGATATTCAAAGTAATGATAAAAAGTTTCCAGTTCCCGTATATTTTCATCTTGCAAACCCCGGTCCACTGAATGAAGTTTTTACTTTAGAAAGCAATCTGCCGTTTCCGTAAATACCGATTTTTATCGGAGTATTTTGTATTAATACCATTTTTTTTGGAATATCCACAAAAAAAGCTGTTTCAATTAATTTATCCGGCTCAATTGTCAAATCCCTGTCACCTACTTCCCTGACTTTACCATTTAAGTCTTCGAGTTTTAGTTCAAGATGAATTTTTCTGAAAGTTTTGTTTGCTATTTTCGCTGTATATAAATTGGAAATAGTCCCATCGGTATTTGCTATGAAGATAGTCCCCTTTGCCCTTAGAATCGTAGCTTCCACATCACTTCTTTGAGCAAGCAGAACCGTTACAATACAAAATAGCAAAACTAATCCACCGGTATAAAGCATCAACCTTGGGGAAAATCTGAATTTTGCTTTATGCTCAATTTGATTAAGTGAAGCATAACGAATCAGTTTTTTCGGTCTGTTTACTTTTTCCATTATCTCGTTGCAAGAGTCAATACAAGCGGCACAATTAATACATTCAAGCTGTATTCCGTTACGGATGTCAATGCCTGTCGGACAGACCCTTACGCACATTCCGCAGTCAATACAGTCGCCTGTTTCAGCAGTTCCTTTTTTCGATATTTTCCCTCTCGGCTCGCCCCTGACATGGTCGTAAGCAACGACAATGGAATTTTTATCAATTAAGACCGACTGCAACCGAGCATAAGGACAAACGTAAATACACGCCTGTTCCCTGAATCTCGCAAAAATAAAATGAAAGACTAAAGATGCAATTAAAATTGCAGAAAAGCCGGTTGGATTATCCCCTGGACTTTTCAAAACGGATAAAACCGTATCCGAAGTTACGAGGTATGATGAAAGAAAACTGATGGTAATGAAAGAAAAAACGAAAAAGAGAAGATGTTTCAAAGATTTTTTATATATCTTTTCGGCAGAAATAGGTGACTTATCAAGTTGACGCTGTTTGTTTGCATCACCCTCAACGAAATATTCTATTTTCCTGAAAACCAGCTCCATAAAAATAGTCTGAGGACATGCCCATCCGCACCAGAGTCTTCCCAAAATCGCAGTAAATAGTATTATAAAAACTAACAATGCAAGAAAGGCAAGAGCGAAGATATAAAAATCCTGGGGCCAGAAAGCAGCACCGAAAATAATAAACTGCCTGTTTATCAAATCGAAAAGAATGAAAGGCTTTCCATCAATTTTTATAAAAGGAGTCACATAAATCAATAAAGTCAGGAAATAACCGAACCACAGCCTTCCAGTGTGAATTTTCCCTTTTGGTTTTGTAGGATAAACCCAGACTCTGTTTCCTGTTTTATCAATATTTGAAACAGAATCCCTGAATGACCCTCCTGTTTCAGTTATCAGACTGTCATTCGTCATATCGGTTTTCTCTTTTATGTTATTTATATCGTACATCAAAAATAAATCAAATTAATTAGCACTCTCTTTAAACAAATTCCCTTGCGGAGCCTTAGGATTCGGAGGATTTGTCCCTTTGAGCGATTTAACAAAACTTGCTACTTTTAGGATTTCATCTTTCTTCAGAACGGCTTTCCATGTAATCATACCTTTTTCGGGAACGCCGTTAAGTATTGTTGTTGCAATGTTTTCGTAAGTACCGCCATGTATCCAGTAATCATCCGTAAGATTCGGACCAACTCCGCCTTCGCCGCCAGCACCGTGGCATGCCACACAATTTTTAGCATAAATGGCTTTGCCTGCATCCAGATTTGGTTTATCAGAAATGACAACAAAATCTGCTTTGGTAAGTACTATGTCGGCAGAACCGGTATTTTTGGACATCATTTGTTCCTGAAAAGCCTGCATTTCTTTTGCATATTGGGCATCACTACTTTCGCCGATACCCGCGAAATGATAATAAAACATATAGACTGCAGCCCAAATAATGCAAAAAATAAATAAATAAAGCCACCATCGCGGCAAGGGATTGTTAAATTCCTTTATTCCGTCGTAACTATGGTCGAGTAATTCATCAGTTGGCTTAGCCATGATTTTTCCTTCATTTATTTCTTGAAAAATTATTTTCTTCCAATGGCAGATTGCTCATCTTATCTGAAAATTTCTTTTCCATCTTCCATGAATACAGGAGTACAAATAAAAAAGACAGAAAAAAACATACAAGGGCAACAATCCCAAGGACTGACAATATAACTTCAGATTGAAAAATATTTCTGAACATAAAAATTCAAAAAAATTATTGTTTGATTACAGGAGTTCCTTTAATATCTATTCCCAATCTTTGAAGATAGGCGATTAAAGCAACAATTTTCTTATTAGGTGCAACTTCAATCCCTGCTGTTTTCAAATCATCGGATATTTTCTGTGCCTGCAGATTATAGTCTGCAATGGCTTTTCCATCATAGCCGGCAGGATAAGGAACACCTAAGGAGGTCATTGCCCTGATTCTTGTCGGAATTTCATTAATTTCCGCATTGTCTTTAATCAGCCATGAGAATGGCGGCATAATTGAACCCGGAGACATCGAAACCGGATTCTGTGTATGATAATAATGCCACGAATTAGGATATTTGCCTCCTTCCCTTTGCAAATCCGGTCCGGTACGCTTTGAACCCCACTGGAAAGGATGGTCATAAACAAATTCACCTGCTTTTGAATATTCACCGTAACGGGCTGTTTCCGAACGGAACGGACGAATCATCTGCGAATGGCATACATAGCATCCTTCAGAGAGGTATATGTCCCTGCCCATTAATTCTAATGGAGTGTATGGTTTAACGGAAGCAATAGTCGGAATGTTTGATTTAATTACAAGCATCGGAACTATTTCTATTATACTACCGACTAAAATCGCTACGATAGCAAGAATTAAAAACGGATAAGGCATTCCTTCCAATAATCTGTGCCATTTTTTTCCTTTAAATGTTACTTTTTCCCTGATAAGTGCAGGAGCAGATGCTTCTTCATCATTAACAAATGAACCTTGCTTCGCTGTTTTCATAAGGTTTATAATCATAATGGCAACACCTGTCAGATAAAACAAACCACCGATTGAACGGATAATGTACATCGGAATAATCTGCGTTACTGTTTCCAGGATGTTTGTATATTGAAGGAGACCGTCAGGTGTAAACTGTTTCCACATCAGACTTTGAACGAAAGCAGCCCAGTAAAGCGGAACGGCATAAATCACGATACCGAGGAAACCAAGCCAAAAGTGAGCATTTGCCAATCTCTTAGAGTAGAGATTAGTCCTGTACATTTTGGGTATTAGCCAATAGAGGATTCCAAAAACGAGAAATCCGTTCCAGCCTAAAGCACCGATATGTACATGGGCTATTGTCCAGTCAGTAAAATGCGATATTGCATTAACGGATTTGATTGAAAGTAACGGACCTTCGAAAGTAGCCATACCGTATGCGGTAACTGCAACTACCATAAACTTCAGAACGGGTTCTTCCCTTACTTTGTCCCAGACACC
>Ga0172370_10008335_pt1 | contig 12477 bp, 12 predicted proteins | sample LakKiv5m_FD_114538 | JGI IMG/M metagenome (GOLD analysis project Ga0172370, IMG submission 114538) | Freshwater microbial communities from Kabuno Bay, South-Kivu, Congo - kab_022012_11.5m | ecosystem: Environmental > Aquatic > Freshwater > Lake | place: Democratic Republic of the Congo...
AAACCGGATTTCTATAATTTGTGGAACCGCTCAGGTATCTGGTGGATGAATATCAGGGATTTCCTGATGAATGAGGCTGGTTTGTAGGTTCGGAAATTGCCACTACAATCAATCACACACCGGAAAAGTGATACTCCCGGAACCATTCATTTTAATGAGATACGATTTCCCGTGTTCAAGCAACTGTAAGCTCTGCACCCCTTGTGATGGCCAATAAACTCTGGTTCCTGCCACCTGTTGGACAATTTCAAAATTAACTCCTGACATGATCACTTCAACCGGATGATCACAAATTGATAATACCGGGATCAGATTCCAGCCCGCAGAAAGACTAACCGTCCCATTTTGAATTTCAAAACCATTGAAATTCAGTTGAACGGGTTCATCCATCTTGATATAATAGCCGGATGCCGGATTCCAGGGTGCTGTTGGATTAATTCCTTGTGGTGGCGAATAAGTATTGGAGTAATTCTTTACAACCTCCAGATTGTTAACAATAGGAGCCATAATACTAATAAGACTTGAATTTGCTGGATTAAGGTATGATGAAACTCCCGACCATCCTGCCGGGATGATGAGGGTTTGAATTGCAGGCAACTGATTGGTAACCTGTATTGTGGTGTATCCGCTGTAAGAAGGCATGGATTGAGAAACTCCCATGATTTGATGATAGCCTGCCGTAAGTGCATATTGGTAAGAATGGTGAATGTAAGTCTGGCTGTAAACCTGACCAGGATTTAATGTTAATGTCCAGTATATTGTTATGCAAAAGGCTCCTTGCATCAGGTGGTATGAGTAATCGATGTAATAATCAAAAGGGCAACCGGTTGGAAAACTAAGCGTTACCGGGCTGCTGCCGGTATTTTTCAATGAAAGGGTAATAGCTACATTCTCACCAACGGTGTAAATCTGTTTATCCGTGGTGACGGTGCAGGCCACTCCCAACAAATCGTCTGTGGCGTTTTGGCAGAAACCATTGTAAAAGAAACCACCGAAAATTAAAAGCGAAGTAAAGATGATGTTTTTCATGAGAATCAGTTTTTGATGATTCGTTTGATCTGTACATTCTTTTCCGAGAACACCTCAATGAGGTAAACCCCATTTTCGAAGGACGAAAGGTCAACAATGGTTTGTTTCATGACCATTTCACCAGAAAACATGAGCTGCCCGTGGATATTCGAAATTTTGATGATCTGTCCGGCAAGTACTCCAACAATAATATTCAGATAATCATTTGCCGGATTTGGGAAAATTTCCACTTGAGGTAAAAATCCATTTTGCTCTAAACCGACAATATTATTCCCGGAAATCGTCACATTATCAATTTCCCACGTTTCGCATTCCACATCGTTTGAAATATAAACAAATGCAACCCTAACGTTGGAGCCTGAATATTGTGAAAGGTCAATTTCCTCCGAAAATGTCCATAACCAACAAGGATTTCCCACTGCAATAACCGGCCAAAGGGTTGTCCAGTCTGCCGTGTTTGGGTTACCTCCCTGATAATTGGTGGATAATTTTATGGTTAAATTTGAAATTTCGACGGGATAACACATCGCACTATAAAAAGTCAAAACCTCATTTTCGAAATTATTAAAATTCATTGATGGCGAAATCAACCAGTCTTCATTGGCATAAGTAGCGCCTTGATAACCACTCATTTTCGCACAAGGGGTTCCTCCAATACCAAATGTGTTGTTGTAATCCCAAACCTGGTCTCCAAATATGCTGATGGCTGTCCATTCGCCCCAGCCGTCGTCAAAGTTTGCGGAGTTTATGATTTCGCGGGATTGAGAGAAGGCTGTTATCCAAATAAATACATTTGCAATAACAAGTAAACTAAGTTTTTTCATAAGGCATATTTTCTTATTTGAATAAAAAAAATGGTTTTAGAATTTGAATGCAAATAACATTTCAAATCAAAGAAATTTACTTTGTAACTGTTTGTGGCACTGCCTCAACATAAACCCTCCAACTCAAACTCCCGAAATACAGCGCATCGAACCACATGTAGTAAAACCGTTGGGCGTTAAACCAGGTTATGCCGTCGGGGTTGTCGTCGTGGTGGTCGTAGGGATCGGCAAAAATGATCACATCGTCCATAATATCCTCCGGATCACGAACATCATAACCTATTACAAGCACCCAATGCCCTCCCCAGTCAATCCATTCTACAAGGGTTGGAATGTTGTTGGCAAGGTTTGCCCGCAGCATTTCAAGGGTTCCGTTTTGTTGCCAGTTAGCCTGAAAACCATTGTTATTCAACCACGATGTCATCTGGTCAGGATTGGTTCCATTGGTACTGTTTGTCCCCATTTCCGCAGCAATGGTCATTTCATCGCCATTTCTGCCATAAAAATTCAATAAAGAAACTACAGCAGCCGGGCCACAGGTATATTCAGTAGTTTGTTGGTACGAATCAACATCAAGAAAGGTCAATCCTTCAACAGGCTTATCTGGTTTAACATTTAGAACATAATAATCAGTAGTTTCGGGGTCATTGTTCGTTGTGTCACAATCATCCTTCTGGCATCCGTTAAATGTCAATACCAGCGAAACAGCAAGGAATGTAATGTACCATTTTTTCATGGCGTTTTGATTTTAATATTGTTTTCCAATCCAATTTTGCATCATACAAAGGTGCTAAATCTTACACAAAAAGTCAGCTTGAGGATAAAAAACTTTTTAAGCTTTGCATTGTGCTGCATTTAAAAGTGAGATTTTGTTTGCTGAAAGGGCGTTTTTCCATTTGTACCCGTTTACAAACGCTTAAATTCGTTTCTAAACGAATACAAATATTTATTAACCGAATAACTGCAAAAGCCCGCCGTACCTTTGTTTCATAAAATTTTTCTTATTTATTCACATAAAAATTAATAGTCATGAAAAGTTTAAGAAACAGTGTTCATTTGATTGGAAACCTGGGCATGGACCCAGAAGTAAAGGAAGTAGCAAAAGACAGAAAGATGGCTCGTTTTTCGTTGGCGACATCCGAAAGCTACAGGAACGAAAAAGGTGAAAAAATTACCGAAACCCAGTGGCATAACCTTGTGATTTGGGGGCCTTTGGCTGGTGTGGCTGAAAAATACCTGAAAAAAGGGAAACAAGTTGCCATTGAAGGGAAACTCGAAAATCGTCACTACGACGACAAAGACGGAAATCGTAAATACTACACCCAGGTAAATGTTAATGACATGGTTATGTTGGGAACGGAAAACTAAATCCTGGTTTTTAGGGGAATATTGTTGTTAAATATCGGTGATTGTACTCAAGGTAACTCTGTAATTGTTTTTATTAGATTTCGTAATTTGTTGATTAAAAACCTAATCCCACGAAATGGGGTTAGGTTTTGCTTGATACTTCGACCGTACATATTTTACCTAAAGTTTATCAATTTGCTCTCTGGTTAAACCAGTAAATCTGATAATTTTTTCTATTGCCTCATTTTCAGCTTTCATTTCCCTGGCAATTTCTATTTTGTTTCCCAAAACAGCATCTTTTACTGCATCTTTTACTGCATTTTCAATTTTCCGCTCCTCTTGTTTTGCTAAGGAGTCTTCGTCTAAAAAGCGTCTTTGCTGACTTTCGTAATGCTCCTGCTCAATTTCGTTGAAGTACATTACCTCAAGTTCATTCATTGCCATTTTGATTTCTTCTGTTGCCAATTCTTTGGGTAAATTGTCTTTTGAGTATTCGTGTGCTTTGTTCAGAAAGGTAATCCAACGTTCAAGCGTTGTATGAATTTCGGGTAATTCTTTTCGGAATTTCTTTAATTCAACAAATATTAACTCCAAACCGTCAGTTTGTTCGTAAATTTCTTTTGTGACCAGGTCGGTTAAACCAATTCTGCGATAATATCTTTCATCTTGTTCTTTGTCAACAAAATAATTGAAATTGATTAAACTTATCACGATTGTTTTTCGTAAATCTTCATACGTTTGATTATTTTTTAACTGCGAACTATACATTTTTGCCCAATAAAAAAGCAATCGCATTCCAAAAAAATCAAATGGTGCAACCTGAATCTCGATATCAAACCATTTACCTTTTTCATCAGTAGCTTTAATATCAAGGTATGAAATTTTCCCACTTAAATAATCCGAAGGATTGTAAGGATTTTTTAATTCTAATTTTTCAACCTGTTCATCTTTTGGCAAAACTGAATTAACCAAAGATTTCAAAATATGAATGTTCTTTTCGGTTCCAAATAACTTCTTAAATACTAAATCTATTTTTGGATTTGCTTTATTCATTGTTTACTAAATTTTTTTTATGCAAATTTACCAATTTTGGATTACCAATCCTTAAGAAGTTGACCAAATTATTGCTTTGACTTATCACGTCTAACTAACGAAAAAAACTCGTTTTCAATTGGCAGGTAACCCATTTCGTAACAGAAATAATACACCTTTCCGGTTTTGGTGGTGTAAATGTTGGTAAAAAAGCTGAAATCAAATCCCTTTTTAACAAGGGTATCCTTGTGAACCGTGTGCTTGTCTTCAGGAACCAGGTCGTGCAGGATTTGGCGGTTCCGGCGAAGTATGCCGTTCACCTTTCGCATGTAGTTGGTCGAATCGCGGTTTTGCTTGTTGTTGTATGTGTTACGGCATTGGTCTGAACAAAACACCTTGTCGGTCCTTCCAACGATGGGTTCGCCACATTCGGGACAGGTTCTTTTCATAGACAACTAATATTTAATCTTTTACAAAAATATTGCTTCATTTCAATTTCAAGGACTAAAATTTGAATAATGAATCAAACTTATGTGTGCTGGTCAGTAATTTTTTCAAGCAACCGGTATTTCTCCTGCCTCATCTTCCAGCGTTCGCGTGCAAATTGCTGCATATCAGCAATGGTATCCTTTTCATCCACTATTTCAAAACCCAGCAGTGATTCAATAATATCTTCCATCGTGACAATACCATCCACACCGCCGTATTCATCAACAACAAGTGCGATGTGCTCTTTCTTTTCAAGAAGGGTTTCCCAAACTCCAAGCAATGGTTTCGTGTCAGGAATAATGGTAATATTTCGTTTAATATCCCTGAGTTTCATACCTGTCATGTCTTCCGCCAGTTTTTCAAAAACCGTCTGACGAAAAACGTAGCCAGTTATGTTCTCTGCATTTGATGAATAGACCGGAATCCGGGAAAAACGCAGGTAATCCTTGTTTTTTAAAAAATCATCCAGACACATTTCTTCATCTGCCAGCGATATTACAACCCTCGGAGTCATTATTTCGGACACTTTAATACCTTTAAGGCGGATTAAGTTCTGAATAATTCTGTTTTCCTTTTCACCAAATACGCCTTCTTCAGTACCCATGTTAGCCAAAGCGGAAATTTCTTCCCTGCTGGTTGCCTGTCCCGGGTTCTTTCCCGTAATCCACCTCGACATGGAAGCAGAAACAATTACCAATGGGTAAGTGATGAAAATCATTACTCTTATAATTCTACCTGATAACAAAGCCAGTTGTCTCCAATACTTTGTGCCAACAGTTTTTGGGATAATTTCGGTGAGTACAAGAATAAGTATGGTAAGAATTGCCGAAACAATCCCAAAGTATGCCTCGCCCCATATTTTTGTTGCCTCCGCTCCTACTCCGGCGGCTCCAACGGTATGTGCTACTGTATTCAATGATAAAATAGCAGAGATAGGACGGTCAATATTACTTTTAAGCCTTATCATCAAACTGGCATCATGGTGTCCGGCTGATTCCTTCACTTTTAAAAAAGAAATGGGCGTTGACAGCAACACTGATTCCATGATGGAACACCAAAAGGAGATGAAAAGAGCAAGGAATAAATATGTTAAAAGTAATGTCATAATAATAGTTTTACAAACAGGTAAAAAGTTGAATAATGAATGAATTATTTTGGTTTTGCTATGACACACAATTCCTTAATCCCGTTTGCCCACGCCATTATTTGTGTAACTTTCTGGTAAAACGGTATGCCAAACCGGCTGGTAAAAAGCATTTTGTCGTAGCCTGCCCCTCTGAAATACTTGTTTTCGATGATTGTAAAGCCGGCAGTAAGGAGCAAATTGTTGATTGTTCTGAAATTCCAGCAAAACAAATGCTGGTTAACATCGAAATTGAAAGACGCTTTACCATGGCTTTCACAAGGAAGGATTAACATCAGACGGCCGTTATTATTTATTTTTTCACGCAATTGAACCAATATCTCGTAAGGATTTTTCACATGTTCAAGGGTGTGGGCTGAAAATACCAGATCGAAAGTATGATTTCCGGCAAGGTTTAAATCATTAATAACAGTTTTCCCCTTTTTCCTGCAAAAATCAAGGCAAAAATCGGAGATATCAAAACCAACGGTATTTGGAAAATACAATGTATCCTGCCCTAAACCGCAACTAAATTCAAGAATCCGCGCATTTTCAGGAATATTGGGAAAGTATTTTCTCTTCGCCACCATTGCCCTTGCCTCATAATATTTGGGGTTGTTTACCAGCCTGTTATGGACTGTTTCGTGATATTGTTCTTCGTAGCCTACCATAAAATTATTATTGGTTTGAGTTAAAATATTCTTTTCCGTAAAAATATAAAAATTGTTTTAACAAGCATTTTGAATGTTTTTTTTACTTTTAACACCAATTTACTTTGGAAACAACCACATGGGCTTAACAGAGACACAAAAATGATTTTTAAGATACTTCATTGGCTTGTAATTTTATATTTCGGCATGTCAACGCTCTACTTATTCATTATTTCGTTGGCTGGTTTGTTCAAAAGAAGAAAACAACTGATTGTAGATGACAGGTTGCGTAGATTTGCCATTTTAATACCTGGATTTAAGGAAGATAGCGTAATAATTGAAACTGCAATGGATGCGTTGAATCAAAATTACCCTAGGCATTTATTTGATGTGGTGGTGATTGCTGATTCCTTTTTACCCGAAACCGTGGAAGAATTAATTAACTTACCCATCCGGTTAGTGGAAGTATCATTTGAAAATAGTACCAAATCAAAATCAATAAACAAAGCGCTTGAGATATTACCCGAAGATTATGATGTTGCCTTGATTTTAGACGCTGATAACCTGATTGAAAACGACTTTATTAAAAAGATAAACAACTCGTTTTCGCAAGGCTATGTTTGTGTACAAGGGCACAGGCTTGCAAAAAATCTGGATACTTCAATGGCGATTCTCGATGCCATCAGCGAAGAAGTGAATAACAGTATGTTCCGAAAAGGTCACAGGGTTTTAGGGCTATCTGCAGCTTTAATTGGTTCGGGGATGGCTTTCGATTACAAGTTTTACAAAAATGTGATGAAATCTATTGATGCTGTTGGAGGATTTGATAAGGAACTTGAACTGATTCTGATCAAAGGCGGTCATGCAATCGAATACTGCGAAGATGCCATCGTTTACGACGAAAAGGTGGCAACCATTCATCACTTTTCAAAGCAGCGGCGGCGTTGGCTTTCTGCTCAATGGATTTACCTGAAACATTCATTTTTGTCTTCTTTTTTGGAATTGTTAACCCATGGTAATTTTGATTATTTCATTAAGGCAGTGCAGTTCTCATTTCCCCCACGAAGTCTGTTGATTGTTTTTCTTTTTTTTGCAACATTGATTTCTATCTTTATTAATCCGCTCGTTTGGACGTTTATCTGGGCGGCAATGTTTTTAATGGTTTGTTTTGCCCTTTTAATGGCTACCCCCAGGTATTTTTATAATAAAAACACATTAATTGCCTTATTATCACTGCCTCAGGGATTATTAATTATGTTTTTGACACTTTTTCGTCTGAGTGGAGCCAACAAGAAATTTATCCATACTGATCATGGTATTTCAGGAAATAAAAAGTCAAAAGTGGCAAACACTTAATATTTATTTTGGAAAACAGAAAGATTAATATGGTTGACGGAAAGATCAGGGTGCTTCAAGCTATCAGGCAAGGAAAAGTAGGAGGAGGAGAAACCCACATGCTTGAATTGGTTTCGGCTATTGACAAAACAATGTTTTCACCATTGGTTTTAAGTTTTACCGATGGTCCAATGGTAGAGCAAATACGACAGTTGGGAATTCCGGTGTTTATAATTGAAACTGAAAAAGGTTTTGATTGGAGGATATGGGGGCGGGTAAAAAAACTGTTAACCGAACAAAAAATTGATATTGTTCATGCACATGGAACCCGTGCAAATTCAAACGTTTTTTGGGCTACAAGGAAATTAAAACTACCTCTTGTTTATACCATTCATGGTTGGTCATTTCACCAGGATCAATCTTTATTCATGCAAAGGGTTAGAGAAATTTCTGAAAAACTTCTTACCTCTCAATCCACCTCCAATATCTGTGTTTCATTTAGCAATCAGCAAGATGGGATTCAAAGGTTTAACATGAAAAATTCAACAGTCATCTACAATGGAATCTCAAAAGATAAATTTAATCCGGAAGGCAAATATGCCGATATTCGTAAAGAATTTAATATTCCAGAGGAAAAAACACTCATTGGGTACATTGTCAGAATTACGCTACAAAAAGATCCTTTGACATTAATTAAAGCTATGAAAATCGTGTTGGATCAAACCAGTGATATCATGCTGTTAATAGTTGGAGAAGGTGATTTAAAAAACGAAGCGGTTCGAATGGTAAAGGATTTCGGGATTTCATCAAACGTCGTATTCGAAGATTTCAGACTGGATGTTCCTGATATTTTGAATGCAATCGATATTTATTGCCTCCCTTCTTTGTGGGAAGGCTTGCCAATCGGGATCCTCGAAGCAATGTCGATGGGTAAAGTCATCATAGCAACACCCATTGATGGAACCAAAGAAATTATCACGGCCAATGAAAATGGTATTTTCGTCCCCCAGCAAAACCCTGAACGCTTAGCATCAGCTATCCTTGAAATACATCATAACAAACAACTGAAGGAAAAACTCTCCAAAAACGCTATTCAGACTATTCAGGAAAAGTTTACCATTACCGAGATGGTTAAAAAAATCGAAAATCATTATAAATTAATCTTTAAAAAACTATGAAAATTGGAATAGAGGTACAACGGCTATTCCGTGAAAAAAAGCATGGAATTGAGCTTGTTGCATTAGAATTAATTAAAAATCTTCAGGCTATTGATAAGGAGAATGAATATTTTTTGTTTGTTAAGCCTGACAAGGATAACCGTTGCATTCAGCAAACAAGTAACTTCAAAATTGTTGAAGTTAAATGTCATGTTTACCCTTTTTGGGAACAGGTAGCTATGCCACGAATGGCCAGTAAGTTGGGTTGCGATATTTTGCATTGTACCAGCAATACTGCTCCGTTTATAACCAAAATACCTTATATTATCACTTTGCATGATATTATTTATCTTGAAAAATCGTACCTGGGAATTATCAAAAGCAAAGGAACACCCTACCAAAAATATGGGAACATTTACCGGCGATTTGTTGTACCCAGAATCGTTAAAAATGCCAAACAGATTATTACTGTTTCACATTCCGAAAAAAGCCGGATTACTGGGTATTTTGGATTTAAAAATGATGGTTCCAAGGTTTCTGTTGTTTATAATGCTGCGGGCGAACAGTTTACACCAACCATTGATCTAAATTTACTTAATGAGGTCAAGTTGAAATACAATCTTCCTGAAAAGTTTTTTTTATTTCTGGGAAACACCGACGAGAAGAAAAATACCGCCGGCGTTTTAATGGCATACTCAGACCTTCTTGAAAAGTCAGATACAAAAATTCCTTTGGTAATTTCGGATTATAAACCGGGTGAGCTAAATCGATCGCTTGATATTATCGGAAATCATAAAATCAGAAAGAATATTCACCTGATTGGGTACGTGCCAAATCAATACATGCCAATGCTTTACAATTTATGTTCCTTGTTTTTGTACCCATCGTTGCGCGAAAGTTTTGGTATTCCAATACTTGAAGCTATGAAATGCAGAAAACCGGTCATTACTTCAAATACTTCATCTATGCCCGAAGTATCGGGTGGAAATGCTATTTTGGTCGATCCATACAATCCTGCAGAAATTACCAATGCCATGCTTCTGTTACTTAATAACAAGACCATCGCTGATGATCTGGTTCAAAGAGCTTACGAGCATGCACAAATATTCACCTGGGCCAAAATGGCTGAAAATGTTCTTGAAATCTACAAACAAGTGGGACGAAAAAATGATTCGTAATCAGAACATTGTTTGTATCAGTTATACCACATGGCACGGAGATTTTGTCAAATCAACCGTTCAACTCATGAGTTATCTGGCTTTGCATAACCAGATCTTGTTTTCAGAATACCCGTTCACGATTAAAGATGCTCTGTCCGGACTATTGGGCAACCAGGTCTTTCCAGTTAAAAAGATTCTTGGTTTAAAACCCAGAATGAGCGAAATAAAGGCTCCAACAGGTGCCAGACTGCGATTGTTTAATCCACCACCTACTATTCCATTCGCATATTTATCTAACGACAAGGCATTTAATAATGTGCTGAAATTGAATTCTTCAATCGTTTCAAGGTCGTTACGAAAAAACATGAAGCAATTAAACTTCTGCAAACCCATTGTAATTAATGCTTTCAACCCGTTTGTGGGACTGAACATGATTGGAAAACTCGGCGAAAGCCTCAATATTTATTACTGTTACGATGCCATAAATGATGCCCGCAACAAAGAACGTGGACTTGAAGTCGAAAACAAATACTGTTCGATTGTGGATGGTGTAATTACTTCTTCTGAAGCTCTTTATCAATCGAAATTGAATTTTAATCCCAATACGTTTGTTGTAAAAAACGGGGTCGAATTTGAACTTTTCAACAAGGTTGTCGATCTGGCTAATCTTCCAATAAATAAGAAAAAAAGAATCGGGTTTATTGGCAGCATCGATTTCAGGTTTGAAATTGATTTAATTTCCTGGTTGACAGAACAATTACCAGAATATGAATTCCTGATTGTCGGACGAAATGCCAATGAGGAAGCATACAACAAATTGGCAAATTTGAAGAATGTTACTTTGAGAAGACCAGTAAAACCTGATGAAGTACCCCAACTAATGTATAGTTGCAACGCCGGCCTGATTCCACTCACACGAATTCCTGTTAATAGAAATGTTTACCCCATGAAAATTAACGAATACCTGAGTGTAGGACTTCCTGTGGTTATGACTGATTTTGCTAACCTTCCTGAGTTCAGGGAGGTTGTAAGTGTAGCATCAACCAAAGAGGAATTTTTAAAGAAACTGGTTTATGAAGTAGAAAATGATTCCGTTTCAAAAAAACAAGCAAGAATCGACTTTGCCAAAAACAACTCATGGGCTGCCCGTGCCGAAGAATTTTCGAATGCAATTGGGCAAATTCTTAATACAAAAATGCAGAGGCAGTGATGAAACCTATGTTTTAACTTATTCTAATTCTGCAAATTAAAGCAACTTTTTTAAATTTAAACAAAATTGAAAAATGCTACCAGGTCTCAGAAATAAATTGCTGAGTAAGATACCCGAAAAACAACAATTTGAGGAAATTATTCTTTTTTCGGTTTTTACAGCAGGCGTCTTACTTTCATTGATTCAATATTTTTTCAACCGGAGTTTGTGGCTTGACGAAGCAATGCTGGCTATTAATATTGTGACAATCAATGCTGTCGATCTTATTAAACCCCTGAAATTCGATCAGGTCGCACCTGTATTGTTTCTCCAATTTGAGCGGTTTTTCTCATGGGTCATTCCAAATTCTGAACTTGGCCTGCGTTTATTTCCCCTCATTTGTTACCTCTTTGCCCTCTTCTCGTTTTTCAGGATCATCAGTGCCTTATTTGACTTTATTTATCTCCGGATTGTCACCCTTGCCTTCTTTGTTTTCAACTCAAATTTAATCTATTACTCAAATGAGGTAAAACAGTACATGACAGATGTAATGGTTCTTTCGGTTGTAAATTATTTAATATTAAAAACTTATAAAATTCCCAGGAGCAAATACCTTTTGCTTTCTATTGCTGGTGTCATTTCGGTATTTCTTTCTAATGTTGCCGTAATAATCTTATTTTCAGCAGGATTATACTGGTTTATTCAGGATTTCAGGAAAACGAAATTCAAAGTATTTGTTGTGGTTTTCGGAAGTTGGGTGGTGGCTTTCGGGATTTATTATTTTTTCTTTATCTTAGATCACCCTGCAAGGACAGTAATGCTCGATTATTGGAAAGGTGCAAACGCATTTATGCCTTTAAATCCAACCAATCCGGCATTCTTACTTTTTTTCTTCGAGAAAACCCAAGTCCTTCTGGGAGTTTTAAGCAACAGTAAATCTGTTATTGTGGGTTCATTTTTTGGACTTTTAGTATTTGCTGGCTTTATTAATTTGATTATCAAAAGAAAAGAGAAAGCTTTCATAATCTTGTTTTTATTACCAATAATTGTTCACCTATCTTTATCAGCATTTCAGTTTTATCCTTTCGACAAGAGATTGATCCTTTACATGGTTCCCAATTTTATTATTGCCATTGGCTATG
>Ga0172370_10008336_pt1 | contig 12477 bp, 7 predicted proteins | sample LakKiv5m_FD_114538 | JGI IMG/M metagenome (GOLD analysis project Ga0172370, IMG submission 114538) | Freshwater microbial communities from Kabuno Bay, South-Kivu, Congo - kab_022012_11.5m | ecosystem: Environmental > Aquatic > Freshwater > Lake | place: Democratic Republic of the Congo...
AAACAGATCGCCTCACTCGAAAAGAAAATTTACAAAGAGGTCAAATACGAGTTCAATATCAACTCGACACAACAACTGGCTAAAGCGTTGTTTGAAGACTTAAAACTTGAGCCGCCCGACTCTTCGCGCAAGACCGCCGCAGGCAAATACTCCACCGCCGCCGACGTGCTAGAAGAGATGCGCGAGAGTCATCCGATCATCGCCGCGATCTTAGAACACCGTGAGATCGCCAAACTCAAATCCACATACGTGGATGCGCTGCCCACCTTCGTGAATCCTGAAACCGGTCGCGTGCATACTTCCTATAATCAGGCGGGCGCGGTCACCGGGCGTCTCGCTTCCTCGAATCCGAATCTGCAAAACATCCCCATCCGCACCGAACTCGGGCGTGAAGTGCGCCGCGCTTTCATCGCCCCGCGCGGGCGCAGGTTGGTCGCCGCCGATTACTCGCAAGTGGAATTGCGGATCGCCGCGCACTTCGCCCAAGATAAATTTTGGTTGGAGGCTTTCGCGCGCGGCGACGACATCCACGCCGCAACCGCCTCTGCCGTGTTCGGCGTCTCCTTAGAAAAGGTCAGTAAAGACCAACGCCGCAACGCGAAGGCGATCAATTTTGGATTGTTGTATGGCATGGGCGCATTTAGTTTAGCCAAGCAAACGAATTTAACATTGGGCGAAGCCGAGGAATTTGTACAAAAGTATTTCGCCGAGTTGCCCGGCGTGAAAAAATATCTTGAGGACACCAAACGCAAAGCGGCAACGGATGGATACGTCGAAACGTTGCTCGGGCGCCGCCGCTACTTCCCGCTCCTCACCACGCGCGGCGCATCGCGCGAAGAACACGCCATCCGCGCCCGCTACGAGCGCGAAGCGATCAACGCCCCGGTGCAAGGCACGGCGTCCGACATCATCAAGATCGCCATGATCCGACTCGCTCAAACACTCCCCCCAAAAATCCCGTCGGCGAAGATGATTCTGCAAGTGCATGACGAGTTAGTATTTGAATGTGACGCCGACGACGTAGAAAAAACCGCCGCGCTCGTCAAAGAGATCATGGAAGGCGCATTTAAACTCGATGCGCCGTTGGCGGCGGATGTGCGCGCTGGAAAGAACTGGGATGAGATGAAGAAGGTATAATCGTTTTAATGATGTAGTAAGTCCTGAATATATAAATCAAAGGAGCAACTATGTATCCTAACATCAGCCTCGAGCTAATAAAACAAGTTGACACATTGAATATGGATCAACAATTGCGCCTAGCCATTTACTTGTTAGAAAAAGCTCGCCTTGCAAATCGCCCCAAACACAAGAAAACTGCTCAACGTGCTTTTGGGTTGTTGGCGAATTCAACACTTGCGCCTTCTGATGCACAAGTGCGGCAATGGATCAATGAACACCGCTCGGAGAAATACGGTTGATGCGCGTCCTGATTGACACTAACGTAGTGCTGGAGGCTTTGCTCAAACGCGAACCTTGGGCAAACGCGGCGAAGTTACTCTGGGAAGCAAACGACGACGGACGCATCACCGCCTATCTGACTGCCTCCACGCTCACAGACATCTTTTATATTGCGCGCAAAGGATCGGGGAATGACGTTGCACGCGATGCCGTCAAATTATGTTTAGAGGCATTTGAGATCTGCGTTGTAGATCGCACCGCTTTAGAAGAGGCGTTAGCACTTACAGGAACTGATTTTGAAGACAATTTGCAGATCGCTTGTGCAACACTTTCTAATGTCGAGGCAATCGTAACTCGCAATCAAAGCGATTTTACTAATTCGGAAATTCAGGTGCTAACCCCGGATGAACTCCTAAAAATTCTACCCGAGAAATAGAAAATATCTTTGGCAGCCATGCGCCTCTCCTCTAACTTAATTCTTGCCATCTCCCTCCTCGTCGCCGAGCAAACCCCGCAGCCGCCCCAACCCAAACCCGACCCACGCTTCGGCGCAGTTGAATCGTATTACGCGCCGCAGATCGCCAAACAAGCGAACATCGGTTGGGATCGGATGATCATCAACTGGCTTGCGCGACAGCCCAACGGCGATCACCAGTGGAATGTCACACACGAAGAACAAGAGCGCATCGCCGCCGCCGAAAAAGATGGTCGCGAGATCGTCGCGCTGTTAATGTCAACGCCACACTGGGCAACCGACGGCAAACCCGCCGTCGGCGTCCCGCGCGGTTTGTATCTTGCGGTTGATGATCCAAATAATTTGTGGGCAGTCTTCGTGCGTCGCATCGTCAAAGAATACAAAGGACGCATCACGCACTGGATTATCTGGAACGAGCCCGACATCGCGATGGAAAATTTCGGCGCGCAGTTTGAAGGCACGGTTGAAGAGTATTATCGTCTCGTCAAAGTCGCTTACCTCGTCGCCAAAGACACCGACCCCAACGCCGTCATTCATCTCGGCGGCATGACGTACTGGCACGATGTTGCCCGGGGTCGCCCGCCCTATCTCAAACGCTTTCTCGACGTTGCAGTTAAAGATGACACGGCAATCAAAAATAATTTTTACTTCGACGTTTTCACCACACACATTTACTTCCGAACCGAGACCGTCGGCGACATCCTCAGCTTCTACAAACAATTGATGTGGCAATATGGCATTAACAAATCCATTTGGCTAAATGAAACCAACGCCGCACCGTATGACGATCCAAATTTCCCCGCCAGCCCTCTCGTCCGCGTCAGCATGAATCAGCAAGCCGCATTCGTCATTCAATCCGTATCACTCGCGTTGGCGGCAGGCGCAGAACGCATCGCTATTTATAAATTGTATGATGAAGCAGCGCCAGCGCCCGGCTACGAATCGTATGGACTCTTTCGATATGACGGATCGCCGCGCCCCGCCGCTTACGCTTATCACGCCGTCACCACGTATTTCGCCCACACCCAATCCGCTTTCATCTCCTCGCAATACGACTATCACCTTGTCACCCTTAACCGCCTCGATGGAACCACGCGCATCGCCTGGTCGCGCATCGGGCGCGAAACGCCCATCACTCTCTATCTCACCGCCAACGCCAAACTCTACGATCATCTCGGCAGAGAACTGCCAATCCCATCCTATGGATACACGACTCTCACCCTGCCCGCAGGCGAATGTGAGATGGGATACGGGCTGTGCGATGTCGGCGGCGCACCGTTGATCGTAGTGGAGACGTCCGCCGCTCCCGCCCCCACTCCTACAGGGCTGCCGACTCTTCCTCCGTTGCCAACAGCCACGCCCAAACCCTGATCATCAGAAAGCGGGCTTCTCCAAGAAACCCGCTTTCTCTTCACGAACATTTTGCCTATTGCCAAATTTCTTTTTCGTTGTATAGTTAGTGTCGTAAATACACGTTTAGAAGGGTTCATCACACGAAAGGAGTCTTACCATGCTCGGTATTCAATACATCAAGGTCAGCCCCACCAATCACATCATCCATTATCAAAATGGCAAGGTCGCTCACAGCGGAGTCGGGTTAGCATTTTTCTATTATGCCCCCATCTCTTCGATTGCCATTGTGCCGGTGGGCAGCGTGGACGTACCGTTCATCTTCAACGAGATGACGGCAGACTTCCAGCCGATCACTGTGCAAGGGCAGCTCACCTATCGAGTCAACGACGCCGAGCGAGTCGCTTCGTTGTTAAACTACAGCACGAATGCCAACGGCGCGCAATATGTCTCGCAAGATCCGGACAAACTACCTCAGCGTGTGATCAACATCACCCAAGTCCTCACCCGCTCCGAAGTCCACTCACGCCCGATGCGTGAAGCGATCCGATCTTCAGATGCGGTTGCCGCCGCCGTGATGGGCAAACTTAAAACAAGCGAAGAACTTAAGTTACTCGGCGTAGAAGTGTTGACGCTTTCGATCTTGGCGATTAAGCCCACGCCCGAAATGGCGCGCGCCCTCGAAGCCGAAGCCCGCGAAGAACTTCTGCGCCGCGCCGATCAGGCAATTTATGATCGCCGCAACGCTTCGGTGGAACAAGAACGGCGCATCAAAGAGAACGAACTCAACACCGAGATCGCCGTCGAAGAAAAGCAACGACAGATCCGTGAAGCCAAAGTGCAAGCCGACTTGGCAGTGGAAGCCAAAGAACAACAAGTGCGCGAAGCCAAGATCAAGGGTCAGATCAAAGTGGAAGAGGACCGCAAGCAATTGGTGACGGCACAAACCGAGAACGTCCGCGCCGAAGCCGACGCGCAGAGTTATGCCATTGAAGCATCTTTACGCCCCTTGCGTGATTTGGACGCCAACGTGCTGCAAATGCTCGCCGTGCAAAACACCGATCCGCGTACAATGGTGAGCCTGGCCATGAAAGAGCTGGCACAGAACGCCGGAAAGATCGGCAACCTCAACATCTCGCCCGAATTGTTAGAAACGTTGATGAAGAAAAAGTAATTGGCGGATAGCCACTGCTGGCTGGTGATCGGTTTTCACTAGCCCCCAGCAACCAACAACCAGAATGGATTACGAAAAAATAATCCTCGTCACCCGCAAGACCCGTCTCGAAGGCTTGATCGAGCGATTCAACACACGCGGGCAGGCGAAGTTCTACATCGAACACAGCGGCGGCGATTTTAGTTTTTACGAGCGCGAACACGAAACGTATTACGCCGCGTTGAACGATCTCAAAAAGGGGTTGACAGGTTTGATGAAGTTACAAGAGATCGAGCGCGGCTTCTTGCCCAACTTCCTGTTTGACGACAGCAACCTTGTGGTGACGATTGGTATTGACGGCTTGGTGGTGAACACAGCGAAATACCTCAACGGTCAACCGGTCGTGGCGGTCAACCCTGATCCGCCGCACATTGACGGAGTCTTGTTGCCGTTCAACGTGGGCAATGCGCCGCTCGCGGTCAAGCAAATTCTCAATGGCGAATCACACTCGCGTTTGATCACAATGGCAGAGGCGAAACTCAACGACGGGCAATCGTTGCTTGCCTTCAACGATCTCTTCATCGGCGTGCGCTCGCACATCTCGGCGCGATATTTGATTCAGGCAAACGGCAAAGAAGAACATCACTCGTCGAGCGGCATTTTGGTTTCCACAGGCGCGGGGTCAACAGGCTGGCTGAGTAGCATGTTCAACATGGCAAATGGGATGTTGAGCGAGTTCGCCAACGCCGAGCCGAAGATTCAACGACCCCAACTTACGTGGGACACCGACAAATTAATTTTCGTGGTGCGTGAGCCGTTCATTAGCAAAACGTCCGGGGCGCAGATCGTCTGCGGGGCGATCACGGCGGCGTCACCGTTGATCTTAAAATCCGAGATGCCCGAAGGCGGCGTGATCTTCAGCGATGGCGTCGAAGCAGATTTCTTGGCGTTCAACGCGGGGGCAATTGCGACGGTTGGTATAGCGGGGAAGAAGACAAATTTGGTAGTGGGGTGAAGTTTAATCTCCATTGTTGAGGAATCTCTTCGACGGCATCAGAGATTCCTCGTCGTGAAGAACACTCCTCGGAATGACAAGTTCTTGGTTTCCCGTTAAAAACGGGAGAGCCAAATTTTTTTTACACCGTACCAAAAGACTACGCACAGACGGCACGCTTTACACTCCGTTAGCTCGATTCTCATATTTATATTATGTCGCCGCACTATGGTTAGCACATTCAAGAGAGAAAACACATGCGCGACAAAACCCTGCACACTATTGCTATTGCTGGCCTTGTCTTCGCCACGTTTGCCTTAACTGCAACACCGGCGCACGCTGCCAGCCAAAACTGTGCTGCCAGTCATGGCACAGTGATTGACATTGAAATCCCTACCACGATCTTATCCCAAACTATTGACGCCAAAGTTTATTTGCCTGCTTGCTATGAGGAATCCAACCAACGTTACCCCGTATTGTATTTGCTGCACGGTATGGATAACAATGCGAGTCAATGGGTGACACTTGGCGCGCCGCAGGCGGCAGACGCTATGCCGGTACAGTTTATCATCGTCATGCCGCATGATCGTATGGAGGTTTCATTCAATACGGCATTTGTGAATGAGGTTGTGCCTTTCGTTGACGAAAATTTTCGCACGATAGATGATCACAATTATCGCGCCATCGGTGGACTGTCTTACGGCGGCGGTTGGGCGATCCACATTGGGCTATCGCATCCCGAACTCTTTAGCCGCATTGGCGGGCACAGCCCGGCGCTCTTCTACGGCGATGCGCCCAACTTAGAATTTTGGGCGATGCACTTACCGCTTGGCATAGCTATCAATATTGACATCGGAGAGGGCGATCCCTTGCTCGAAAACAGCGCGCAGCCGATTGACTCTTTGCTCACCGAGGCCGGAGCGCAACACATAGTCAACATCTATGGAGGGGGACATACTGAAGCGTATTGGGCGTCACACATTACGGAGTATCTGAGTTTTTATACAACGGGCTGGTGATTTGTTGGTAAGCGGTTTTCTTTTTTCAAGCCCACCCTACATCCCTCGCTCGCCCTGCTGCTGAATCAGTTTAGCGATCAATCCCGTCCAACCGGTTTGATGACTCGCGCCCAAGCCCGCGCCGTTGTCGCCGTGAAAGTATTCGTAAAACAAAATGTAATCGCGCCAATGCGGATCGTTTTGGAATCGCTCGTGTTCGCCGAACACCGCGCGGCGACCTTCGTCATCGCGGACGAAGAGTTTGATCAGCCGATTCGAAAGTTCGTCAGCGATCTGGTCGAGGGTGATGAAGTTGCCCGACCGCGTTGGACATTCCACAGTGAAATCGTCGCTGTAATAGTGATGAAATTTTTGCAGCGACTCGATCAACAAATAATTAACCGGAAGCCATACGGGACCCCGCCAATTGGAATTGCCGCCGAAGAGTCCGCTGCGCGACTCGGCGGGATCATATTGCACGGCGTATTCGATCCCATCCAAATGAAGCACGTAGGGATTCGCTTCGTGATATTTGCTCAACGCCCTCACACCATAATCGCTCAAGAACTCTGTAGCATCTAACGCGCGTTTGAGCAGCTTCTTCAAACGGCTGCCGCGCACCATCGCCAGCAATCGCCTTTCACCTAGACCCGGAATCTCAAACCGCGAGACAAGACGCGAGAGTTCGGGGCGATTGGTGAGGAACCATTCGAGGCGCATTTTGAATGTCGGCAGTTCTTCCAGAACCACCGGGTCAATCGTCTCGACGGCGAACAACGGAATCAAGCCGACGAAAGATCGCAGCCTCAATGGAATGTTGCCGTGATCGGGAAGATGCAGAACATCGTAGAAGAATTCATCTTCTTCGTTCCACAAGGCAATGCCCTGCCCGCCCAAGTTGTTCATAGCGTCGGCGATGAAGAGGAAGTGTTCGAAAAATTTTGTGGCGATGTCTTCGTAAACGGGATTGACCAAAGCCAGTTCGAGCGCGATGGTCATCATGTTGAGGCAGAACATCCCCATCCAACTGGTGCCGTCACTCTGCTCGATGCATCCGCCACCGGGCAGCGGCGCGCTGCGATCAAACACGCCGATGTTATCGAGTCCCAAGAAGCCGCCTTGAAAAACATTGTTGCCTTCGGAATCTTTGCGGTTGACCCACCACGTAAAGTTGAGCATCAACTTGTGAAAGACTCTTTCCAAAAAGACACGATCACTACGCCCATAATGTTTGTATTCGATCTTATAAACGCGCCACGCCGCCCAAGCGATCACCGGCGGGTTCACGTCGCCGAACTCCCACTCGTAAGCCGGCACCGCGCCGTTGGGGTGTTGATACCACTCGCGCAACAACAGATCGAGTTGGCTCTTGGCGAAATCAGGATCGAGCATGGCGAGCGGCACACAGTGAAAGGCTAAATCCCACGCGGCGTACCACGGGTACTCCCATGTATCGGGCATGGACATGACGCGCTCGTTATAGAGATGAGTCCACTCACGGTTGCGCCCGCGTTTGCGTTCGGGCGGCGGGCTGGGCTGCGCCGGATCGCCAGTGAGCCATTGTTCGACGATGTAGTGATAGAACTGTTTGCTCCACAACATTCCGGCAAACGCTTGACGTTGAATGGATCGCATTTCGCCATTTAAAATTTTTGGCTGGAGCGAATCGTAATAATCATTTGCTTCTTGGATGCGTTGGGTGCAGATGGAGTCAAAATCGTCAAAGGGAGTAGGGGGTAGGGGTTGAGCGGAGTCGGCAGGCGCGGCAGTTAAACGGAGACGCACGACAACGCTTTCACCGCGTTGAAGCGTTGTCGTATACACGGCGCACATCTTGGTGCCGATCTTCTCGGCGTTGACGGTTTCTTTTTTTCCTTGAATCAAATAATCGTGAAAAGAATCTTTCACGTAGGGCGCGCACTCGACTCCGTAAAGCCGTTGCGTGTTTGATTCGTTTTCAGTGAAGAGAAGTTCGGTGGGCGACTCGCAATAGAAGTGATAGTCGCCGAGGAGACGATGCTTGGCAACTACGCTGTTGCCGTCAACGGCGAGCGATGGCTTTTGATTTTTGTCGTCCCAACTCCAATCGTTGCGAAACCACAACGTGGGCAAGAGGCGCAGAGGCGCGGGTTCACTGCCGCGATTGATCGCCGTGAGACGGATCAAAATATCGTTGGGTGAGGCTTTAGCATATTCAACAAAAATATCGAAGTAACGATTTTCATTGAAGACGCCCGTATCAATCAATTCAAATTCGTTTTCGTGTTTGCCGCGTTGAGCGTTTTGGTTGACGAGTTGTTCGTAAGGGAAGGCGCGTTGAGGATATTTGTAGAGGGCTTTGCAGTACGAATGAGACGGCGTGCTGTCGAGGTAGTAATAATATTCTTTGACATCTTCGCCGTGATTACCTTCGTGGTTCGTGAGACCGAAGAGGCGCTCTTTGAGAATCGGATCGTGACCGTTCCACAACGCCAGCGAAAAACATAATCGCCCTTTGTCGTCGGAGAAACCAAGGAGGCCGTCTTCGTTCCAGCGATAGACTCGCGAGCGGGCGTGTTCGTGCGGAAAATAATTCCAGGCGTCGCCGTTTGCGCTGTAATCTTCGCGCACGGTTCCCCACGCGCGCTCGGCAAGATACGGACCCCACCGCCGCCAGTTGTCGCCGTCTTTGAGGAGTCGATCATGTTCGAGGGTCATAGAGAGAAGGAAATGACGAATGATTAATGACGAATGGCGAATGTTTTATTACTGTCTTATACTTACGTTCAAGTATTAGAGCATTCTCAAAGCCACGTCATTGCGAGCGCGCACCCTGAGCGGAGCGCGAAGCGCGTAGTCGAAGGGTCGCGCGAAGCAATCTCAATGCCTGTTTTGCTAAGAGATTGCTTCGTCGCCCCAAAGGGGCTCCTCGCAATGACGACTAATGTTTTGTCAGTGGACTTTGGAAACACCATTATCTGAGTATAGGTTCATTATACGGAATTTAGGGTCTTTTGGATCATCGTTAGGGAAAAAGTAACCATGCCTAAAAAACAAACCGTCAGCAAACAAACCCCTTCTATCACAAACGAACAACTGACAGAACTACGCGCTCTTCTACCGCACGTTTTCAGCGAGGGCAAAATTGATTTTGAAAAGTTACACGCCGCGCTCGGCGACTTTGGCGATGAACGCCCCGAACGGTATTCGTTCACTTGGGCAGGCAAGCGTGAAGCGATCCGCATTTTACAAACGGCTTCACGCGCCACATTGGTTCCGGCGCGCAAAGAATCGGTTGACTTTGACAAAACGCAAAATATTTTTATTGAGGGCGACAACCTTGAGGCGTTGAAGCTGCTTTACAAAGCGTACTTCGGGCAAGTCAAGATGATCTACATTGACCCGCCCTACAACACCGGCAATGATTTTGTATATCCTGACAACTTTGCCGACCCGCTCGATACTTACCTGAAACTCACTAAACAAAAAGATGGCGAAGGCAATTTACTGACGAGCAACGCCGAAACAGGCGGGCGTTATCACTCGGCTTGGCTTTCAATGATGTACCCGCGTTTGTTTTTGGCACGACAGCTATTGAGAGATGATGGAGTAATTTTTATAAGCATTGATGACAACGAAGTCCATAACTTGCGAATTGTTATGAACGAAATTTTTGGAGAAGAAAATTTTGTAGCAGTTTTTCCCTGGAGGAAAAGAACAGCGAAAAGCGACGTGCCGTTCGGGCTATCTCAAGACTATGAATGGATATTGTGCTTTGCTAGAAGTGAGTTGTTCAATGCTTCTATTGAAGGTAATAGGCGGAAATATTATGAGTCGCCCGATTTGCCGAATAGACTGTGGCGTATACATGAAATGACTACTCACAGAACAGCATCGGAGCGCCCAAATAGTAACTTTACGATAGTAAACCCGAAAACTGGCAAAAAATATCCTGTGAACCCAAATGCTGTTTGGCGTGTCAGCCGGGACACCTTTGATGAATTTTATAAAAACAACAGGATCGTTTTTCCAGGAGATTATGATTTTCTAAACATTTCAAAACCCGTTTTGAGATACTTCAAAGATGAGGATGAGGATAAAGCAGGAGAGCAATTTGGATTTGTTTCAGCGAGTACTAACTTGCCTAAAGAAGTAGGCATGACTCAAGATGGCACCAAAGACATTGGCGATTTATTTGAAGATAAAGTGTTCGGTTTTCCTAAACCTGTAAACCTGATCAAACATTTTATCAAGATCACTGCTTCTCTTGATAAATCTGCTGTAATACTGGACTTCTTCGCTGGTTCGGCTACCACAGGGCAAGCCGTGCTGGAGCTTAATCGTGAAGATGGCGGGAATCGCAAATTCATTCTGGTGCAATTACCTGAGCCAACGGGCAACAAAGAATTTCCTACCATCGCCGAAATCGGCAAAGAGCGTATCCGCCGCGTGATCAAGAAAATGAAGAAGGAACGCGAAGGACAATTGCCGCTTGATAAGTCCGAGGATTTGGGATTCAAAGTATTCAAGTTGCGCGAGTCTAATTACAAGCAGTGGGACGTAGGGGCGAGTCATGACTCGCCGGAAAAATACGCCAAGCAAATGGAGCTACTTGCCGATCCTTTAGTTAAGGGATGGAAAGAAGAAGATGTCATCTATGAGGTGGCATTAAAAGAAGGCTATGGATTGAACGTCAATGTGGAAGATGCGGAATCCAAGGGCGTACAAAAAGTTAGCGACCCAGATAAAGAGCAGAGCTTCTATATTTGCCTTGCCGAGAAAATCAAGTTGAAAGATGTGAAAGCCTTGAACTTGAAAAAAGATGACTTGTTCATCTGCCGTGACATCGCGCTGGATGACGAAGCTGCGGCGAATTTATCGTTGCAGTGCAGGTTGAAAACTATTTAGCCTGTCATTGCGAGCCGTTCTTTGGCGAAGCAATCCCTAATTGACACAGAGATTGCTTCGTCGGGAAAAGCACCCTCCTCGCAATGACGCACAAGAAAACCATGCAATTAAAATTTGACGCCAATCAAGATTTTCAGCTACAAGCCATTGAAGCCGTCGCCGGGCTCTTCGAGGGTCAACCGCGCATTCAAACCGATATGCACTTTACCTTTGGCTTTGCGGCAGTTGCCAATCGCTTTGATCTTTCGGCGAAAGACTTGTTGGCGAATCTAAAAAAAGTTCAGAGGGACCATGGCATCGAACCCGACAAAACTCTGATCCCTATTGAGCAAACTATCGAAACGGTTGAGGGTAAAAAGCCCATCAAGTTTTTCAACTTCTCGGTGGAGATGGAAACAGGCACAGGCAAGACCTATGTCTACTTACGCACCGCCTTTGAACTTTATCGCCGTTATGGGTTAAGAAAATTTATCGTCGTCGTCCCTTCGATTGCTGTGCGCGAAGGTGTGCTCAAAACGCTGGACATTACAAAAAAACATCTGCGTGAACTTTACGACAATGTCCCTTGCCGTTATTACGTTTACGATTCAGCCAACCTGTCACAAGTCCGCCAGTTTGCCCTCTCGGAAAACATAGAGATCATGGTGATGACGATTGACTCGTTCAACAAAGCCAGCAATGTCATTCGTCAAACCACAGATCGGCTACAAGGCGAAACACCCATTCATCTGGTGCAAGCGGCGCGTCCTATTTTGATTTTAGATGAACCGCAAAACATGGAGAGTGAATTACGTCTCGCCGCGCTTGCCGCGTTGAATCCACTTTTTGCGCTTCGTTATTCCGCCACGCACCGCAACCCATACAACCTTGTTCACCGTCTCACGCCTTACGACGCCTATCGTCAGGGACTTGTTAAACGAGTGGAAGTGGCGGGTGTTGAAAAAGAGTCGGACGAAAATCAAGTCTATTTGCGACTCGATGCCGTTAAGTCAGAAAAGAAAACTATTACGGCGACACTGGCTATTCATGCATTAATGAAAACAGGCGTTGTCAAAGAACAGCTTGTCATCGTCAAGCCTGGCGACTCTTTAGAAAAGAAAGCCAACCGTCCCGACTATGCAGATTATGTTGTGGAAGAAATCAGCATCAGCGAGCAAACCGTGACCTTCACGAGCGGGAAAGAATTGCGCGTCGGCGAATCGCACGGCGCAGATAAGGAAGC
>Ga0172370_10008339_pt1 | contig 12472 bp, 4 predicted proteins | sample LakKiv5m_FD_114538 | JGI IMG/M metagenome (GOLD analysis project Ga0172370, IMG submission 114538) | Freshwater microbial communities from Kabuno Bay, South-Kivu, Congo - kab_022012_11.5m | ecosystem: Environmental > Aquatic > Freshwater > Lake | place: Democratic Republic of the Congo...
ATTTTGTGATGAGTGCATCGAAGGATCATCCGCGGCAACAACTATCAACCCACCGTTGGCACCAGTCATACCTGAATTTACAAAAGCATCGGCTGCAACATTTAAACCCACATGTTTCATACAAACCATCGCTCTTTTCCCAACATAAGAAACGCCCAAGGCAGATTCCATCGCAGTCTTCTCGTTGGTTGACCACGATGACCTGATTTTCTTCTCAGTGGCTTGCTTTGAATGTTGAACATATTCTGTAATTTCGGTTGATGGGGTTCCGGGATAAGCAAAGATTCCAGTTAATCCGGCATCAATGGCTGCCTGTGCTATAGCTTCATCACCCAGCAATAGTAATTTCTGCATTGTTTAATGAGTTGATTGTTGTTTCTGATGAATTTTTCTTGTTTCTACCACGGGCAAAACTAAAACTTTTAATTTACAGTACTCAGAATTTTACCTTCAAAAACTGATATTTTTATTAAGGTCTATGGTAATTAATAGTTGGTAAAAAGCCTGTCAGGAATTGTTCTGTGATTACGATAACAATTGCGTCAGCCACTTAAAAAAAAAGCTATTTTTGCGCCCCTTTTTTTGGTAAAAATGAATTATCGAATATGAATAATAAGATTTTAATGACTCCGAACCCGTTGGTTCAGTACCTGAGTAAATCGCCTGAATTTTTCACTCGGGAAGATTTGATTTTGTATATCGAAGATCATAACGTCGAGATGATTAATTTCAGGTATGCCGGTGAAGACGGGAGGTTGAAAACCCTGAGTTTTGTCATTAACAGCCGTAAACATCTTGAAGATATCCTTACTATGGGCGAAAGGGTTGATGGCTCAAGTCTTTTTTCGCATATCGAAGCAGGTTCGAGCGACCTTTACGTAATCCCGAGGTACAGAACAGCTTTTCTGAATCCATTCAGCGAAATCCCTTCAATCGATATTTTATGTTCATACTACGACAAGGACGGTAATCCACTTGAAAGCGCTCCTGAGTACATTCTTAAGAAAGCACACAAACGGTTACAGGAACAAACAGGTTTATCTTTCCATGTTATGGGTGAACTCGAGTTTTACGTCATCAGCGATAAACAGGAGCTTTACCAGACACTTGATCAAAAGGGTTACCACGAATCGTCACCCTTTGCCAGGTGGGAACAGTTCAGACGCGAAGCAATGCTGGCAATAGCGCAGTCGGGTGGAAACCTGAAATATGGCCACAGCGAAGTGGGTAACTTTAGTGTTGGGAATATTGAATATGAGCAAAATGAACTCGAATTTTCGCCATCACCGTTGGAGGAAGCTGCTGATCAGCTTTTAATTGCAAAATGGATTCTCAGAACGCTGGCTTACAAACATGGTTTGACCATCACCTTTGCCCCCAAAATTACTGTAGGGAAAGCCGGAAGTGGCCTGCATATTCATACCAAACTGGTAAAAGATGGCCAGAATATGATGATTGAAAATGGTAAACTCAGCGACATCGCCAAAAAAGCCATTGCTGGTTACCTTGACCTGGCCCCATCGCTCACAGCATTTGGAAACACAATTCCCACCTCGTATTTCAGACTTGTACCGCATCAGGAAGCACCTACCAACATTTGCTGGGGCGATCGCAACCGGTCTGTTTTGGTAAGGGTTCCACTTGGTTGGACGGGAAACAGGGACATGTACCTTAATGCAAATCCGGTTCAAACCCCATCAGAGACAGTTTTCGAAGACAGGCAAACCGTGGAATTCCGTTGTCCTGATGGCTCTGCAGATATTTATCTTTTATTAGCCGGGCTCACTGTGGCTGCATTACACGGGTTAACCATGGAAAACAGTCTTGATGTTGCAGCAAGGTACTACGTGGACGTGAATGTTTTTCACGACGACTATAAGGAAAAGGTGGATACTTTGAGAAAATTACCCCCTTCATGTTGGGAATCGGCAGAATGTCTCCAGAATCAGGCACACCTTTTTACCAATGGGGGAATTTTTCCGGAAGGAATGATTAACAATATTATAAAAAAACTTAAAAAATTTAACGATAAAACCCTTCGTCACGACCTTGGAAACAACAACGAAGCCGTAATGGAACTGGTGAAAACCTACTTCCACTGTGGTTAATCATACTTTTAATAAGTTAGTATTTCAGCAGATAAAGATACCGGCTAACACCCCGGTATTTTTTTTGATCAAAAAAAAACATTGAACTTTGCAGTGTGTAAGTTTATAAATGTTTTGAACTTTTGAAATAGAAAACAAGATAACCCCAGGGGACACTCTTAATTAACATGATCAATACCATTTCCATTTTCAGGCGGTTTGTTTTTAGCACTGTTTTTATCTTATTCATGCTGGTTTTTGCTGTCAAAGTCATTCCGCAGGAACTTGGAGTAAAAATGTACACCCAGGAAAACGGGTTGCTCAATGATCTTGTCAAATCAATTGCCTTCGACTCCATCGGTTTCATGTGGATTGGTACTGATGGTGGATTGCTGAGATACAATGGAGAAGAATTTATTGATTATTCCCACCTGCTTTCTTCCAAGTATGTGAAATCGATCTACCGAAACAGAAACGGTGAACTATTTGTAAATTCCGACATGGGCTTTGATGAAATTTTGTACGACATGAATTCAGCCCGTGTTAAAAATATTCTCCTTGGAACTGATGCTGATGGTGACAGCCTTGTAAACTTCCCCAAAGGTTTCTTTGAAGATCAAAACGGAAATGTTTGGTTCTCCGATATGAATTCTGTTTATCGGTACAACACCGGTCAAATGAATAAATATTTCCTTGGTGACGAAAATACACCCCACAGTTATGTCCGGTCCTTCTCTTTCTTTCCATTTCAAGGGAATCATCTGATAGCCGTTTCTCAAACCGGAAATTTTTATCATTACAACCCTTTAAAGGATGCATTTAATCCAATCGGACAGAATATTTACTTTCATAATGTTAGTGCGGTTTTACCAGTAGGCAAAAACACAATTTTAGTGGGAGCAAATGACCAGCTTGCTGAATTTGAAATATTTGATGATGCTACCATTGGAAATGTCAGGATAATAAATCCGGATATCGATGCTTCTTGTTTTCTGGTTAATCCTGATAGTAGTTTTTATATTGGCAGTTGGTCGCAGGGATTATGGTATGGAAAGAAGCTTGGGGGTGAATATTCCTTTAAGAAAGTGGATCAGATCAGGATTACCGGTGCTGTAAATCAAATAGTCAGATATCAAAAAAGCATTTTATTGGCGACCGATAACGGAATTTTTTCTTTAAAAGAAAAGATGTTTTGTTCACCTTTCAACGATTTATCCCGTGGATACATACAGGATGTGTTTTACAACGAGAATGATAATAATATCTTTTTTACTGACGGAAAAAAGGTTATAAAAATTGATGGATATTCTCTGGCACCGGCCACAGTTTACGAATCATCCGGAGGTTTGATCCTTCAGGTTTTCCCTGAAAACAATTCGTTTTGGGTATCTGATAATGAAGGAATGCTCCATCTGGTGCAAAATGGCTCAGTCATCCGTTCCATCGATTTGAGGGAATATGGATCAGCAATTTATAATTTTAACAAAGACGAAAAAGGCAATATCTGGGTATGCCAGGACAACCTGGATGGCATCATCAGAATAAGTCCTGACTTTCAAATTAAGGTTTTCAATAACAGCCATGGCTTGGTTTCAAGAGTAAATTTTACTAAAAACTCACCCTATTCCTACATTTTCTTAGGAGCTTCAGGAAAAGACAATTACTTGTATTACTACAATATAGACCAGGAGAAAATTGTAAATATCAGCAAACCATTGCCCTTTGAGGTGGATGGGACCTTTATGGTTAACGACCTCGATTTCGACAAAAGTGGAATTATGTGGCTGGCCACCAATCACGGATTGCTTAAGGTGAGGGGCAACGAAATTGAGCGTGCTGATCTGGAAAACCTTACGGATGACGATATCAAAGGAGTGACGGTAGATAAAAACGATAAGTTATGGCTCGCCACCAGTATCGGTGCCGCCAACTATGATGGAAACAACATCCTGATATTCGATCATTTTGAAGGGTTGCCATCAAAAACTGTCACATATCGCAACATAACCTGCGATTCGAAAAACAGAGTTTGGGCAGGAACCCTTTCGGGAATTGCCTACACCAACAACAAAATTAAACCCGTTAAAACCACTCACCCCCGGCTCCTTTCCATCAGCGAAAAAGGTATTCCAGTTAAAAACATCAACAAGAAGCGTTTCGATAATTTTGCTTACCTTGGATTTAATTTTATCTCACCCGAATACCCCACCGAAGGCATCGAATATTTGGTTAAAATGACCGGAAAAGACGATAACTGGCGTTATGTAAAGGGAAAAAATGAGGTGATTTACACCGATTTTGATGCCGGCAGTTACCAGTTTCTTGTTAAAGCCAAACAGCGTGGTAATTACCTGTGGAGCGATGCCATGGAATATTCTTTCACCATTTACACTGTTTGGTATCAAACATTGTGGGCGTGGACAGGTTTCGGGTTGATGCTTGGATTATTCATTTATCTTTTTGCAAAATGGCGCAGCCAAAGGCTTGAAGCCGAAAAAATAAAACTTAACCGGCAAGTTGCTGAGCGTACGAAGGAACTGGAAAATAAAACTGTCGAAATTGAAGCAAAAAACACCCAACTAATCCTTGCTAAAGACGAGGCTGAACGATCATCAAGGGCCAAAGCTGAGTTCCTTTCAACCATGTCACACGAAATCAGAACCCCGATGAACGGCGTTATCGGAATGATTAACATCCTGCTGATGGAAAACCCGAAACCAGATCAATTGGACAACCTCAACACCCTGAAATTTTCTGCCCATAACCTATTGTCACTCATCAACGATATTCTCGACTTCAATAAAATTGATGCAGGTAAAATTGATCTTGAAAAAATTGATTTCGACCTGAAGGAGGTCGTTAAAAACATCAAAATGGGTTTTGAACCGGCGGCAAAGGAAAAAGGCATCTCAATTGACGTGGTTTTTGAAGATAACATCCCCGAAGTTTTGTTTGGTGATCCTACCCGAACCTCTCAGGTTTTGACAAACCTGGTTGGTAATTCGATAAAATTCACTGAAAAAGGTGAGGTTTTAATCATCCTCTCCAAACGGCTGCGTCCGGGTAACCAGATCGAAGTGACTTTCAGGGTAAAAGACACAGGTATTGGTATTTCCCCTGAAAAACTTGAGCATATTTTTGAGTCCTTCAGCCAGGCAAGTTCCGATACTACCCGTAAGTTTGGCGGCACAGGTCTCGGCCTTGCCATCACCAAAAAACTTCTCGAGCTCATGGGTAGCCGTATCCAGGTGAAGAGTAAAATGGGTGTTGGTTCCGAATTTTCTTTCCGCCTGGTATTTGATGTTAGCGACAAACCTAAGGTAATGAAAAAAGTGGAAACCGAAGGAGTGGTATTTCCAAGTTTGAAAGGTTACAAAATACTTTTGGTTGAAGATAATCTGATCAATATAAAAATAGCAAAACAAATCCTCGAAAAATGGGACATTGAAGTGGATGTTGCCAAAGACGGCCGCGAGGCCATTAATATGTTCACTCCCGGAAAATATCACCTGGTCCTCATGGATTTGCATCTTCCTGAAATAGACGGCTATGGCGCTACAATTGAGATCAGGAAAAAGGATTCCCTCATCCCGATTATTGCCCTTACAGCAGCCGCATTGGTTCAGGAAAAGGAAAAAGTTTTTGAATCGGGTATGAATGATTTTATTGCGAAACCATTTAAACCTCACGAACTTTACAATAAAATTACATTCAATGTGCTTAAACTTCCCCTGAAGTAAAGTTCTGGATACTTCATTTTCCGGCAGGTAATTTTCTTCCTTCACTTTCAATTTTGATGTTACCTCGTGGTTTTAAGGAAAAAACTATTTTTGCCGCCTATAAAAAACATTAACATGATCGTCAAAAGATATTGATCATCAACCGTTTTTTCTGATTTATCATTTATGAAAAGGACAAAAATTTCATTTTTTATACTAACTTAAACTTTGCTACAATGAGAAAGATTTTACTCACTTTGCTTACCTTAGTTATGCTTTCAGCTTCCTATGCCCAGGGATGGAGACAGGGTGAAATGGAAGTGAAGGTGACTATTACCTCTCAACAGGACGCTCAACAACTCGCATCACTCCATTTGAACGGAGACATTTATCCAACAAATGCAATCATGTATCTTACACCGGCTGAATTACAAAAAATTGAGGCCTCAGGATTGCACTATACCATACAAATTGCCGATCTGAACCAACATTTCATGCATTTCTGGGAAACCGATGATGCCTATCACAGTTATCAGGAAATTATTAATCTTGCTGATAGTCTGGCAACCAATTTTCCGGCAATCTGCAAAAAAGTAGTTTTTGGCACCTCCTTAGGGGGCAGGCAGTTGGCTGCACTCAAGCTTAGCGACAATGTGAATGTTGATGAAAATGAGGCCGAACTGTTTTTTGATGGAGGCATACATGGTGACGAAATCGGGGGACCGGAAAATATTATTCGTTTTGCCCGTGATCTGTGCCTGGGATATGGAACCAATACCCAGATAACCAACCTGATAAATAGCCGTGAAACCTGGCTTTACCTGATGGTGAATCCCGACGGAAGGGTGAATATGGTTCGATACAACAACAACGGCGTTGACCTGAACCGCGATTGGGCTTACATGTGGGATGGCGAAGGCGGAAGCACCGGACCTTATTCACAGGTTGAAACCAAAGCTTTGCGCGACGCGGTTTTCAGTCATCAGTTTGTGGTTTACACCTCTTACCATAGTGGTACCGAATTTATTTCCCACCCCTGGAGCTACCGTGAAAGTCTTTCACCCGACCACGCTCACGTTAATCAATTAGCCGGAGTGTATGCTGATGTTTCCGGATATTCGAATATCCCTTACGGGCCCGGATACTCGGGAATGTATCCCATTAATGGAAGTACAAAGGACGCCAACTATGGATCGTTAGGTTCGGTAAGCTGGTCGATGGAAATTTCGATGAGCAAACAGCCGCCGGCTTCACAAATTATGCTTTATTACAATTACAATAAACCAGCTATGCTTGCCATGATGGAATATGCCGGTTATGGTCTTTCCGGCACTATTACCGATGAAAATACCGGTGATCCTGTGGCAGCAACCGTTTTTGTAAACAATTACCTTCCCTGCTACTCCGACCCCGAAGTGGGCGATTATCATAAATATGTACTGCCCGGAACCTACAATCTTACTTTTAAAGCCAACGGTTACCAAACAAAAGTGGTTACAGGAGTTGTTGTTACAGCCAACAATGCCACTGTTACCAATGTTCAGCTTACCCCTGCCGATACTCAGGGCATTTACAAAGTTGTGAGTTGTGCCATTCCCAATAATAACCCATCCGACGAAGGAGCCACCTGGGCTTGCATTGGTCAACCGGATAACATAAACTACAGCCTTGGTAAAAGTGGATGGATTGTAATAGATATGCAGGAAATTATTTTTGATGGCGCAGGCCCTGATGTGATGGTTTTTGAAGGAGATGCTTCCGCTGAAGGATACACACTCTACGCAGGTACTTCGATGGATGGCCCCTGGTACACGATGGGAACCGGAAGCGGTTCAACAGAGTTCAGTTTTGAAAATTGTACCCTTTCCGAAGCTCGTTATTTTAAAATCCTGGATGATGGTGACGGCAGCGCCAGTGTGGCTGATGCAGGATTTGATTTGGATGCTATCCAGGCTTTGAGCGCTGTAACCGGACCTTACCTTTTGTTGGAAAGCGTTGAAATTGACGATTCAAATTTCAATAATAACGGGATTTTGGAACCCGGCGAAACCGCTGATTACATCATCACCCTGAAAAACGTCGGGAGTGAAAACGCGCTGGCTATTGTTGGGACGATGCTTTGTACCGATCCTTACGTTACTGTAATTACTACTCAACCGCAAACATTTGGAAATATAAACATCAACGCTTCGGCGACGGCCACCTTCACTGTTTCTGCTGAAGCAGGCGCACCAGCCGGACATGTGGCAACTCTGCAACTCGATTACCAGGGAACGAATGTTCCACTCACCACAAAACTTATTGATGTTACTTTCCCCGATTATTGCACCGCTACAACAAGCACTGAAGATGAATACATTTCCAATGTTTCTTTCGGTACCATCAACAACTCAAGTGGCTGGCAGGGTGGTGTTGGCAACTACACCAATTTATCAACCATTCTCGAACCCGGTGTTGCCGTTCCGATAACCATTACCAACGGAAATGCCTGGGCTGCCGATATTGTTTATGTGTGGGTTGACTGGAACAACGATTTTGAATTGGGAAGTCCAGCTAATGAGACATTCCAGTTGACCAATGTTGGGGGAAGCGGGCAAACCTTTACAGGAAATATTACAGCTCCGGCAGGAACAAATCCCGGACATTACCGCCTGCGTGCCCGTATGACTTACAGTACAGCGCCCACTCCTTGTGGTTCGGCAACTTACGGCGAAGTGGAAGATTACACGGTGGTGATTGAAGGAGAAATTCTACAGGCTGGGTTTTCTTCCGATGTCAATCAAATTTGTCACGGAGGTCAGGTACATTATTTTGATAATAGTATTGGAAACATTACCAGTTGGGAATGGGAATTTGAGGGAGGAACACCTGCCACATCCAACGAGCAAAATCCTGTAGTTACCTACGAATACGATGGAATGTTTGGGTTAACACTTACTGTTTCCGACGGAACCAACTCGAGTACCGCCATGGAACTTGAATGGGTTATTGTTTAGCCTGACCCTGAACAACCCGTAACTCCTACGGGACCTGCAGCGCTTTGCCAGGATGCACCCAATTCGACCTATAATACCAACAATGCTGTGGGAGCAACCGGCTGGACATGGGATATTAACCCTGCAAGTGCCGGCGTAATTACGAACAACGGACCTTTGATGACCATCAACTGGAATGCTTCTTTCACAGGAACTGTGCAGATTTCGGTAGGATGCAACAACCTTTGCGGACAAAGCCCGATGTCAAATCCTTTGACCGTTACTATTTTACCACTGCCCGGAACTTCCGGAATCATCAGCGGCGAAGTTGAAGTTTGTTGGGATGATATCTGGATTTACACCATTAATCCGGTTGCTGATGCCGATACTTATGAATGGAGCCTTGAACCAGCATCTGCCGGCGTTATGATGGGTAACACCAATCAGTGTACAATCACTTTCGGTAATTCGTACCAGGGAAATGCTTCCCTGAAAGTGAGAGGTGTAAACGAATGTGGCGAAGGCGCCTGGTCGCCGGAATTATTTATCCTGATTGATGATTGCACAGGAATAAATGACCAGACTGAAAAATCAGTAATCAGTATTTTCCCCAATCCAACCACAGGGGAATTCACAATTTCTTTTAAAGATTTTGTTTCAGAAATCGTAAAAGTTTCGATTACATCGATAACCGGAATAACTGTTTTTAACAGTATTTTTGAAATAACAGATGCTGATTCACCCGTCAATATTGAATTACCAGAAATTCCTGATGGAATTTACTTTTTAAAACTGGAAGGCGAAAATCAAATAACCACAGAAAAAATTGTTGTTCGCCGGTAAACCTTTTTTCAAAATCAAGTCTTTTGGTTAAGTCTCTCCTTTTCTTGTTGAAATAAGGAGGGTTCTTAACCCTTTTTTTGTTTAAAAATCAGATAATTAATAATCTTACAATGAAGAAAAATTTATTGCTGGTATTTGTCATGCTTTTGACAATTACACTTTTTTCACAGGAAAAAGTAATCATCCGCTTCAACAATCCCGATGCGATGACTGTAAAAAAATTCACTCAACCCCATTATGATGTTGCTGCTTATAAACCCGGTGAGTTTCTGGATTTGGTGGTCATGACAACAGAATTTCAAAAAATTCTGTCCCAGGGTTATCAGGCTGAAATTATTAAAACCATCGCCGAAATGGGCGCCAATCTGGGAAATGTTGACGATATTAACGGCTATCGTACTTACGATGAGGCGCTGACTGAACTGCAAAACATTGCAGCGTCTCATCCAACTATTTGTAAATTGATCGATATTGGAAACAGTCGTGGAAAGGATTATTACAACGCTGGTTATGGAAACTACTCTAACTATCAGCATGACATTTGGGCATTAAAACTTTCGGATAATGTTGAACAGGAAGAAGACGAGCCGGCCATTTATTATTTTGGCGCTCACCATGCCCGCGAACCCCTCAGCACCGAGGTGGCATTTTACGTTTTGAATCACCTGGTTGATAATTATGGTACTGATCCTGAAGTAACTGCCAATGTAAATTCCAAAGAAATCTGGTTTGTACCTATTGTAAATCCTGACGGACACGAAGTTGTCCTTGACCAGATTAATACCGACTGGCGTAAAAATATCCGCGATAACGATGGTAACGGTACCGTAACACCCGCAGGATGGGACTGCCCAGATGGTGTTGACGCCAACCGTAATTATAGTTGGGAATGGGGTGGCGAAGGCACAACAACCGATCCCGCCGACCTTACCTACTGTGGCCCTGAACCCTTTTCGGAACCCGAATTACAAGCTATCAGAGATTTAATGGCAGCAAATCATTTTGTTGCCGGAATTTCGTATCACACTTACAGTGAACTCGTTCTCTGGCCTTATGGTTACACCGACGGAGCAACCGCGCCTGACGTTACCGCAATTTCCGCTCTTGGAACAGCCATGGGAAATTCAATACCTGGAATTTCAGGCGGGCATTACACTCCTCAACCCTCATGGGCATTGTATCCATGCTCTGGAACTACCGACGATTACGCCTACGGCAAACATGGAATTTTTGCTTACACAATCGAACTGGCTACCGAGTTTATCCCTCCCGCCAACGAGGTTTATCAGATTACCGAAGATAACCTTGAAGCGGCCATGATACTTTTGAATCGGCCCAATAGTTCGATCCTAACCGGCCATATCACTAACTCTGCCAAGGGTGAGCCCCTGGTAGCCGAAATTTTTGTAAATGGAATTGACAATACCGGCCTTTATCGTGAACCTTACAAAAGCAACGAAGATTTTGGTACTTACTACAGAATGTTGCCGAACGGGAATTACACAGTTACCTTTTCTACTTATGGTTACATTTCACAGACCTTTGCAGGAATAAATATCAATAGCACCGGCCAGACCCAACTGGATGTTGCCCTGGAGGAAAGTCAGATGTTTTCGGTAAGTGGTACCGTTACCGACAGCGACACCGGTGAACCCATCAGTGGCGCAATGGTTCAGGTGTTAAATACACCCATCGACCCGGTTTATACCAACGCCAGTGGCCAGTATTCAATTCCTGAAATTTATGAAAACACTTACAGTTTCAGGGTTTTTGCGCTGAATTATGCCACTTTGATTGAGGAAGTTACTATTGATGAAAACAACACAGTGGCTGATTTTGAACTTACAGAATCGACTGCGGTAAGTTTTGAAACCGGCACCTTTGAGCCGGGCTGGACATTTGGCGGCAATGCCAACTGGACCATCGATGGATCAAATGCATGGGATGGTCAATATTCAGCCAAATCGGGAAGTATTGGAAATGATCAGAACACCCAGATGATGATTACAAAAGATGCGGCCACTGCAGGGAGTATTTCTTTTTACATAAAAGTATCGTCGGAAGAGGACTACGATTATGTGAAATTTTATATTGATAATCAATTGAAAGACCAATGGTCGGGCAATGTTGCCTGGATGGAGGTAAGTTTTGATGTTTTTGCCGGTAATCATACTTACAAATGGGTTTACGAAAAAGATGTTTATGTGGTGAGTGGTTCGGACTGTGCCTGGGTTGATTACATTATTTTCCCACCTTCAGCCACGGTAACATCACAAGCCGGCCCTGATGGCGAAATTTGCGAAGATGAAACCTTCCAATGTGCAGGAAGTGCTACCTATTTTACTACCATCATCTGGACAACTTCCGGTGACGGAGTGTTTTCCAATCCAACAATCCTCAATCCCGTTTACACACCCGGAAATGGCGATATATCAACAGGTTCTGTGGTTTTAACGCTCACCGCTTCTGATAACAGCGGAAACTCCGACAGCGATAACCTTGTTCTCACAATCAATCCTTTGCCAGGAAATCCATCAGCTATTTCAGGTGAACCGGAGGTTTGTGCTGGTAACATCGAAACTTACACCTGTGAACCTATCATGAATGCAAACGATTACTCCTGGGTTGTTGAACCGGAAGTAGCTTTTACTACAATTACACCCAATGAAAATTCGGTAGGAATTGAATGGAACGAAACCTGGTTTGGCACTGCGTCCATCACGGTTTTGGGAGTAAACGATTGTGGAAATGGCCCGCTTTCGACAGAATTCACCGTTGAAGTAGAGGACTGCACAGGAATTGAAAATTTATCATTTACAAATCCGTTGATTTCACCAAATCCGGTAAC
>Ga0172370_10008343_pt1 | contig 12464 bp, 5 predicted proteins | sample LakKiv5m_FD_114538 | JGI IMG/M metagenome (GOLD analysis project Ga0172370, IMG submission 114538) | Freshwater microbial communities from Kabuno Bay, South-Kivu, Congo - kab_022012_11.5m | ecosystem: Environmental > Aquatic > Freshwater > Lake | place: Democratic Republic of the Congo...
ACCTCTGGAAATACTGTCGGGCGCACACTGCAGTTCACCGGCAGCAGTACGACTACAGTTAGCGGCGCTTTAACCCTGACTGGAGCCGTTAGCAAGACCTTAACTGTTCAATCGTCAGACACGACTGATTATACTGTCAATCCTACTACGGCGTCAGTCTCTTATCTTGATGTATCACATTTTACTAACTCTGGCAGTCAATTCTGCGCCACGTACTCAACTGATTCTGGTAATAACTTAGGCTTCATTATTAACGCTGATGCCACTTGTCCATTGCCCACTGCCCCGACAGGATTTGCCGGCACAGCCGCCTCCACTTCCCAAATAAACTGGAGCTGGACCGATAACGCAAGCAACGAAACTTCTTATCAGGTTCAGGACGGCAGCTCCAATAACCTATCGGGGTCATTGGCCGCAAATACAGCGTCGTGGAATGAGACTGGGCTTTCAGTTAACACAGCTTACACTCGTAAATCCGTAGTCTACAATGTAGTGGGCGGCTCATCATCCAGTCTGGCGACGGTTTACACCCTGGCAAATGCTCCGTCCGCTCCGACATTGTCTGCAGTCTCCGCAAACTCTATTAACATTGTCATAAACACCAACAGTAATCCAGCCGCAGCTACTCGCTATGCCATTTACAACCAAACGCTTAGTGCTTATGTAAAGAACGCCGATGGTTCGACCCAGGCTGATCCCGACTGGCAATTATATGCCGACTGGGGTGGTGCAAGTGGCTTTGATAATGTCGGCCTGACAGCTGGTACTAATTATGTCTACAAGGTGAAGGCAGAAAACGGCGACGATATTGCTACCGCTTTCTCATCTACCGCCAACACCAATACCTCTAACCCAACGATTGCTTTTACTTCAGCAACTGCCTCTGGCTCGATCTCGACCGCCGCAGTGACAGTTTCTGTCTCGCTAGCCGAAGTTTCCGGCACTGACGCAACCGTTGATTACGCGGTATCCGGTGGCACTGCAGTAGCCGGCACTGACTTCACTCTGACTGATGGCACTGCTAGTATCACTCACGGCAACACTTCAACCTCGTTTGATATAACTATAACCAATGACCACCTGGTTGGCTCAGACAAAACAATCATTGTCTCTCTTTCAAATCCAAGCGACTCTTCACTTGGCGCTAACTCCACATACACTTACACTATTGTCAATGACAACCCGTCACCATCTGGGGGCTTTGTCATTAATTCTACCAATCCGAGCAGAACCAATTCTCGCAGCCTCACACTGACACTGAGCTATAGCCTGGCAACTCAATACAAGGCCGCTTCTGATTCTAGTTTCACTGACGCCAGCTGGGCTAGTGTCGCGTCCTCTGCTTCCTACAATCTTGCGGATACCGACGGCACTCAGACTGTTTACCTAAAATACAAAGATCAATACGGCAATGAATCCAGTACTTACAACCGATCAATTGTTCTTGATCGTCTCGCCACAGCCGCTCCGACTGCCCTATCGGTTTCTGCCGGTAACTCTGCTATCTCACTGACCTGGACCAACCCAGATGATGCTGATTTTTCGACAATTAGAATTTACCGCTCAACAACCTCTGACTTCACCCCGGGTTCAAGCAATTTGCTGACCACGACAACTAGCTCAAGTACAGCAACATACACAGACAGCACGGTTGAGAATAACGTTGAATACTTTTATAAGGTAGCGGCACTAGATACTACCGGCAACCTCAGTGACGCATCATCACAAGCTAGCGGCAAGCCAGACTCCGATCAACCAACAACCCCGGGGCAGCCAACTGTGTCGACTACTGTAAATACTATCGGTTCTGCACTTGTTGCCAATACTAAGGCAGTCACCTTCAGTTGGGACAAGTCGACAGATGAAAACTCTGGCGTTAAAGCATATTACATCAACATCGGCACAGTATCAGGCACGGCTAATGTACTAGACAGCCAACAAGTAGATCAGCCAACAACCTCTTACAGTCACACCTTTGCAGCTGATGGCACATACTATATAAGAGTTTATGCGCGTGATAACAAGAACAATCTTTCAGCTGCCTCATCAGAAACAACTCTGATCATAGATTCGACAGCGCCGACAGCGCCGGCCGAGCTGACAATGTTTGACGTTTCCAATCGTGCCGAAGATTATTACGCTGTCATACTTTCATGGAAGCCATCAACTGATGACGGTAGCGACCTGAAAGGTTATGTCATTTCTCGCAATAATCAGGCTCTGAATCTGAGCGACGGCATAACTTCAGATGTTTCAACTGATTCTAAATCTGGCCTAATCTCTTACCTTGATGTCTTGTCAGCTGATACTAAAGCCAGCTACACAGTTAAGGCACTTGATAATGCGAAAAATGAGACAACTGCGGTTAACGCTACCCTTTCTGACACGAGCATGACTCGAACAACTGGACAAAAGGCTGGCAGTACAGAGATCAGCTTACAAAGCTCCATCATCGGCGAGGGACAGTTAGCACTTTCTGATATTAAGGTCAGCTCATCTGCCACCACCAATGACACGACTCAGGCTGAGGTGACTTGGGCAACTTCTGTTCCGGCCAATTCGCAGGTTGCGTACGGAACTTCCGCAAATTATAATCTGAAAACTGAGCTTGATACTGGTCTAAATTCTTCACACACTATCATACTTTCCGACCTTAAGCCTGCAACGACCTACCACTTCAAGGTTACTTCTATCGACCAACACAGCAACACCGTCTCCTCTGGAGATCAAACATTCACTACCAGCGGCCAGATCAAGCAAAAAACTGTCCTGGAAATAATTGCCGATTATATCTCCAATTTCTTCAGCAATGTTTACAACGCGGTCAAGAAGGTCTTCACCCTGGGATCATCGGACAAGGCGATGGCTGCTGATCAGACTGGTCCAAAATCGATGTATGTGACGAATATCTCGACATCATCTCAGCCCGGATATGCAATTTATTGGCCAAGTAACCTAGGGCAAGTTTCTATAGAGCGCTCAGAGAATGGTGGCGGATTCTCTGGTATCGCCACGACTGCCAAGAATTATTATGTCGACACCGAGGTTAAAGCTGATTCAACCTATACATATAGAATAGGTAGCTTAGTAGCGTCTGTTTCGGACGCAATGTCCGGTAAAAGCGTCATTTCAGATATCAAGATTAAGGCTGGGGTTGTCGACAAAAACAGTGCCAGTGTCATCGTTACCTTCAAGACCGACAAGTTGGCGCAATCACAAATTCTTTACGGCGAAAATGGCGTGATGAACAACAAAACAACGCTGGATGACTCACTAAACCAGTCGCACACCGTCTTGATAAAGAAGTTAAAAGTTAACTCGGCTTACAGTTTTATACTAAGAGCAATTGATAGCTCGGGGGCTAATACTACCGACTCACCAATTCAAAAACTTGTAACCCCAAAAGCTCCTGTTGATATGTCTCTCTTCGAGATAATAATTAATGCCCTGGAATCGGCCTTTGCCGGATTGGGTAAGATAGGCAAATAATATGCTTAGAAAATTAACTAAGGTCGGCGCTTATCTTTTACTGGCTTGCGGCATTGTTATTTCAATCGCTGTCATCGCTTTTGCATTATATTTTTGGTTGGTATATTCAGAACCAGACCCAACAATAAAAGTGGTAGTCCCGCTAGTATTTATTGTTGTTGCTATTGCTGGTCTTGTAATAACAATTTCAATGTTTGAAACGATAACTGAAACTATTGTTTTAGAAAATATTGCTGAAAAAAATGCTAAAAACAAGCCCGAAGCCAACAACACAATGACCAATCAACGATCAGGGCAGGAAAAACAAAACGATGTCTGAACCGATTATTAAAGCAGAAAATTTAACACGTACTTACGCTGTTGGACACAATAAAGTTACCGCCCTTTCAAGCGTTAATCTTGAGATCAATCAGGGTGATTTTGTGGTCGTCTACGGACCATCTGGGTCCGGTAAGACCACCTTGCTTTCCCTTCTAGCTGGACTTGATAGGCCGACTGACGGCGAAGTCACTGTAAATGAGACTAAAATAAACAAATTACCTTCAAATAAACTAGCTAAGTTTCGCAGTGATAATATCGGCATGGTTTTCCAACAATTTAATCTGATTCCAGCGCTTAATTCTTGTGACAATGTCGCCATGCCTCTCTTGCTAAGAGGTCTTAGCTCAAGGCATTCACGAAAGCATGCCAAAAAAGCGCTGGCTGTTCTCGGTTTAGCTGATCGAGTCAACCACAAACCGACCGAGCTATCAGGCGGGCAGCAGCAACGTGTCGCCATTGCTCGCGCACTCGTCACAAAGCCAAAAATCCTGCTTGTTGACGAACCCACTGGTAATCTCGATATCCCGACCGGTAATGAGATTATGGATATTTTGAAAAAAATCAATAGTAAATACGGCACTACTCTAATCTTAGTCACTCATAATCCTGACTTTGTGAAGTATGGCAACCGAATGATCGACGTTGCTGATGGCAAAGTTATTCAGGACCGAAGAACTATTGATTCGGAGAGCAGCGCCTCCGACCCCAGAGATGTGTCTCCTAATAGTGGTCATTTGAGTATTTTTGAAGCCTTTCGATTGGCAGTTGTTCATTTTTTCAATAAAGGTTTTAGAGCTTTTCTAACCACTCTTGGAGTAGCGATGGGTGTAGGATCTGTCGTCGCCCTGGTATCGTTAGGTATTGGTCTTCAGACGATCACCTCTAATCAGTTGGCTTCTTTCAACGATCTTGTCTCTATCACCGTCACTGCCAACAAAGACTCGACGACAACACTTGGTGACGCTTCAGTTGGTCGAATTAAAGCGATCGACCATGTTGCCCTGATCAGCCCGCACCTAACACTGCCAGCACAAATTTCAATTGGAGAATCATCATCCCAAGGTATTGTTGAGGCCATCAAACCAGAAGCTCTTAATTTTGAAGGAGTGTCACTTGCTGCCGGCGACGACTTTAGTGAGAACTCTGGTGTTATAGTGACGAAAGCTATAGCCAAGAGTTTCAATATTGCCAATCTTGATTCACTTATCGGTGAGAAAATTGTCCTGAACCTGGTCAGTGGCGATGGCACAGATCTGTCTCAAGCCAAGATAATAAATCTACCAGAGACTATCGTCGGCGTTTCTGACGATGATATAAACTCAAACATCTATCTGTCGCTTTCTCACCTCAAGCAGCTCATAAAATCTGACAATTATAATGCTGTAAAGGTCAAAATCGATACCAGGACAAACGTCGAAGAAGTAAAAAATATAATCGATACGATGGGTTTCAACACAACCTCTGTAGTTGATCTAATCAATCGTGTCGACAAGGTTTTTTTGATCACTCAACTAACTTTGGGCATCATCGGCAGCGTCGCCTTGTTAATCGCCTTGATTGGCATCGTTAATATCATGACTATAGCTCTGCTCGAGAGAACTCACGAGGTCGGAGTGCTCAAGGCAGTTGGCGCAACTGATCTAGATGTCCGCCGGATCTTTGAATATGAGGTTATTCTCTATGGCCTCATCGGCGCGATCGTCGGCGTTTCGGTCGCTTGGGGCTTTGGCTATGGGATCAACTCTCTCATCTCGTTCTTCATGCAGAGAGAGAATATCTCTGGAGATATCGCTCTTTTTGTCACTCCGGTTAATTTCATTGTTTTGATGATTGCGCTGACAATTCTGATCTCTCTGGTCGGTGGTTGGTTCCCAGCCAAGAAGGCCTCGAAACTCTCAGCAATGGAGGCCCTGCGCTACGAGTAAAATTGTCTTTTGTTCTAATAATTTCTGTGTACTCAATGATAAATAACTGATAAAATATCCTTGTGCAAGCACATTCACAAGGAGGATGTGATGTCTCGACTCTCTCGCGTACCGGCAGTTTTGGCTGCCGTTTTTGTTGGCGTTTTGCTCTCCGCTTGTGGCGGTGGAGGCGGAGGTGCCATCAACAGCAATGTCGATGACGCCAACAACAACGATCAAGATGCCGTTACTCTACCATCTCAGGAGAAGACGGCTAAGTTCACCGCCGAGCCGAACCAGACGACAGTTCAGACGGTCGGCGATCTCAGTATCGTCGTCCCAGCAGGAACCGTCAGCACAGCGACGACAGTGACGGTCTCTCGAAGTCAGCCGTCAACATTGCCACAATTTGATGGTTTCGTCGCGGCGAAGAACCCGGAGCTCAGTGTCAGCTTTGCGAATGGTGAAAGCGGCCAGATCGAGATCAAGCCTCTCACTCAGCCGGCATCGCGCGGCATCAGCACAACGGTTTGGGGCTATCTGACTGGTAAGGTCGGTCAGTGGCACCTGGCCTGTGCTCTGTCGGCAGTGACCTTGACTGCCATGGTTGAAGCGGACAAGGTGCTCAGCGGGATCATTGGCTCGTTTGTCGTCAGCCCGATCGATCCGACGACGAATCTCGTGAAGCTAGCGACCAATCCGGCCGGAAACGAGTTTTCGGCACTGATATTGGTCCACGGCTTCAACAGCCGGGTCGAGGACATGGAACTCGCAGCCTCAAAGCTCAACGGTTATCTGTGCGAAGATGAACCGTCAGTGATATACGGCTTCGAGTATGATTACCGCCAGCACTGCAGTCAGTCGGCTCAGCAGTTGGCGAAACTGATCGACGATCTTCCCTACGCCAACATCACGATTCTGGCCCACTCGGCCGGGGTGGTGGTGACAAGGGATATGATCGAGAATGGTCGCTGCCGGAGTGATCATTACTTGAATGCAACTCTGGTGGACGGCGCCAACTTCGGCTCCTTCTGGGCCAACGGCGCCGACTTTGCCAGGACACTCGAGGAGGGTGTCCTTAACGAACATCCGGCTTCGGCTAGTTCTCTGCTAGCACTCACTAACGACCCGATCATATCCGACCTGGTCCGCGGCAGCACCTATCTCGCCAAACTGAACCGAAACACGCCGCAACAGCCGGCTTACGCTTCGTATCTGCTCATCGGCAGCAGCGACGACGCGGTGGTCGGTGTCGATAGCGGGCTCGGAACCGACATCGCGTTTGAGACAAAGGTCCGCGGCAGTGTCAACCGGATGACAAGCTTCGGTGGCCACTCTGACCTGATCGAGACCTCTGCCGGTCTTGACGCACTGCTGCCCGCCATCTACCACGACTGGGGCTCGTTCTTCTGGGTCACCACAGATCCGGAGTACGATGCCTACGCCGATACCGATGGCTGGTACTACCACATCGTCCTGGACAACAGTGAGGGTAGTGACGATGTGGTGGTCGACGATATCGCTGCTGATATCAGGGACAGCAGCAATGCTTCGATCGGCTACCTCTGGCTCCAGTGGTGGGGTCAGTTCCGATCGGAGTACACTCGACTTGGAAAACTGGTACCAGCCGGTGAAACGAGCAGGATCAGCGTCTACGAGCCGTTGGGCACACCGACTAATCGAAGTGATTGGCTATCCTTCGATCGAGCGTACGACCTCACCGTGCGTTACACAATCAATGGTCGACAGCTATGTTGGCTGCCGTTCATCCGTTTCCACGCACGCTGAAACAGGCCACCATGGATAACGTGCTAGGCGGTCTATGCCCCCCGTTGACCTCGCCCCGCCGCTTGGCAGGGCGAGGTCTCGCTTTAATTATGATTGAATTTTCCCCCAAAAATTGGTAATCTAATCTCTGATCGGCGGGTATCGTATCCTCCTTCGCCCAAAGGGCTACGGCGGGACAGGTAGCGGCTATTACCTGCCCTGCGTAGTTCACCAACTGGTGAACGGAGTAGAGTGCGACCAAACAATTTGCGGGTATAACACAACGGCTAGTGTGCCTGCCTTCCAAGCAGGATATGCGGGTTCGACTCCCGCTACCCGCTCCAAAAATAATTCTTTTTATATATTATTTGAATTCTTGTTTAGCAGTTATAATTTTGGATTTAGATGAGAATCACTCTAGATGAGTTGGATCTAGGTTCTTCAGCCATTATCAAATTGATAAAAACCGATCAACTAACCAGAGAAAGATTGGAATCACTTGGAATAATTCCTGGCGTAAGGATCCATGCACTCGCACGAGCACCACTAGGGTCGCCGATCATCTTTTGTTGTCTCAATACTATGGTTGCCATCCGTGAAGAGGTAGCCTCACAAATTGAAGTTAATTTGGGGAATCATAATGGAGAAAATAACTGTTGTCCTAATCGGCAATCCCAACACCGGCAAAACGTCGCTCCTCAATGCACTCACCGGCATGAGTCTTCATGTCGGCAACTGGCCGGGCAAAACCGTCCAAAAAAGAGAAGGCGCCTTTAGGCACGGCGATAATTTAATAAATATTGTCGATCTACCAGGAACTTATAGTGTTAAACCTTATAGTGAAGAGGAAAAAGTCACTGATGATTTCCTGCAAAACGGTCATGTCGATGTTGTCATCCAGGTTGTCGATGTCAATGTTTTGGCGCGTAACTTAATCATGGCTTATGAAATCGCTGCTCTTGGCAAAAAGGTCGTTCTTGCTTTTAACTTTAACAAAGAAGCCAGGCGCCATGGTTTCGAAATCAATACCGATAAGATTGGGCAGATACTTGAACTACCCGTTGTTGCAGTAGAGGCAAATAAAGGAACCAATAAGGACAAACTGATCGAGGTGGTTGCGGCACTAGCAAAGACAAAACATAAAAAGCCAAAATACCTAGATAGACTGAAAAATAATGATGGCACCATAGACAGGGAAAAATCTCTTGATTTTTTTCGCGACAGAATATCGCCACACTATGATGATAGTTCTGTTTGGCAAAAAGCAAAAATCATCGATAAGCTAGTGATGAATCGCTTCTCTGCCCTCCCCATTTTTATCTTGGTGATGTTTCTGGTCTTCTCCTTTATCTTCGCCATCTCAAATCCCCTGGTCAATCTGATCAGTGTTTTTTTTGCCAAAATCGCCGATACTATGCCGACGACGATGCCGCCATTGCTGCACTCTTTTGTTACCAGCGGATTGATTGGCGGTATCGGCACCGTCTTGTCATTTGCTCCACTTATTTTTACCCTTTTCTTCATGATCGCTATTATTGAGGATAGCGGATACCTCGGACGCACAGTCGTGCTGTCTGATCGCTTTTTCCAAAAATTTGGTATCTCCGGTCACAGTTTCATCCCGATGATTCTTGGTTTTGGTTGCAATGTCCCGGCAATCTTAGCGACCAGAACGATTAAAAATCATAAGGAGCGACTGATCGCCATACTGTCCAACTCTTTTATCTCCTGTGGCGCTAGATTACCAGTCTACGCTCTATTTGCTGGGATATTTTTCCCGAAACATGCTGCACTGGTAATTTTTGGACTCTATACCCTCGGCATCATGGTCAATCTAATCGCCAGTATGATTATGGCTAGATTTATTAAAAACAATGAGCCGGCAACTTTAATTCTCGAGCTACCGCCATATCGTCTACCAGTCTTTAGAAATGTCATCAAGCATGCTTGGTATCACACCAGAGAATTCATTCAAAAAGCCAGCACGACAATCTTTGTCGCCGTCATCGTCATCTGGTTTTTCGCTAGTATTCCTTTTGGTGTGGCCTATGGATCACATTTTAGCCTCGCCGGTCGGATTGGTGAGTTTATAGCTCCAATATTTAGACCTCTCGGCTTTGGTCACTGGACTTATGTCATCTCGCTGATATTTGGCACCTCCGCTAAAGAAGTCATTATCGGTACGCTGGGGACTCTGCACAGCGTCAGCACCGAAGGACTAATAAATATCTTGCCGCAAACCTTATCGACTGCGAGCGCCCTTAGCTTTCTCGTCTTTGTTTCCCTCTACACACCTTGCGTCGCGGCAATCTCAGCGGTGAAGAAAGAAACTGGTCGCTGGAAATATGCCGTTCTACAGCCATTAACTACTGTCGTTGTTGCTTGGGTGCTCGCTTTTATTGTCTACCATATTATCCTCATCTTTGCTCACTAGATTCAAGCAATAATATAACAGCTCTGATTGTTGGACTGAGAAAAGGAATATCTAAGAGCTTTAAGTGGGTATTCCCTCAACGTTATCATCTGTACGAAACGATAATTTTGTGTTATATTATCTTAAGTCAGATTTATATGGCGGCCATAGTGAAGTGGTTATCACGGCAGTTTGTGGCACTGCAATGGTGGGTTCAATTCCCGCTGGCCGCCCCATGAAAAGAAGTTAGTCGAAAGACTAGCTTTTTTCATGGGAAGAATTCGGGGAGGAAATTGAAAAATTCCTGCCCTGTTCGGCGTAGCTTAAAAAGCGAAGTCGGATGGCCGCCACATTAAAAAACCAATCTTAAAGATTGGTTTTTTAATGTTATGAGCTGAGAAATGATCAGTTAAATTGTATTTATTTTCTACAGCTCCTCGTTTTTCAATCGCTTACGAATAATTAGAGCGTCCTTTATCAGCCGCAAACCGTCCCTGAGAGGACTAACTGTCGAGTGTGGATTGTCGTTCCAAGTGATGCCGACCTCTTTTATTTTGTAGCCAAGCTTTCTAGTGATGGCTAATAGTTCAATATCAAAGGAGAAATCTCTGACTCTGGAGTACTTAAATATTTCACGAGCAGCATCACGTTGAAACAACTTAAATCCGCACTGTGTGTCCTTAATTCCAGGAACTACAAAAAACTGAACTATCATATTCAAAAAACGACTGCCGAGACGACGAATAAGTGGCTGTGGTATAGACATCTTACCACCACGAATGTAGCGCGAGCCGATGACAACTTCATAATTTTTCATAAATGGTAATAACTTATCAACTTGCTCGATTGGAGTGGAATTATCGGCATCAGCAAAAATAATATAGTCACCTTTCGCTCCAAGCACACCCTCTTTCACCGAGCCACCCTTACCAAGATTTTTTTCACGATCGATAATTTTCAATCCAGTAATTTTCCCGTCATAGCCCTTAGCGACCTCTGCCGTTTTATCCGGTGAACCATCGACTACTACTATCGTCTCAATATTAAAATCCTTTGATTTAGTATATTTTTCTATCGCATCCAGGATGAGATGGATGCGCTTCTCCTCTTTGTAGGCCGGGACGACAATTGAAAGTTTTGTTTCTTTATCCATTTATATTCCTATCTGCGAACCAGTATCGCCGGTATCTGGTGCTACTACTTCAGTAATAGGATAGGGAGAAATTGGTGGATTTTTTTTCAACTCCTCTGGAGAAATGTAGAAAACTAGAATTGATCCACCAATGATAGCCTTCGGTTTGTAAGCATCAAGCCACTGGTATGACCACTTTCCCTCCTCCGGGCCAACCATACGGGATGACTGATAAAAAGTCGCTGAGATAGCAAGCCAACCGCTTGTAGGCCCATTTTGGGAGTGGAGAGCAACTGACTCTGGTATGTTATAGCTCGGGATCGAACCGCCAAAATAATCTACCTTTATGCTCTTGATTTGATTCTCGTCAACATATTTTTTGAGCCGCAACAAATCTTGCCCCCAATCAAGTGACGAATCGATCAAACGCTGATATCGCTGATCCTTCGGTGTAAACTCGTTGAAATAAGCAATGAAATTAGGGTAATTATAAAGCGTCGAACCGACCATGTAGACGACTAGCAATCCAATTGCGACCTTGGGCCATTTTTTCTTGGCATTTAAAATCGGCCGGATAAAATATCCAATCATTAGTAGTACAAATGGCACAGTTGGCATCAGATGACGAATGCCGATATCAAGCTTGCCGCGCAATGTTACGATCCAATAAATGATTATTGGGGTTAAGATTATGGCCAGTTGCCATTTTTTATCCTTATCTTTTGGCCAACGCAAAATAATCGCCAGAACCGAAGCAAAAATTAGCAAGATGATAGGGATGGGAGTTTTGAGCAGCCAAGCGACTGGGAAGAAAGATGGGATTGATTTGTGAGAAAGCTCACCCCAAAGAAAAGTATTATTACCGCCACCGACTCGACCAATAACCAAGTAAACCCCTAGAATGTAGTGACCGAGACCGCGTGTGATCGCATTATTTTCAAAATGATGAAGAAAATTACGCAAAATTAACGTATCTGGTCTATCTGTCAGATTAGTTTCGATTAATTTGTGTTCGATCGCCGGCGGCGTGTTTCGAACAAACGGGATATAGACTATCCAGACGATGACAATTGATAAAACGGAAATCAATAGAAACGGTTTAAAGTCAGCCCAAAACCCTTTCCAAAAACCATTATCTTTTTTGTCCATCCATGACTTAACAAAAACAAGAACAAAGAAAATCGGAAAGAGAAGGATTGCTGAAAATTTTAACAGTTGGGCCAGTGCTAGAGCTAGTGCTGCAAACAAAATGGTTTTGCGCGAAGTCTTTTTAAGCATTTTTAGAAAACAGTAAGTCGCCACCACAAAACCGAGCGCGGCTGACACATCAGTCGTCACCAAGCGTCCATGGGCTAAAATGTCAGGATAAAATGCGTACAAGAGTAAAACCACTAATGCAGTCTTGCGACCAAAAAGTTCTCTGGCCCATTTGAAGAGA
>Ga0172370_10008347_pt1 | contig 12461 bp, 10 predicted proteins | sample LakKiv5m_FD_114538 | JGI IMG/M metagenome (GOLD analysis project Ga0172370, IMG submission 114538) | Freshwater microbial communities from Kabuno Bay, South-Kivu, Congo - kab_022012_11.5m | ecosystem: Environmental > Aquatic > Freshwater > Lake | place: Democratic Republic of the Congo...
TTATGAAAAATATCAGAGAAATTAAGAAAGTCCAAGCAAAATAAATCATTGGCATTGGAAATATGATGACAGATGAGATAAACAACACTTTTTCATGAGACATTATGGACGGACACTAAATAGTGGATATGGAAATTTATTTCAAAAAAAAATTATTGAAAGAAATGCATTTAGCAATTGATAATTATTAAATATGGTCTGAGTTTTAGCACATATATTCTATTAAATTCGTTTATTTAATAAATTTAAAACATTCTTGTTATGACAAAGAGTAGCAAATTTTTACAGTTACTTTATTTTGGTTCACCACTTATTCTAAAAATATTTTATTCTTCAATATATTCACTATATATTTCCAAAAAAAAATTTGGTGTTCATTTTAGAAAATGGATAGATTTTCTTAAAGAATCAAACTATTGGGATGAACAAAAAATTAAAGATTTTCAGGAAACAACGTTAAGCAACTACATATGTGAAGTTGCAACATTTTCTAAATTCTATAAAACAATAATCAGGCAGAATCAAATTGATATTAATAATTTGACGCTTGAAAAAATTAGGAAGTTTCCTATAATCAATAAATCAATTGTACGACAAAACTATGAAGGCATTGTAAATCCTAAATACCGGAATAAGGATTATAAGTTTTCATCCAGTGGGACTACAGGTACATTACTTTATATATTTCAATCACCAGAGGCTTATCAAAAGGAATATGCATTTAGATGGAACTTTTATTCTGAATTTAATGTAAAACGGAAAGATAGTTTTGCTTATTTTATAGGAAGTAAAATTAAAAAAGTTGAAGATAATATTCCTCCTTTTTACATTAAGGATTTTTTTGAAAATGGATTGTATTTTTCGATATTTCATCTAAGTGATGAAAACCTTATTTATTATGTCCGTGTCCTTAATAAGCACAGACCAAAGTTTATTAAAGGCTATCCATCTGCTATATATTCTTTGGCAACGTATGTAAAAAAAAATGGGTTAAAAATGTACCAGCCTAAAGCAATTTTTACTGCGTCTGAAATTTTACATTTATATCAAAAAAGGGTGATAGAAGAAATTTTCAATTGTTCTATTTATCAATGGTACGGACAAGTTGAAAATACTTTGAACATTCAAGAATGTCGTTTTCATAAACTTCATGTAATGGAAGAATATGGCTATCTTGAAGTACTACTTGATGATGGTGCTCCTGTTGAATTGGGGGAAGCTGGAAATGCTATTGCTACAAGCTACGGTAATATTGCCTTTCCATTAATCAGATATAATACTGGTGATAACGTTACTTTAGCAAAAGAACAGAAATGTAATTGCGGAAGAACAGGTAGAATTATTGAACATATTGATGGAAGAGATGAAGATGTGTTAATTACTCCAGATGGACGACAAATAGGGAGGCTTACTTTTATTTTTATGGCTTTTGACAATGTAAAAGAGAGCCAAATAATTCAGAACAGTATTAATGAAATTGTGATTAAAGTAGTTCCTGAAAATGTTTATTCAGAGCATGATAAAGCGTTGCTTACAAATAGAATGCATGACTATGTAGGTAAATCAATGGAAGTTAAAATTGAGGTAGTTGATTCAATCGAAAGAAGTGCTGGTGGGAAATTGAAACATGTTATTTGTAATATCAAGTAGCATATGTGAGTACTATTTTACGAATATGAAATTAACTATGTCGAGAGCTCATTATTTATGAGATATTGTAAAAAATAAGGTAAACTGAATGCAACAATTATTTATATGTATATACGTTTTCTATGAAACAACTTACTCAACAACTAAAATCAGGGAAGATGGAAATTTTAGAAATTCCTTTCCCAGCCTTAAATAAAGGATTTGTATTGGTTAGGAATCACTTCTCGGTGATTAGTGCTGGAACTGAAGGTAAGACAGTTATTGACGCCCGGAAAGGTTATATTGCTAAAGCTAGAAGTCGACAAAAAGAGGTTAAGCAGGTGATTGAAATGATTAAAATCAACGGAATTTTGTCAACATACAAGTTGGTTATGAATAAATTGGAAGCACCATCTTCTTTGGGATACAGTACTTCAGGAGAAGTAATTGCATTAGGAGAAGGGGTTACTTCCTTTAAAGTTGGAGATTATGTGACCTGTGGAGGAGCATCAGCCTCTCATGCTGATGTAATCAGTGTACCAAAGAATCTTTGTTGTAAGATTCCAGAAGGAATAAAACTCGACGAAGCTGCCTTTGCAACATTAGCATCTATTGCTATTCAGGGAATCAGGCAAGCAGATTTACGAACAGGTGAAAACTGTGTAGTTATTGGAATGGGATTAATAGGTCAGCTTACAGCTCAAGTATTAGGGGCTAGCGGAATAAAGCCAATAGGGGTAGATGTTTCACAAGCCCAGGTAGAGTTTTCTAAAAAATTAGGAATAACACACGTATATCATCGAGAACAACATGGTATTGAAGAATTGATCCTGCATCAAACCCACGGTTTTGGTGCTGATGCCATTATTATTACAGCTGGGACTTCATCACTTGATCCTGTCGAGTTTGCTGGTGCAATTGGCCGTAAGAAAGCAAAAGTTGTAGTAGTAGGTGCAGTTCCAACTGGTTTTAGTCGGGAAAATTATTACAAAAAGGAGCTTGATTTACGGATGTCTTGTTCTTATGGACCTGGGAGATATGATGCTAATTATGAAGAAAAAGGTATCGATTATCCAATAGGTTATGTAAGGTTTACGGAGCAACGTAACATGCAAACCTATTTACAGTTGCTCGAAGAAAAGAAGCTCAATATCCAAAACCTAATATCGCATAGAATTAAATTGGAGGATGCACAGGAGGCTTATTCAATGATTGTAAATAAATCAGAGCCCTATGCTGGTATAGTAATCCAGTATGATGATCAGGAGGAATTGGTAGAAGATATTATTTTAAAGCATGCTTATGTGAATCCAACTGAACCAAATATAGGTTTGATTGGTGCTGGTAACTTTGCCCAGAACAAATTACTTCCTTGTATGAAGGGATTATGTAATTTTGTAAGTATAGCTACTATGCAAGGTAACGAATCCCTTTATGTAGCGAATAAATATGGTTTCTACAATGCTTACAGTAATGCTGATAAAGTGATTTTTGATGAGAAAGTAGATACATTATTTATTCTTACGCGGCATAATACTCATGCTGAGTTTGTTATAAAGGGTATAAAAGCAAATAAGAATGTGTATACCGAGAAGCCAATGACAATGGATGAAGCTGAACTTGAAGAGATTCGTACGGCTTGGTTGAAAAGTAATCAAAAGCATTTAATGATAGGCTTTAATAGAAGGTTCTCGCCAGCAGTTCTACAAATTAAAAAACTATTCCTCGATGAATTACCTAAGTCAATAATTTTACGAATTAATGCTGGTATAATGCCACCAGATCACTGGGTCAACGATCCCGAAATTGGTGGTGGCAGGATCATTGGAGAAGCTTGTCATTTTATTGATTTGGCAATGTACATCGCAGGTGCTAAAATAATTTCAGTATCTGCTTCAGCAATAAATGATGCTAACAATCTGAATAATTCTGTTGTAATTAATCTAGGATTTTCAAATGGAAGCATTGCTTCTGTAAATTATTTTTCAAATGGAAGTAATAATCTTCCTAAAGAGCAAATAGAAGTATTTTGTGGTGGAACTGTGGCAGTAATTGATGATTTTAAAAGCTTAACCATTTTTGGTAAATCTATTAAAAGAACCAAATTTAAAAGCCAGGATAAAGGACATGCAGCTGAAATAGCGTCATTTCTAAATAGTATTCGTGATGGGAGGCCTAGTCCAATCCCATTTGAGGAAAGCTATATGAGTATGCTCGCAACTTTTAAAGTTATGGAATCAATCAGAACAGGAAGAACTATTTCCTTAAGTACCATTTTACCATGACAAAAGAAGAAAGTTTAAAAAAGTTAAGAAATTATATTGAAGCTGAAAATTTCAAAGGTTACGATCCCTATGATACTTTGTTAAGCTGGATACCATTCAATTATTTTGGGAAATGGCCTTCAATTCTTGCAATACAAGTACAAAAAAGAAATCCAATCAACATTCGACCATTTTTAGGCATAAAAAAGGAGATAAATCCAAAGGCTTTTGGACTGCTGTTAAATGCTTATTCCTTGCTTTATCAGAAAGATAAAAATGACATTTATTTGACAAAAATGGAATTTTTCTTTAAATGGCTTAGTGAAAATGCCTCAATTGGTTTTGCCGGAATGGGATGGGGGTATAACTTCCCTTGGGCAAGCCGAGTTAAATATCTTAAGCCTTTTATTCCTTCAGCAGTTGTTACTGGCTTTGTTTGTAAGGGCATATTTCAATATTATAAAGCTACCGGAAATGAGAAGGCCGTAGTTCTATTGCAAAATGCAAAAGCATTTGTTCTTAAGGAATTACCACAATATGTGGATGAATCAGGAATTTCTATTAGTTATACTCCAATAGTAATGGATATTTGTTACAATGCTAGTTTACTTGCTGGCGAAGTGCTGGCTATGAACTATAATATCAGTCCTAATGAATCATTGAAGAATATATGTAAAAGCTTGGTAAATTTTGTAATATCACGTCAAAAATCTTACGGGAATTGGGCATATAGTGAGGATATTGAAAATGGTAAAGAAAGGATACAATCGGACTTTCATCAGGGATATGTAATCGAAAGTATTTTTAACATAATGCAGCTTGTAAATATTAAGGATGAAAAATGGACGCAGGCAATCGTAAAAGGATTGAAATATTATAAAGAAAAACAGTTCTTTGAAGAAGGCCGTTCACTATGGCGTTTACCCAATGAATATCCTGTGGAAATACATAATCAAAGCCAAGGTATTATTACTTTTGCCAAGCTTTGTGAGTATGATAGTTCCTATTTTCCTTTTGCGCATCAAATCGCTGATTATACAATAAGCAAAATGCAAGCCAAAGATGGGCATTTCTATTATCAGAAATTCAAAAACCACACTCATAGAATTCCATACATGCGTTGGAGTCAGGCATGGATGCTTTTAGCTTTATCTTCTTTATTATATTATGAACGATAAATATTGTTTACTAACTAATGATGTGGAAACCACATCAATTTGGCATGGCTCACTACGTGATGAAACTGGCCTGAAAGTTTTAAAAGAAGGAATGCCGATGTTATTGGATACATATGAAAAATACAATATTAGATCAACATTTTTTTTTACCGGCTATATTGCTAGGTTATACCCAGAAATAGTTAAGATGGTTATTCCTTTTGGACATGAAGTTGCCAGCCATGGTTTATCGCATAAGAAAGAACATGGTTTTGATATAATGTCATTGGATCAGCAATGTGATCATCTTATTACATCAAAGAAAATACTTGAAGATATTTCAGGCAAGGAAGTAATTTCTTTTAGATCACCTGCCCTACGCGTTAATTCTGATACAGCAATTGCTTTAGCTCAGGCAGGGTATAAAATTGATAGTTCTATCGCAAGCCAGCGCTTTGATTTTTTTATGTCACTAGGTGCTCACCAAAAGTTAAAATGGTTAACTGCACCAAGGTTACCTTATTTGACCAAATCAGATGACTTATTTAAGAAAGGAGATGGTGTAATTTATGAAATTCCGATTAGCGCGACAATATTACCTTATGTGGGTACTACCATGAGGATTTTTCCCTATTTAACGAAACTACAAAGAAGACTATTAAGTATTGAAACTACGTTTAATAAAAAACCAATTGTGTTTTTATTTCATCCGAATGAGATAATAAATGAAAAATCCGAAAACAAAAATGTTGAGTATTTGGAAGTGAATTTTTTTCAACATTTATTCCAAGATGTAATTCGCTCAAAATTGAAAGAAAGAAATCTTGGGCTAAATGCTTTACGTTTATTTGAGTGCCAAATTGATTTTTTTTTAAGAAGAGATTATAAGTTTATGACTTTAAATGATTATCTCAGAAGATTTTGATTTTTGTCTATTTTACTAGTGGTATTGTTTCAAAAATACTAATGAGTTCATATTTTAAAGGCTGACGATATTGCATTTAGTCATTACAAATGTCAATAAGGGAAAAGCCCCTTCAATACTATTGCTACTCAATATTCACCAGGTAGTGGATTTTTGAAATTGGTTGAGTTTAATACTTAAAAGTTGAGGATTTAAACATGAGAATTTGTGAATTGTCGAGAGAATTGGAGTCTTCATGGGATAATTATGTTATAAAGCATCCAGAAAGCACCTTTTACCATCAGATTGGTTGGATGAAGGTGGTACAAAAAACATATAATCATATACCAATTTATTTATGTGCAATTGAAAAGAATAGAATAATTGGTGTATTACCACTTTTTATATTAAGAAGCATTTTTTTTGGCAAAAGAATTATTTCCATCCCATTCGGGTCATATGGAGGTATTTGCGCAGACAATGATGAAATTGTCAGGCTTTTACTTTCTAAAGCTCAGGAGATTACCACAAAGGAAAAATTGAGTTATTTAGAAATTAGAAATAAAAGCATTAGGTTGGATAATTTAATAACAAATAATGTTTATTCAACTTTAATTTTGGAGCTTAATCCCAACAAAGAAATAGTATGGGAAAATAAACTTAAATCGCAAGTTAGAAATAAAATAAGGTTATCTAAAAAGAATCTACTTGATTTTGAAATGAGTCATGATTACCTTAAGAAGTTTTATGATTTATATGCCAAAAGCATGAAGCATCTTGGTACACCCGTTCATAATTATAGATTTTTTGAAAATCTTTTAAGCGTTTTTCCAAAAGACTCAAACATTTTTATTGTAAAAAAGGATAATATTGTTATTTCAGCTATGATAGTGTTGTTTTATAAGGATCACATAATTTCAGCTTGGCAAGCAGTGGATAGAAATTATTTGGACTATAAACCAAATAATTTTTTGTATTGGGAAGCAATTAAATATGGCTGTATAAATGGTTTCAATTTTTTTGACTTCGGAAGAAGTATTAATAATTCAGGCACTTTTACGTTTAAAGAATCTTGGGGTGCTGAGGTTAAGCAATTGTTTTACCAATACTATTTATGTGACATCAATAAAATGCCTGATACGAGTCAGGGAAATCAAAAAAGAAGTATATTTGCAAAATACTGGAAGGATACTCCATTATTTATTACAAATTATTTTGGACCTTTTTTAAGAAAAAATCTACCTTAATTGAAAATATGCTTAATATGAGGAAGTATATAAATAAATTACTTCATGTTATAATGCGACTTTCACCGAGTAATTATATCAGGGTAAAGATATTAAAAATATTGGGAGCCCATATCTCTAATGATATTTGCATTAGTCAGAATTTTTTCATCTTTGATGCAGGCCAGACTGATTTGTTGACTATTGAAGAGAATGTTGGTATTGGTCCCAATGTAACAATCCTTATTCATTCAAATCCTTTTCCTTCTCCTTTAAGCAAGCTATACCCAAAAACATCGAAAAGAGTTCATATAAAAAGGGGAGCTTGGATCGGTGCGTGTTCTACAATAATGGGAGGTGTTACAATAGGAGAATATTCTGCAATTGGAGCAGGGTCGGTTGTTACTAAAGATGTTCCACCAAGATCTGTAGTTGTCGGCGTACCGGCAAGGGTAATTAAGGATTTAACTAGACTTGCAAATTTTTAATTAAAAATCGCAGTACTTATATTAATATTAATTTAGTTCACTTTTATGAAAATATTGTTTGATATTGGCCATCCTGCACATTTCCATTTATTCAAAAATACAATTACCACGCTTGAAGCAAATGGAAATATAATCGCAGTATTATCTAAAAAAAAGGATATTCTGGATAATTTGTTACAAAACGCAGGTATTAAGTATATTAATATTTTACCTAAACGTCGAACAGGTAATAAATTCGGCTTAGCAATAGGGGGACTTAAGAGAAATTTCAAATTATTTAAATTTGCCAATAAATTTCATCCTGATATAATGATAGGTACCTCGGTTTACATTTCTCACATTGGGAAAATGTTAAGCATTCCTTCTTTACAGGTAAATGAAGATGATGCCGTTGTTGTACCATGGTACAGCAAATTGGCATACCCTTGGGCAAGTGTAATTCTTTCACCAATTTCCTGTGATAATGATAAATGGGAAAATAAAAGCATTAAGCATAAAAGTTTTCATGAATTAGCGTATTTGCACCCCAATCAATTTGAACCAAATAGAAGAATTGCAGGCAAGTACGTTGACATAAATGTTCCTTATTTCATTATTCGTTTTTCAAAATTAGACGCACATCACGATAAAGGAATAAAAGGAATTGACATTAGCGTTGCACAAAGGATAATTAAAATTTTAAAACCCTTTGGCACTGTTTATATTACTGCTGAAAGAGAATTAGAATCAGAATTTGAAGCATATAGAATTAATATTAATCCAATAGATATGCATCATGTGATGGCATTTGCTAAAATATTTATTGGCGACAGCCAGACAATGGCTGCAGAAGCCGGTGTTTTAGGTACTCCTTTTATCAGGTTCAATGATTTTGTCGGTAGGCTAGGGTATCTTAAGGAGCTTGAAGAGAAATATGAACTTGGTTATGGAATTAGACCCAACAAACCTGAATTGTTATTCCAAAAAGTTGAAGAGCTCCTTCAAATGAAGGACTTGCAAATGGTATTTCAGGGACGGCGTAGAATTATGCTTGAGGATAAAATTGATTTTTCAAAGTTTTTAACCTGGTTTATTACACATTACCCTTCGAGTTTCGAAATTATGAAATCTAACCCTGATTATCAAGTTAATTTCAGATAATTGAACGTTCTTATCGACATAGGGCATCCGGGCCATGTACATTTGTTTAAGAACCTTTATTTGGAACTTTTACAGAAAGGACATAAGGTTTGGGTTACGGTAAAAGATATAGGATTGGCCAAAGAATTGCTGAGTTTGTATAATATGCCTTACATTGATATTGGCAGCAAGTCAGATTCAATAATTTGTAAGTTGATAAATCAATTTAGTTATGATATAAAAATTTACAAATTGGTCAAGTATAATAAAATTGAAATTGGCATAGGAACTTCTATATCTGTTGCCAACATATCGGTTTTTAGCAAAATGAAATCAATAATTCTTGATGACGATGATGATAAAGTTCAGCCATTGTTTGTTAATACAGCACACCGTTTTGGCGATCTTTTATTGTCCCCTGATGTATTGAAACCATATAGAAAAAGGAAGAACACTATATTTTATCCAGGACTGCACGAGCTTGCATATCTGCATCCGGCAAAGTTTGCACCTGACAAAACGGTATTGAATGATTTGGGATTATATGAAAATGAGGTTTTCTTTATTCTGCGTTTTAATGTATTTAAGGCATATCATGATATTGGTGCTCGTGGCATTTCGATCGTGCAAAAAATTGAACTGATAAATATGCTTAAAGATTATGGCAAAGTATTCATTACGACTGAAAGAGGGATCGAACCTGAATTAGAACAATTCCAACTAAATATTGCACCGAATAAAGTACACTCTTTAATGTTTTACGCCAATTTGTTTATTAGTGATAGCCAAACCATGACAAGCGAAGCTGCTGTGCTGGGGACCCCTTCTATTCGTTGTAATACATTTGTTGGGAAGATTGCCTACCTTGAGGAAGAAGAAAAGCAATACGAACTTACATATGGCTTTACACCAGATCACTTTATCGAACTTAAGCAAAAAATCGAGGATTTGTTATCCACACCAAATCTGAAATCAATTTGGCAGGAAAAGCGACAAGTCCTATTATCCAATAAAATTGATACAACAAAGTTTCTTTTATTTATTGTCGAAAATTATAAAAACCTTCAGGCTTACGATTTCAATTCAAATTTCTTTAAAGAATACAACTCATGAAAATTTTGTCTATAGTTGGAGCACGCCCTAATTTTATGAAAATTGCCCCTTTCATTCAAGCAATTTCAGCCTATAATCAAACTATACCCATAAAAACCAGAATTAGACATATTCTTGTACATACTGGTCAGCATTATGATGACCGAATGTCAAAAAAATTCTTTGAAGAATTAAATATCCCGGGGGCAGATATTAATTTGGGAATAGGATCCGGAACACATGCTGAACAAGTTGGTTATACCATGATTGAGTTGGAAAAAGTGATTCGCCATGAAAAACCAAATTGGATAGTTGTTTGCGGTGATGTTAATGCAACCCTTGCAGCTTCGGTTACTGGAAAAAAGGAGTGGGTTAAGGTTTGTCATATTGAAGCCGGGTTACGTTCAGGTGATTCACAAATGCCAGAAGAGATAAATCGACTTGTAACAGATCGTCTAAGTGACCTGTTACTTACTCCTGATCGTCTTTCTGGTCAGAATTTACTTAATGAAGGCATACCTGACTATAAAATAAAATTCGTGGGTAATATCATGATCGATACATTAGAAGCCAATTACTATAAGGCGGCAAAGCTAAAAATAGCTGATATTATTAACTCAAATCTCTTGGAAGACTTGAGTGAAGATTTAACCAACAAACATCAAAGATCAATCCCGAAAAAGATATGGCAAGATGTCGAACTTCTGATATCAAAATCTGAAAAGTCTCATCTTAACTTCGCCATTCTAACAATGCATCGTCCCTCAAATGTTGACAGAAGAGATATTCTTGAGCCAATAATTAATTTTATATGTGATGAAATAACTCAGGATATGGCTTTATTATGGCCAATCCATCCACGTACTCAAAAACGGTTACAGGAATTTGGGCTTTGGGAGAAAGTTTCCTCTACTAAAAATTTAATCCTTTTACATCCAATTGGATATCATGAAATGCTTAGACTAAATATGGATGCGACAATCATGCTAACAGACAGTGGGGGACTACAGGAAGAATGTACTGTCTTGGGTACACCTTGCTTAACCCTCCGATGGAATACTGAACGTCCCATTACGCTTCATGAAAATGGTGGAGCTAGCATTTTGGTGGGCAACGACCTAAACAGGATTAGGGAGGAATATCAAAAGAGGCGTAAATTTCCAAGAAAGCCAGTTCGACCAGAATTATGGGATGGACAAACTGCTGGTAGATGTCTTAGGGCAATTTTAGAATTTAATTATAATGTTGGCAATTAATGGCTTGAAATCGTTTTCATTCATATTCAATAATTAGAAAGGCATGGATTTTACCTTTAATCAATATTTACTCCTACTCAAAACCCTGAAATCTCAGGGTTTTTTGTTTTGTACACTATCGAATTACTTTTCTTCAAATAGCATTCAACAACCTATCATAGTTCTCCGACATGATGTAGAAGCACGTTACGAAAATGCGCTTCAGATTGCTCAGATTCAGCATGAACTGGGCATCAGGGGTAGTTACTATTTCAGGTTGTTGCCAAAATCGTACAATGAAACCATCATAAAACAAATTGCTTCACTTGGTCATGAAATAGGTTATCATTATGATGATCTGAGTCATTGCAAAGGCAATTATGAAAATGCGATTGAGCGATTTATAGCTAACCTTGATCATTTGCGTGAAGTCGCACCAGTTACAAGCATAACAATGGAAGGTGCTCCACTTTCCAGATATGATAACCGTGATCTATGGAAGAAATATAATTATCGAAAATATTGTATCATAGCCGAACCCTATTTCGACCTCAATTTCAATGAAATATTCTACCTCACCGATACTGGCCGCCGCTGGGATGGAGACAAATTTAATGTTAGGGATAAACCATTGAAGATGAGTGGTGAGCGGGATAGAGGTGAGCTGGTGAGTGATGAGAGACATAGATATCAAAATATCGGGGATGGTGGAAATGAAACCGTAAATGGGAATTATTTAGTAGGAAGTAGTAAAGATGGTGTCACCAATCCCGAGTTTCTAAAGTTACGGTTTCGTCATACCTCAGATATTATCAAAGCGGTTAATGAAGGCACCTTTCCAAAACAGGCTATGCTTAATTTCCACCCACAGCGCTGGAACGATGCTTTTATACCATGGGTCAGGGAACTGGTTTGGCAGAACACGAAGAATCAGGTGAAAAGGTTTTTAGTGAAGAGATGAGAGATGAGAAATGAACGTTTATAGATAAGTTGATTCCCGCTAATTTCGCAAATTCACGCTAATGAAAAAGTATTCGCGTGCATTCGCATTATCCTTTCCTAAAATTCGCGGAAAAACTCAACGCTGATTCCCGCTAATTTCGCAAATTCACGCTAATGAAAAAGTATTCGCGTGCATTCGCATTATCCTTTCCTACAATTCGCGTAAAAACTCAACGCTGATTCCGGCTAATTTCGCAAATTCACGCTAATGAAAACATATTCGCGTACATTTGCATTATCCTTTCCTACAATTCGCGTAAAAACTCAACGCTGATTCCGGCTAATTTCGCAAATTCACGCTAATGAAAACATATTCGCGTACATTTGCATTATCCTTTCCTACAA
>Ga0172370_10008349_pt1 | contig 12460 bp, 11 predicted proteins | sample LakKiv5m_FD_114538 | JGI IMG/M metagenome (GOLD analysis project Ga0172370, IMG submission 114538) | Freshwater microbial communities from Kabuno Bay, South-Kivu, Congo - kab_022012_11.5m | ecosystem: Environmental > Aquatic > Freshwater > Lake | place: Democratic Republic of the Congo...
ACGAAGCAATCGCATAGCGTGGGCGGGATTGCTTCGCAAAGTCCGCTCGCAATGACGGAGTGGACGCGCAGTTACTTTTTTAGGAGACACTATGGCAAAACTTGGATTCGTGGGTTTGGGTGTAATGGGCAGCCGTGTGGTTAAGCGTTTACTTGAAGCGAGTTACACCGTCGTCGGGTACAACCGCACCCGATCAAAAGCGCAATGGCTGTTGGACGCGGGCATGGAATGGGCGGATTCGCCGCGTGCCGTTGCCAAAGCGACGGACATTGTGTTCAGCATGGTCACGAACACTGCCGCCCTCAACGCGGTGGCGCTTGGCGACGACGGAATTATTGCCGGACTGTCTCGCGGCAAGATCTATGTAGAGATGAGTACCGTCAGCCCGGCGGCGAGTCGCGATCTGGCCAAACAAGTTAAAGCGAAAGGTGCGGCGATGCTCGACGCGCCGATGTCGGGCAGTGTGATCACATTGGAGCAAGGGCAAGTGTCGTTCATGGTGGGCGGCGACGCCGCCGTGTTTGAAAAAGTGAAACCGTTCTTGCTCGACATTGGCCCCAAAGTGACTCATGTGGGCGCGAACGGGCTGGCCGTTACAATGAAGATCGCTGTCAATCTCAGTTTGGCAGTGCAGATGCTTGCCCTCAGCGAAGGAATCCTCATCGCCGAGAAAGCAGGCATTGATCGCAAGACGGCTTTGGAAGTGATGCTCAACAGTGTCATCGCCTCACCGATGGTGAAGTATCGCGGACCGTTTGTGCTGACGCTACCCGAGGAGGCCTGGTTCGATGTGAACATGATGCAAAAAGATTTAAGCCTCGCCCTTGAACTTGGAGAACAGTTAGGCATTCCCTTACCCACGACCAAAACAACCAACGACATGCTCACTGCCACGCGCGAGATGGGCATGGATAAAGAAGATTTCGCTGTGATGTTTCAGACGTTGAGCAACATGGCTGGGGCGAAAAAATGATGGCGACGGCGACGAAAAATAAAATCGCTGAATCACATATAGATGTTGAGCAGTCACTGCACATGTATCAGCAAATGACGAAGATGCGCGCCTTCGAAGAGCAAGTGAACGAATTGTACAAAAGCGCGAAGATGCCGGGCCTCGCTCATCTTTATAGCGGAGAGGAAGCGATAGCCGTTGGTGTGTGCGAAGCATTGCAGAAAACGGATTACATCACCAGCACACACAGGGGACACGGACACTGCTTGGCGAAGGGCGCCTCGGTTGACCGGATGTTTGCCGAGCTGCTTGGTAAAGAAGCAGGCTACTGCAAAGGTAAAGGCGGCTCGATGCACATTGCCGATCCCGACTCGGGAAACCTTGGCGCGAATGCCATCGTCGGCGGCAGTGCGGGCATTGCCACAGGCGCGGCGTTCTCGGCGAAGATGCGTAAATCGAATCAAGTGGCGGTTTGTTTTTTTGGCGAGGGCGCGTTGGGGCAGGGCTTGCTCTATGAAGTGATGAACATGGCATCGCTGTGGAATCTGCCAGTGATCTACGTTTGCGAAAATAATCTGTACAACGAATACACGCATCACTCCGAAACAACGGCGGGTGAGCTTGTGGCTCGGGCGCAAGCCTTTGGCATCTGCACCGAAATTGTGGATGGGCAGGATGTGCACTTAGTGTACGAGACCGCCCAACGCTTGATTGAACGCGCGCGACGCGGCGAAGGTCCCGCCTTTTTGCAATGCAACACGTATCGCTATTACGGTCATCACGTCGGCGACATCAACCGCGCATATTATCGTTCTAAGGAAGAAGAGGAAGAGTGGAAGATGAAACGCGATCCGCTCAGAATGTTGGCAGATCGTTTAGTCGCCGGAAAACTTACTGACCAAGCGATGCTCGAAAAAATTCAATCAGAAGTGCAAATGGAAATTGAATCGGGGGTGGCGTTTGCGCTCAATGCAGATTTCCCCGATGTGCGTGAAGTAAATGAGGATGTGTATGTGTAGTTATAAAATTTTACGAACACCTGACAGGTCTTCTTACAGTTTAGTAAGCGTGAAGTTTATCAAGACCTGTCAAGTGTGGGGATAACATGATGTCTGATCGTGAACTAACATTTGCCGAAGCGATCCGCGAAGCGTTGGTAGAGGAAATGCGCCGCGACTCGCGCGTGTTCATCGTGGGCGAAGATGTGGCAGAGGCTGGCACGCCGTTTAAAGTGTTATCGGGCTTGGTAGAGGAGTTCGGGAAAGATCGCGTGATTGATACGCCGATCTCCGAGCCCGGTTTCGCGGGCATCGGCGTGGGCGCGGCAATGACCGGTGTGCGCCCGGTGGTGGACATCATGTTCGGGGATTTTCTCACGCTGACGATGGATCAGATTGTGAACCAAGCCGCAAAAGTTCACTATATGTCTGGCGGCAAAATGAAAGTGCCGATTGTTTTTCGCACGACGCTCGGCGCGACGAGACGTTCTGCCGCGCAGCATTCGCAATCGCTTCACGCCTGGGTCAGCCATATCCCCGGACTCAAAGTTGCTATCCCTTCCACGCCGTACGATGCTAAAGGGCTGCTCAAGACCGCGATACGTGACGATAACCCCGTTGTTTTTTTTGAAGACAAATTAAGTTACAAAAATAAAGGACCTGTGCCAGCCGAGGAATATACGATTCCTTTTGGTGTGGCGGATGTTAAGCGCCAAGGTGACGACATTACTTTGGTTGCCACTAGTTCGATGGTGCAGGTGGCGTTGGGGGCGGCGGAGATGCTTAACGGAGTCGGCATCAGCGTGGACGTGATCGATCCGCGCACGACGTTTCCGCTTGATAAATCGGCATTGATCGAATCGGCGAAAAAAACATCACGGGCAATTGTGATTGATGAAGGATACGAGCGTTACGGCGTCACTGCCGAGATCGCTTCGGTAATAGCCGACGGCGCGTTTTATTACCTTGACGCCCCGGTGAAGCGCATGGGCGCGATGGACGTACCGATTCCGTTTTCGCCAGTGCTGGAAGATTTAACCGTGCCGACAGAAAAAAGTGTTTTCGAAATGGCAAAGGCGTTGTGTGGGAAAACGTAAGGATCGTGATGGAACACAAAGAATTGCTTGGTACTTGGAAACTTGTTTCAGCCGAATATCGCCGCATCACATACAAGGTTCATTGTTACCGAACTGGGTTGGAGTCGATCAGGAACGGTTCTTTGAAGTGACTGGAGATCAACTCACACTGCGAACACCATCGTTGATGATTGGCGGGGAAGATGCGGTGGGGCAGATTGTATGGAAGCGAAGTAAACCATGAAAGGCTTGTAGCTATTCAGCCCACACCAGACCACACCGCGAAGGCGCGAAGAACACGAAAGAAAACTCTTAAAAAACTTTGCGCCCTTTGCGTCTTTGCGGTTTGCCCTTGCTTGTATTTGGGCGACTGAGTAGTCACAAAGGATTTAACTATGGCAATTAAAACTTACGGCACGATGGCAGTAGATTGGGAACAGCGCATTGATTTTGATCGCTTGCGCCGTGAACGCTTGGCGCGTATCAAGACACTGTTAAAGCAATCGGAGATGGGCGCGTTGTTGTGTTTCGATATGAATAACGTGCGTTACATCACGGCGACTCACATCGGCACTTGGGCGCAAGACAAAGCGAATCGATTCACGCTGCTGCCGCAAGACGACGAACCGATCTTGTGGGATTTTGGATCGGCGGCGAAGCATCATCAACTGTATGCGCCGTGGCTCGGCGAGAAGAGATCGCGCGCAGGCATTTCACTTTTGCGCGGGGCGATGTCGCCGGAGATGGGACGTGCCGAAGATGTGGCAAATAAAATTTGGAGCGAACTTAAAGAACGCGGGCTCGAAAAAGAACCGCTCGGCGTGGATATTGCCGAAGTGCCGGTTTTATTTGCGCTGCAAGCAAAAGGTTTAAAAGTTGTTGACGGTCAACAATTAATGTCCGAAGCGCGGGTGATCAAAACGCAAGATGAGATCGCGCTTCTGACTCACGCCGCCGCGCAAGTGGATGCTGCCTACGACGAGTTGTACCGCGCTATGAAACCGGGGATGCGCGAGAACGAAGCGGTGGGTTTAGTGAGCAAGGTTCTCTACGATCTCGGCTCGGAATATGTGGAAGCGGTCAATGCCATCTCCGGTGAACGATGCAATCCGCATCCCCATGTATTTTCAGATCGCATGTTGCGCCCCGGTGACCCTGTGTACTACGACATCCTTCAGTCCTATATGGGCTATCGTACTTGCTACTATCGCTGCTTCACAATTGGCTATTCGTCTCACGCTATGCTAGATGCGTACAAACGCTGTCGCGAATATCTCGACGCGGCGATTGAGTTGGTGCGTCCGGGTCGCACGACGGGCGAGATCGCTTCTATCTGGCCCAAAGCCACCGAGTTCGGTTTTCCAAATGAAGAGGCGGCATTCGCTTTGCAGTATGGGCACGGAGTCGGTTTGGCAATTTGGGAGAAGCCGGTCATCAGTCGTTTGGTTTCGCTCGATCATCCCGCCGAAATTAAACCGGGAATGGTTTTCGCTCTCGAAACATTTTGGCCCTCCACCGATGGTTGGAGCGCGGCGCGTATTGAAGAAGAGATCGTCGTTACCGAAACCGGACACGAGATCATCACCCGCTTCCCGGCAAACGATCTGATGGTCGCCGGTCATCACTATTACACCGCCACTGGGCCCTTGCCCACGACGCGCACACATGAACCGGTGATGAGCGAGCGCGTGGTTGATCTGGTGAAGTCGGCGCGAGGCTAAATGGCGACGAATATCATCATGCCCGCGCTGGAGATGGCGCAGACAACCGGCAGACTCATCAAATGGCTTAAAGATGAGGGAGCCGCAGTGAACAAGGGCGAGCCGATCATGGAGATCGAGACGGATAAAGTCACGGTTGAAATTGAATCGCCTGATTCTGGAATCTTGAGCGGACTCCTTGCCCACGCAGGGGACACCGTCCCCGTGGGTCAAACCATCGCCTGGCTTATGGCACCCGGCGAATCGATCCTAAAAGATACAAGCACTCCGAGCGGAGCGGCGGTGTTTTCCCGCCGCGCAGTCGAGGAGCGCGGGAAATTGGTTCCTTTACCGCATCCTTCGACTACGCGCGAAAAAATTTCACGCTCCGCTCAGGACGCTTCGTATCAGAGTCAGGAGAATCAACCCGTTAAAGTCAACGCGTCGCCCGTCGCCCGCAAGATGGCAGAGGAACACGGAGTTGAACTTTCACGTGTAAAGTCTAACGGCGGCAGAATCGAAAAAGCAGATGTGTTAGCGTATCTTGCTCGCACAGACTCGAAGAGTTTACAAAACCCTTCGAGTCGTAAACTCGCTTCACCCAAAGCCCGTCGCCTCGCCTCAGAGCGCAACATGGATCTTTCAACATTGCATGGTTCTGGTCCCAATGGCGTGCTGATCGCCTCAGACATTCCAACGTCCAACTTCCCGTCTCCGATTACTAATCCCCAATTACCAATTACCAATGCCTGGCGCGTAATGGCAGAGCGCATGACGACAAGTTGGACAACTGCCCCGCATTTTTTTCTGACACGCGATGTGAATGCCAGCCGATTGATCGCTTGGCGCGAACAGGCGCAAAAGCGCGCGGCTGAAAAAATCACGTATACCGATTTGTTGGTGAAGGTGGTTGCGGCAGCGTTGGCAAAACATCCGCGCGTGAATGTGTCTTGGGTTGACAACACTCTCATTCAGCGCGACGAAATCAACGTTGGGGTGGCAGTGGCGGTTGAAGAAGGACTCATCGTGCCGGTTATCCATCGGGCGGATCAGTTAGGGTTAGGCGAAATCGCTGCGCGGCGGAATGATCTGGTCAGGCGCGCGCAAGCCGGTAAACTTCGATTGGAAGATATTCAAGGCGGCACGTTCACGATCAGCAACTTGGGGATGTATGGTGTGGATTCGTTTCAAGCGATCATCCACTCGCCACAAGCGGCGATCTTGGCGGTGGGGCGCATCGCTGAGCGGGTTGTTCCAAGTGGCGGCGTCCCCGTTGTTCAACCGATGATGACGTTATCACTGTCATGTGATCATCGGGCGATTGATGGCGCGCGTGGCGCGCAGTTTCTCGGCGCGTTGAGTGAATTGATTGAGGAACCTCTGGGCATGTTGGATTAATCCCGAAGAAGACCTCCGAGTTCATTGAGAACTCGGAGGTCTTCTTCGAGGAGTCGTATAATCACGCTATGACTCGCTGGCTGTCTGTGCAACGCGATTTGGGCTTGCAGCTTCTCGCCCTCTATCTTCTCTTTGTCGGCCCGGTCATCACCGCCGCACTCCTCTTTGACACCCTTGCCAACGAACGCTTACAGCGCGACGTGAAAGCGGCTGACCTTGCCCTTGCCCGCTCCATCGCGCTCGAAACGGATGTCAACGTGCAGAATGCGTTACGCACCGTGAGCGAACTGACTCGCATGCCTGAAGTGCAGTCTATGAATGCGGGCAAGCTCAGAGAAGTTTTTTCAGTCGTCATCGCCTCACGCAGTGAAGTGAATCTTGTTTATATTCTGGACGCCACAGGCATTATGGTGTATCACTATCCCGAAGGACCTATCAACAACGTCGGCAACGATTTTTCATTTCGCCAATACTATAAAGATGCCCTCAATGCCACGAAACCGTTGATGTCCGAAGGACGCAACTCGCCCACGACCAATCAGTTCGTGACCACGGCTGTCATGCCACTGCGTGACAAGAATGGAAACTTCGTCGGGCTGATCGGCAGCAACGTTGCACTGAGCCAACTTTCCTCAGCACTTAAACAAATCGCGTCCGATTCAGCCTCGGGGGGATTAAGAGTAAGCATCCTCGACGAGCTGGGGCAGATCATCGCCGATCCCGAGCCGAGTCTGCTCCTCACTAGCGCGCGCGAAAAAATTCAATTCGAGACAGGCGCGGCACTACGCGGCGAATCGAACTCGGTGATCGAGCGTGATGCCGCCAACCGCGCCCGACCCAACGCCGGAAAGCGGCTGAAGATTGATATGCCACCCAATCTGCCGATCATCAGCCTTGATCCTCCGCGCATCGAAGCGGTGCTGCGGAACTTAATCGAGAACGCAGTGAAATACTCGCCAGTCGAATCGCCGATCACGATCCATGCCGCGCAGGAGAATAGCCAGCTGGTCGTGCGCGTTTCAGATCAAGGAGTCGGCATCCCCGAAGAACATCGCGAGAAAATTTTTGATCGCTTCTATCGGATCGATTCGGGATTGGCGCGGCAAACGAGCGGAGCGGGATTGGGGCTCGCCATCTGCAAAGGGTTCGTCGAAGCGCACGGCGGTCATATCCAAGTTGCGCCGAGTGAGAAGGGAACGGTGTTTGAGTTCGCTCTGCCGCTCTCCTAATTTTCATGAACAACTTTACCGAGTGAGTGATTGCGCTGCATCGGCGAGAAAAAAAACCAGATGACCTCTCGCACTTCTGTCCTTGTCGTTGACGACGAACAAACCTTGCGCGATTTTATCCGCAAGAATCTCGAGGCGCGGAACTTCACCGTTCACACGGCCGCCAACGGCTTGGAGGCGCTGGCGATCTTTAACACCCAGTCGTTAGATTTGATCATTCTCGATGTTATGATGCCGCAGATGGATGGACTCGAAACCACGCGCCGCATTCGCCAGACATCGCTGGTGCCAATCGTGATCTTAACGGCGTTGGGTGAGGAGAAAGATAAAGTCGCTGCGCTCGATCTGGGCGCGGATGATTATTTGACCAAGCCCTTCGGCGTTGAAGAACTTTTAGCGCGGGTGCGCGCGGTGATGCGGCGCGCGAAACCGCAAGCCGCTCCATCGTCGGGCGGCTCACTCATTGCCGGAGACATTGTGCTGGACCCCGCCGCACGCAAAGTCACGCTGCGCGGCGAACCCGTGAAGCTGACCCAGACGGAATTTGATCTGCTGCATTATTTAATGCGTAACACCAGTAAGGCAATTATGCACCGCGATCTCTTGCAAAATGTGTGGGGCGCAGAGTACGGCGACGAAGCAGAATATCTGCGTGTTTATATTCGCCGCTTGCGCCAAAAGATAGAAGCCGACCCGTTGAACCCGCGTCACCTGTTGACCGAGCATGGTTTGGGATACCGCTTTGAGGGCTGAGTGTTAAATGTCACCAACAAAGGCGACAAACATCACCCCCAAAAAAATTTTTTGATAATTTGTTTATAACTCAATGGGGGGTGTTAATAGTTTGTTTTCGATAACCTCCTAAGATAGGAGGAACGGAACTATAAAGCGAAAGGAGAATCTATCGGCACGTACTCTATCAGTTCTTTCCCATGTCGTATCCGTATATTATTCTATTGAGGAGAAAAAAGATGTCTCGCAAGATTTTCACCCTTTGCAGTTTAGTCACCGTGTTGGCGATTGCGCTTGCCGCCTGCGCTACCCCAACCACGGAGGCGCCAAAACCCACGGAAGCGCCTAAACCCACCAGCGCACCGGCTGCCACCAGCGCCCCTGCGGCAACCGCCGCGCCCAAGCCGCCCAAACCCCTCGTGCTTGGTTTCACTGCCTCGCAAACCGGCGCGCAACAAGTGGCTTCCAAGAAACAGATCGAAGGTTTGCAGCTCTGGCTGGATGATGTCAAAAAAGCCGGCGGCATCAAGTTGAAAGACGGCACCATCTATATGCCGGAAATGAAATTCTACGATGATGAGAGCAAGACCGACCGCGTGCAAGCGCTCTATACAAAACTCATCAACGAAGACAAGGCTGGTTTCCTCTTCAGCCCATACAGCAGTGGTTTGGCGAAAGCCGCCGCCGTCGTCTCTGAACAGAACGGCAAAGTCATGATCACTGCCGGGGCTGCCGACGATGCGACAATGGAGCAGGGTTTTAAGAACACCTTCCAACTGTACACTCCGGCCAGCCGTTACCTGACGGGCGCAGTGGATGCCTTGCAAAAGTTCGTGCCGACGGCCAAGAAAGTCGCCATCGTCTACGAAAAAGATTCCTTCTCCACTTCGGTTGCCAAAGCCGTTGAACCTTATGCCAAAAGCAAAGGTTTAGAGGTCGTGATATACGAAGGCTACGACACAGGCACCACGGACTTTGCGCCGTTCATCAACAAGATCGTTGCCGCCAATCCTGATGCAATCATCGGCGGCGGTCACTTTGCCGATGGCACTACGTTCTCCAAGCAGTTGTTCGAAAAGAAAGTGCCGGTCAAGTTCGTCGCCATCCTCGTTGCACCTCCCGAACCGACATTCAAGGACATTGGCGATGCGGCAGTGGGCGTCATCGGACCCAGCCAATGGGAACCGCAAGTGACCTACAGCGCAGACGCCGCCAAAGCGGCTAACTTGCCCTACTATGGTCCAAGCAACAAAGCCTTTGTGGATGCTTACACAGCCAAGTACAACGCCGCTCCGTCTTATCACTCGGCGGGTGGCTACGCCCAAGGTTTGATCTTCCAAAAGGCGATTGAGGATGCCGACAGCATTGAGCAAGCCAAGATCGTCGCGGCGTTGGATAAGATGAACCTCATGACTTTCTACGGTGTTGTTAAATTCAGCACCGAAGCCAAGACGCATGGCAAGCAAGATGCGCACAGCATGGTTTATATGCAGTGGCAGAAAGACGCCTCTGGCAAACTCTTAACCCAGATCGTGTGGCCTCTCACAGCCAAATCGGCTGATGCTGTTTTGCGCTAGTAACTCACTCCCTCTTGTCCCTCCCCTGTCTTTGATGGGGGAGGGCAGGGAGGGGGTAATTCCTACCCCACAAAGAGGTGTAAATGAACATCGAAGCTTTGATTGCCTCCACGTTCGATGGGTTGATGTTGGGTTTCGTGTACGGGCTGATGGCGATGGGGCTGACGCTGATCTTCGGCGTGATGAAAGTGATCAATCTTGGACATGGGCCCATGATCGCGATTGGCATGTTTGCGGTCTTGGTCATGAGTCAAGCGCTGGGCATCAATCCCTACCTGACCCTTCCCGTTATTGTCGTGATGGGTATACTCACCGGCATCGTGATGTATTTTCTTGCCTTGCATCGCGTGATCAACTCGCCGGAATTGACGACCCTCCTCGCAACCTTCTCCGTCAATATGATGATCACCGGCTTGATGACGGTGATTTTCACCACCAGCCCGCGCGGACTGGACGTGACCCTCGGCTCGCTTCAGTTTGGGCAAGTGACCATACTTGGCACGCGCGTCACGGCAGTGGTGATTGCCGTTGTCGTTACAATAGCGCTCTATTTATTCCTTTACCGCACCCGTCAAGGGAAATCGATCCGCGCGGTTGCCAATAACCGCAGTGCCGCCGAACTGATGGGGATCAACTCATCTTGGATGCTGGGGCTAAGCTTTGGTATGGGCACAATGCTGGCAATGATCTCCGGCATGTTGCTTGCCACGATGTTCTCATTTACTGTGCTGACGGGTAATACTCTCGAAACCAAGAGCTTTGTCATTGTAGTGCTGGGCGGTTTGGGCAATCCAACCGGCGCGCTGTTCGGCGGCATCATCATCGGCTTGCTGGAAAGTATCACCACGATTTTTATTCCGGTAAGTTGGGTACCGGTGTTAGAGTTCGTGGTGTTCATCATGATCTTGCTCGTCCGCCCGAACGGAATTTTTGGAGCGCGCTCATCATGAAAACGTTGAAGAATATCTCCTTTTGGCTGTTATTCATCGCGATTGCTGCAGTGGCGATCCTGCCAATCGCTCAAAGCAACGTCTCGATGCGCGAAGATTTCTTCCTGATCTTGATGCTGGTGATCCTCGCTTCCAGCACCAACATCATTATGGGGTACACCGGTTACGTCAGCTTTGGGCATATCGTGTACTTCGGCTCAGGTGGTTATGTCGCCTTTTACTTGATGCAGACTTTTCAATGGCATTTTGTTCCGGCGGCTTTGGTCGGTGGATGTGTAGCAAGCTTGCTGGCATTTCTCATTGGCATGCCGGTATTACGTTTGCGCGGCGCGTACTTTGCACTCGCCACCATCGGCATTAACGAAGCCGTGCGGTCGTTCGTCAGCAACTTTGAGCCGTTCGGTGGTTCAGTGGGCATGTTCTTCAACTTCGGCGTGTACGATGTTTACGGTGGCGCGAAGAACGCCGGGCAATTCGCCTATTATGCAATGGTGGTTTTAGCGCTGGTGACGATTGCCACCAGTTTCCTCATCAAAAAATCCAAATTTGGATTGGGGTTGATGTCCATCCGTGAAGATCAAGATGCCTCGATGGTGCTGGGCATTAATCCGGCTCGGCTGAAAGTGATCACCTACACCATCTCGGCATTCTTCCCGGCTATCGCCGGCGCGATCTTCTTCTTCAAGAATGGTCTCATCGAACCGGGTCCGGCATTTGAACTGCATCGTTCCGTTGAAGCATTAGTGATGGTGATGCTCGGCGGTTTTGGTACAGTGACCGGCCCCATCGTTGGCGCAGTGGTGTACGAACGCTTGCGGGGTTTCCTCATCACGAACGAGACCTTTAGCAACTTTCATCTCGTGATCGCTGGCGGTTTGTTGTTGCTCATCGTCCTCTTTGTGCCTGCCGGTTTGGTAGGTTGGCTGCGGCTACGCTTCGCGGCAGTTCGGAGGTTCCTCGAATGATCCTCTCAGTCGAAAATGTCAGCAAACGCTTTGGCGGTTTGCAAGCGCTGGATAAAGTGACACTGTCGGTCAAGGAGGGCGAAATCTTCGGCATCATTGGACCGAACGGTGCGGGCAAGACCACGTTGTTCAATACGATCAACGGCGTCTATCCGCCGACAGAGGGGCATATCAAATTCCGCGGTGACGATGTGACCGGGTTGCAGCCTTACGATTTAAGCAAACGCGGCATCGCGCGCACCTATCAGGTGGTGCGGCCTCTCGGCGAATTAACCGTACACGAAAATGTCACCGTTGGCGCGTGCTTTGGGCGCGAGAATCTCCCACTGGAGAAAGCGGAAAAAGTTGCGGATGAGGTGTTGGAGTTTGTGGGTTTGACGGTGCGGCGGGACATCCTTGCCAGTAAACTGAACGTCGCGCAGAAGAAGCGGCTGGAGATGGCGCGCGCGTTGGCGGCTCGCCCGATTTTGATTCTGCTGGACGAAGTGCTAGCAGGACTCAATCCGCAGGAAGTCGCCGATATGTTGGGGGTGGTTCGCAAAATCCGCGAGCAAGGCGTGACGATTGTTATGATCGAACATCTCATGCACGCCGTGATGAATCTATCAGATCGCGTATTTGTGCTGGACTATGGGGCACAGATCGCCGAAGGCACGCCGCAAGAAGTTTCAAACCATCCTAAAGTGATCGAAGCCTATCTGGGCGATCCTGAAGTGGCGAAACGCTTTCTGGAGGGGACGTCGTCATGAGCACTCTACAAGTCAAAAATCTCGAAGCGGGTTACGGCGAAGTGCAGATCCTCTGGAACTTGTCGCTCGAATTACAACCCGGCAAGTTAACATCACTCGTTGGCTCTAACGGCAGTGGCAAGACCACCTTGTTG
>Ga0172370_10008351_pt1 | contig 12457 bp, 18 predicted proteins | sample LakKiv5m_FD_114538 | JGI IMG/M metagenome (GOLD analysis project Ga0172370, IMG submission 114538) | Freshwater microbial communities from Kabuno Bay, South-Kivu, Congo - kab_022012_11.5m | ecosystem: Environmental > Aquatic > Freshwater > Lake | place: Democratic Republic of the Congo...
TGGGGTACGATACCGTGGGGATGAGCAAGAGCCGTGGGTTTGAGAAGATTGCTGTGTGCGTGGTGTGTCACGGCGGGGATCACAATGATACCCTGGGGTTGGTTGAGAAGAAGGTAAAGGGGTAGGGATATGTCCCATTCTCGTTTCTGTGGATATGCCGATTTGTGTGGGTTGTGTAATAACCCGGTGTGGAGGTTGGGTTCACGCTTATCCCAAATTATGCTTATTGGGGAAGCCCCGGGGAAGCAGGAGGACAGGTGGGGGAAGCCTTTTGTGGGGAAGAGTGGGAAGGAATTGGACAACTACCTGGATAGGTTCGCCCACATCTCCCGCAAGGCGTGTTACGTGACCAATGTGGTGCTGTGCAGGCCGGATGCCAAGGATAGGGACCCGCGACCGGAGGAGATACGGGTATGCACCACGAATTACCTTATACCGGATTTGGTGGAGATTGCACCCAAGTACATCATCTGCGCGGGGGTTCACGCAGCAGGGTTTGTTCTGGGTGAGACGGTAAAGATGGAGATGGTGCATGGAATCGGATACAGATGGGAAGGGTTTGGCATAAACTCTACCGTAATCCCCGTGTATCACCCCAGCTATGGGTTGCACTTAACCCGGAAGATGCGGTTTATACAGGAAGATTTTGAGATGGTGGGGGAGATTGTGAGGGGGAGGGGGGATGTGAGGATGTGGGCGCCGGGGATGGCTGAGGGTGAGGGTGAGGTTGAAGGTGAGGTTGAGGGAGAGGAAGGGGGGGAGGATGGATCATCCGAAATGGAGTAGGGTGGTGTTTATTGATACGGAAAAGACGGGGAACACGCCGTGGTCAGTGCAGTATGGGGATGAGGTTGAGGCATGGATTTGGATTGTGGGGGAGGGGGAATTTCCGTGGGAGTTGAAGATGCTGTGTGAGCAGGGGGATGTGTTGACGGTGTTGCACAATGCCCTATTCGACATCCCGGTTCTGCGGGGATTGGGGATCAACCCTTGCCAGTATGTTGATACCATGCAGATGGCTTACCTGCTGGGGATGGACAAGATTGGGTTGAAGGTATTGGCTTACCGGTTGTGTGGGATGAAGATGAGGGGGTTTGATGAGGTTACGGCTGGGGCAACCCAGAGGAAGGCCGAGGAGTACCTGCGAAGGGTAGTGGAGATGGATTGGGATGATCCCTTGCCAATCCTCCACACGGACAAGGGCGTGGAGAAGATAAAGTGGCCGCAAAACATAAAGAAGAAGGTGAAGTCGTTGTTGGGGAGGTGGGAGAAGTGTGGGGGGAAACTGGACCTGTATGGGAAATGGTGGGTGATGGAGTTGGAGGGGGGCAGGAGCCAGGTGGAGCAGAAGTTGGGGAAGATGAGGAGGGGATGGCTGGAGGATGTGGATAGGGACAAGGCACTGGATTACGCCCTTACCGATGTGCGGGCGACGGCGGCAATCTACCCTATCCTGTGGGAGATGGTGCGGGATATGGACTTGGAGGATGCCCTGTGGCGGGACATGGCTGCGATGGAGATGGTGATGGATATGGAGGGCAACGGGTGTTTACTTGACCTGGAGTTTTTCCACCAGTTGTCGGAGGGGATATGGGAGGATGTGAGGGATAAGGAGGATCAACTTGCACGGATGGCTCGGGGCAAGGTGAATGTGAACAGTTCCCCCCAGGTGATGGCGTTGTTGAGGAGGGAAGGGATTGAGGTGGAGGGTACGGGATCGGAGGTGTTGGATAAGCATAGGGGGAACCCCATCGTGTCGCTGATACAGGACATACGGGGGTTGTTAAAGCTGCTGGGGACATATGTGGACAAGTTCCCCAATATGGTGGATGGAGAGGGCCGCATTCACACCAAACTGAGCATGACCCGGACGGATACCGGGCGCCTTGCGTCATCTTCCCCCAACCTCCAAAACATCCCAGTGAGGACAGCGTGGGGGAAGAAGGTACGGCGGGGGTTTGCCGTAAAACCGGGTATGGTGATGCTGGCAATCGACTATTCACAGATAGAGATGAGGTTGGCAGCCCATGTGAGTGGGGATGAGTTCATGTGCGGGGTATTCCGGGATGGCGGGGATATCCACACCATGACGGCATCCAGAGTGTACCGCAAACCCCCGGAGGAGGTAGACGATAAGAAGGAGAGATACCCCATGAAACGGGCGGGGTTCGGGGTACTCTACGGGATAACGGGGGCGGGGTTGTTGAATGTGTTTTACCACGAGGGGATAAGTGTGTACTCGGAACTGGACTGTGACAGGTTTATCGCTGAGTGGTATGAGGTGTTTCCGGGGATACGGCTGTGGCAGAAGCAGACAGAGGCGTTTGCGATGAGGAACGGTTATGTGGCGGATATGTTTGGAAGAAGGCGGTGGATACCGGAAGTTTACTCAGCCCTGCCGTTTGTGCGGGAGGCGGGGTTGCGCCAGGCAATCAACGCTCCGATCCAGTCTGGGGCGCAGGGGGTGATAAAGGAGGCGATGGGGAGGTTGATGCCGAAGGTGAGGGAGTGGCAGGAGGCGGGGTTTGCGGTTAACCCCCTGCTTCAAATTCACGATGAGTTGTTGTTTGAGGTGGAGGAGGGGATTGTACCGATGGTAGCGGCTCAGTTTTCTGAGGTGATGATTGAGGCGGTGCAGTTGTCGGTTCCGGTGAAGGTTGATGTTGAGGTTGGGATGACTTGGTTGGATATGGTCGGGGTTGATGAGTGGATGGAAGAGAGGGATGGGGTATGAGAATTGAACTGGGTCCTGTGAGAATTGCCCGGATGGTTGGGGAGAGGGTGGTGCGTAATGGCAATGGCAGTGTGGATGTCACGGTTAAGTGGGAGGATGCGGTTGGGGATATGGGAGCGGTTGGGGTGTTGCATCTGCATGAGAGAGAAGTGGCGATGATTGTTTCTGTTGTGGGAAAACGCGAGATAAACAAAGGAGGGGATGGGTATGAATATTGAACTTATCCAAGATGCCTCACTGAGGGAGATGTTGGAATCCGCCATGAACCAGAGGAAGCGGGTGGCGTGTGTGGAGGAGCAGGCGAAGAAGGATAAGATGGAGGCGAATGAGATAATCACGGCGGTATTGGGGATACTGGGGGAGGACAAGGTGGAGTGGGAAGGTGTGGGGGTGGTGAATAAGGTTGTGCGGAACACGTACATACTGGACAAGGACAAGCTCAAGGATATTCTGGTGCAGCGGGGGGTCCCGGTGGGGGTGGTGTCGGCCAGCTTCCTGGATGCGGAAACGATGAAGGAATCTGTCTCAATCCGGTTCACTCAAGGAAAGGAGTAGCCTCCAGTGGCTGAGCAAGTCAAGCATTACGACGGCGAACCATGCGAGTTGCCGGATTGAAAATGGTGGAAGGGGTAATAACCGAATGCGTATTAGAGGAGGAAGCAAAGTGAAGCTCGCGGAGAAAAAAGTGATAATGTTGGCTGCCCTAAAACAAAGCAACCAGTGGGAATCACCCACATTGCTTGGTCAATTATGCAAACAAGACTTCACAAGAGCATCGAGTTGGGCAAGTCAAGTGTTGAAGGCACTTGTGAAGGACGGGCTGGTAGAGCGGAATGACAGGGGTAACTATCGAGTAAAGCCATGACCTTGCGCGACTGGAATCGACTGATTGGGCCGGAGTTTTGGGACCCCCTTGCCGATTTACCGGAATATCTGCTCCCGCCGTTCAGCCGGGGAGATATTGAAAAATGGGGAGAGTGTATAGAGAAGGAACTGGCGATGGAAAAGAAAGGACTTGAATCATGAAAATCAGGGATGCTTGGCCGGATGAAAAGAAACTCAATTATGAAGAGCATCCGCTTGAACTCATCACTCGATTAATAGAAGAGCGCGATTCCGAACGCGCTGAAAAACTCATGTGATTCGATAAGACCGAGGCGCTGGCAAGGGAAGTTCTCGCTGTCGAAAGCGATCTGGTGCATGAACAGGCCCTCCGCGAAGAGTCCGAGGCGCATTTGGCCTGGGCGCGGGATGACGGTAAGAAGTGGCAGGAGCGGGCGGAGAAGGCGGAGGCCATGAACGCAGACCTTGCGGAAATGTACCGAAAGGCGGCCAAATACCGGTGGCAAGCCGAACAAGAGCGGGATGCCTATAAAAAAGCCAAGGCCGAGAACGCCCGGCTCCGGGCGGAACTGGATGAAGCCCGCAAGCTACCGGCTGGAATGGTAAGGGAACTGCTCTACCTGCTCCACCAAGCGGAAATCTACGCCGGGGCCGAACCAGAGACGGCCTGCTTTGCCTATGCCGACTACGAAGCGCTTGAGAAGGCCATCCTCGCCCTGGCCGCTGGCCCGTCGCCGGAAGTCAAGGCGGCGATGGAGCGGCTGGTTGCAAATAAGGACATTCAACGCAATCCTTACACCGGTGAGCCACTTGACTATATGGAGAAAGACAGGTTGGCCGACCTCGACACCGTCCGGCAAGAGTTGAGAATGGAGGAGTGATGGAGAGTATTTATAGATCACATGGAATAAAGCGAATGATTTATAGAGCACAATCCAACATTGAAACCGAGATACGCAATGATTCCACATCATGTCGAATGAGATGTACCGGCACCGGCATAAATTATGGAGGGGCGCTTTCCCGTGAAGGATACAATGGCGGCTATTATGATGCGCTTAGCGATGTTATAAATGCCCTGAATGGTGTAATCCCAAACCGTAACGGATGGTGGAGAAAGGATCCCGACCATGCCGAATGACTCACCCGCCGTACTCCGCGAGGCGCTGCGAATTGCTTGCGATGTAAACCAGCTGTGCGACTCCTGCGCCTTGGGGAAGAGTCCTGCTTACCCATGCGGGGGCCAAGAGTGCCGGGAAGCCATTGAACAAGCCGCCCTCACCCTCGCCCTGGCCGCTGGCCCGTCGCCGGAAGGTCGCTCGCATATAGTGGCAGGAGTATCACCGCCCGTGTGACGTATGTCCTGCCGGGCGGATATGGTCTGAAAGAGGGCTGGTGTATCTTGGGGAATTCCGTCGTGCACAAGGACGGGTGATGATACGCCGAATATTCGCATGGGTATAGCGGAGTCCTTTGGTATCATCTTCGGCGAACAGGAGAGCATAGAATGAAGGAGCAGGGAGAACCGTCAAAGGAGGGGTAAAATGGTAGAACAATTCCTTATTCATTGGCTTGGGCCGCATGTGTCATTGATCCTTGTTGTTATTTTGCTTGCAATGTTACTGCCTATCATCTTTAAGCATTTGGAATGGATGATGGAGGGTGTAGTTGAAAACATTCCAGAGTGAAACAGAGGAAATGCGGGGGGCCTTCGACTTGTGGGTGGGTTTGGGCAAGGGCCGTTCGTTCCGCAAGGTAGCCAAGATGATCAACCGGAGTGCGGTTGCTGTGGGGGATTGGGCCAAGTTTTTCAAATGGGGGGAAAGATTGACCAAGATGGAATCTGTGGGAGTAGATACGAATCTTCCCGCACTCCCCCCGGTAATGGACATACCCAACACCGAGGATGAAGTCACTAACCGGCTGGGGAGATTGGCGGATTTACTGGAAGGGTTTCTGCTTAAAGCAGCAGAGAACATGGGCAAGACTCTGGATAACGGCTTTGTTATGAGTGCCAAGGAGCTTATGGGGCTGGCAAGGGAATACCGGGATACCCTGGTGGCCAAACGCAGAGGGGTCCCAGTTGCACAAAAACCCCAGACCAAGATCAGCAAGCTCACAATGATACTGAATAATTTACCTCTGGAGGACCAGATTGAATTTCTCAACATTGGAAAAGCTCAAGGCGCAGTTATCACCAGAGGAAGTAGCCCAGTTGCAGGCGGAGATCAGGAAGCCGATTATGTTGAAGTATTTAACGGAGGGGCTGAAGACGGAGCTGGATGTGATGTTGTTCCTGGCAGCGCTGGGGGAGGTGAAGGTGGGGACGCGAGTGAATTGTCGGAGAGCAGATCACGTGTCTCCCTTTCACGCTTTGTGTGAGGTACTGCTTGAGCACGTGTTCTACTACATAGTGTGGGCAGGGAGAAGCGGGAGCAAGACGTTCCTGTATGGGGGGCTGGATACGTGGTACAAATCATGTTCCAAACCGCGATACGAAACCAAGATTTTAGGTGGAAGCGAGGGGCAATCCCAACTGTCCCACGATGCACTCAAAGTGTTCTGGTCCATCTCCGGGCTGGAGGATGAGTTTCTGACAAAGCCCATGCTGGCAACCCGTGGTGAGTGGAAAAATGGCTCCACGGTGAGTATACTTACAGCGTCAACCAAGAGTGTGCGGGGGCCACATCCCCAATGCCTCAAACTGGATGAGGTGGATGAGATTGAGTTGCAGGTTTACGAAGCTGCGTTGTCCCAACCCCAAGCCAAATTCGGCCATAAGTCCTCCCTCGGTATGTTCTCTACCAACCACAATTACAACGGCATGATGGACGCGGCGTTGAAGCAGGCGGAGGAGCAGGGGCACACGATATTCAGGTATTGCATATGGGAATGTCTTGAAGCGTGTGTGGATTACGCCTGCTCCACGTGTCCGCTGGCATTTATATGTCCAGGGGAACACATGAAGGAGGCTGATGGGTATTATTCTGTGGAGGATTTTGTAAGTAAGCTGAAAACCTTGTCCTTCGGTAGTATCCAGAGAGATTGGCTGTGTGTGAAGGTTGGGAGGGGGGATTTGGTTTACCAGAACGAGTATGATGAGGGTATACATCTGGTGAATGTTCCGTTATCCTCGGATAAACAGGTGGCGTTGTCCTTAGACTGGGGAGGAACCGATCCCTTCTCCGCAGGGGTGTGGCAACCGGCGCCGGAGACGTTGGGGGCTGGTGCATGGGTGAGGGTGACGGAACTGTATCTCCCTGCTGTGGGGCAGTCGGCGACCAATCCCAGGTTCATCTCCATGGCGCAGGGTAGGCCCTGGTGGAATTTGATCCGTACCGTGGTTTACGACAACAGCAGGCCGGATTTGGTTGAGGAATGGAAGGTGGCGTTGGCGGGGAGGCCGGTGAAGTTCATCCCAGGGGATAGGACAGATATTGATGCCGGGATCGAGGCGACAAAGAATGCCCTCCGCCCGGTGATGGGGAACCCCAAAATCTTCATCAACCGGATATGTGCCAACTACCGGAGGGAGGTGGGGATGTACAAGGTGAACCAGAACACGGGGAAGCCAGTAGACAAGGATAACCATACTCAAGATGAAACCAGGTATTTTGTGAAGGCGATAATCAAAAGAGTGGAGACGGGGTACTTCAAGGTGTTAGACCGGGATGTATCGCCGGAATAGGTCGAAGGTGTGGTTGATTTGTTTGTGAAAAATTCTGCTTGACAGGGCAAACTCCCCACTTTATCTTGTCAAAAATGATTGCACAATATCCCTAAGTGGGGTGTGCTGTGTGGAATATGCTAAATTTTGTGACGGATAGGCGAAACCTGATCTCGGAAATCTCCGCGCTCAAAACCCGCAACGATGCCCTCCTACTCACCACCCAAGCTCTCATAAATGCCCAAACCGGCCTCGATGAGAACAACTCCGCCCACTACACCGGGTCCCAATACCGTACCTACGACGCTCAGGTATCCGAGTTGGCCAGGAAGTATTCCTGTACTGCGGATTGGGGATCGCTGGTGATGAAGAACATCATCGACGTGAGGGCGGCGTTCATCGCAGGTACTGGGGTGATACCCAGGGTGAGGGATGGGTTCAAGGGGGACGCGAAACGGGAGATTGAGTTCATCCAGAGGCTGTGCAGGATGAACGATGTTAAGGGCAAAAAACCCCAGCTATGGGGGACTGAGGCGGAAATCGAGGGTAAGGTTCTCTTTAAGCTAAAACCCATCTTCGATCCTCTAGATGGTATGGGTAACATCAAGGTAGTTCATGTTCCCTGGAGGAAATTTAGGTACAACATCCAGGTAGTGGAACCGGATTTTGAGCAGTATGTCAGGGCAACCTATACGGGAACCAGCCTGGAAACATCCTTCGACCTAGCCAGCGAGGGATTCGTTTATGCCAGGTTTGGGGGAAACTCATATGAGGTAAACTTGACCCCGCCCAAAGCGGCGTTCGTGCTGCGGCATACCGAAGACTTGGACAAGGAGTTGTGGGACTGGAGGAAGATCAACCATCTGTTCGCCGCTCCCACCCCATGGTTCAACTGCGAGGATGTGGATGAAGCCAGGCGGTTGACGGATTACATCTCGGCGAAGAATTGGAGGATTGGGAAAGCAATCGTGACCTCCAACTCGGAATTCGACCTGGTATGTGCCAAAGGAGAGGGGTTCAACTCCATCAAGCAGGCAATCGAGTCAGACATCCAGGTGATCTCCGGCACGACGGGGGTTCCGGTACACTTCTTGGGCCACCCAGAACTCCTCAGCAACCGATCCACAGCGGACACACTCCTCCAACTCATCGAACTCTCCACTGATAAAGAACGTGATATTTGGCAAGCGGCATACACTGAATTGTTCCGTAAGGCCACGCTCATGTTCAATTCCTCCTTCAACAACAACCTGAACCCTGACGCCATAATTGCGGAAATGCCGGTGACATCTACCGCGAACCTGGTATTTGTGGAGAAGGTTTACCTCCCCATGTACTTGCAGGGAGCGTTGTCGTTGCAAACCCTCCTATCCTACCTCACCGATGTTGATACCCAGGCGGAAATGGAGAGGATTGCAGCGGAGAAGGTGGAGAAACAGCAGGAACAGGCATTGGAGATGGAACAGCAGATAAAACTGCAACAGGCCTTGCCTGGAGGTAAAGGAAATGTCGGCGCGGCGGGTAAGCAAGGGTAAACTGGGTTCTGGTAAACGGTTCTCCAGTTTCGTGAGCAAGCTGAGACGCGAAGGGCACTCCAAGAGTAGTGCAGTGGCAATAGCAGACCGTGGGGGGAGGAGGAAAAGGGTGAAACGCAGGGATAAGTGGGTAGCGCAGGAAAGGACGTGGGGATAAATGAGGGCGTGTCAGATACGGGCTGAGTTACAGGCGATGGCGGACAACGAGATTGCCGAGATGGTGGATGCGGGGTGGCTGGCTGGGGTAAAAGCCAGTGATCCTCACCCGGTGATCAAAGCCTTCGTTGTGGGGCATGAGGGGGAGTCGGATATTCTCCTTGCAGGCACTCCCACACCGGTATCATGGGTAAAGAGGGCTGTGGGGTGGCTGGCGGACAAGATCGGCGCCTTTACCCCCGTGTTCTACGGCCACGGCGCACCTGGGGATAATTCCCAGCTTGGGCGGGTCCCCGTGGGTTACGTGGTAGGGAAGAAGTTGGTGGAGATGGGGCAGAAAACCGCCGCTATCGCCGCGATGTACATCTTCCCCCAATACAAGAATCTATCGTTTGATGTTGCTTCGATAGAGGCCAATATTGGTTACGAAAGGTACGATGGAACCGTTCGACCAACCTTTATTGAAAAGATTACCGCTGTGGCTTTGGGTAACAGTGCCACATCGACCCCTGGATTTCCAGGTGCAACCCTCATCGGTGTGCTGCAAGCATTTGCCGATGGGATGAAAAGGGAGAATGGTATGGCGATCACGAGAGATGAGGTGAAGAAGGCAGTGGCGGAGCTGGGAATCAAACCCTCCGATCTGTTCACGGTACAGGACCTTGAAGGGGATTCCGGGACAAAACGCTTCGTGGACGAGGCGAAACACGATGTCTATAACCAGAACGTGAGGTTGCAGACAGAGTTGAACGATGCCAGGAAACGAGCGCAGCAGGAAACGGAGTCCCATGCAGCTGAGGTGAAGCGGCTCAAGGGGGAGACGGTGATGGCGAAGTCGCAGGGAGTCATGGCGAATATCATTTCCGAGAGGAAACTGCCGGACAAACAGGCGGCATTCGTCAATCTCAGGATGAGATCGTTCAAGTCGGAAGCCCAGGACGATGCTATGCTCCGGGCAGACCTGAACCGTTACATTGATGAGGTGCAGGCGGAATATGTGGAGGTGTTGAAGTCCCAGGGGATTGATCCGGCCACGGTGATGGGGAAACCCCCCGAGGGCGGCACCAAAACCGAGGACAAACCCAAAACCACACCCCCCCAGGAGGCAGGGTATGATTCCAACCCCCTGGACGATTTGGACAACCCCAAAACCAACCCTCTTCTCGCAACCTGATATACAACCAGCAATCACGAGGAGAAATATACAATGGCTCTTGGCGGAAATAACCTCAAACTGAGGTGCCCGCTGGCGGTGTGCAAGATGATGGAGGTCACAGTTCCCTCCCCTGGCGTTTCTGCCGGTGATATGTACCGGACGGGAGAAGTGGTGGGGGTGTGGGAGCAGGATTACGACACGGGGGATACCGGGGTGCTGATTTACTATGCCCCGGACATCATCGTGCCGTGCGCGGTGGCCACATCTTCCGTGGATTACGCCGTTGGCGAACCCGTCTATTACGATTCGGCGGACGCCGAAGTGAACCAGTCCGCTTCCGGCAACTACCTCTGCGGAAACGTAGTGGTGGCCCCGGCTCTCGGCGACGAAGAGGTCGAGATTGACCTCGACGGAACCCTCAACCTCACACGCGGAACCTGATAAGGGAGGTAGGATATGCGTTACAAGGGAATAATCCTCCCCGATTGGGGAAAGTTCGAGGCGGGTGGGGGGCTGAACAATGCCAACAACGTGAAGAATCTGTTGGGGGCAACCCAGGCGTTCATGCGGCAACCCGTAGTTTATGCCCAGGCGTTCAAGGCTGCGGCGCAGGCATTCGCCGCGACCGGAGACGGCAAGGCGGCACTCCAGGCCTTCGCCACCAGCGGGGACTTCCCCACGTCCGTGTTGGAAGTTCTCCAGAAGTACCAGCACATCACCTATTTCGACACCGGGTACGAGGAAATCTTCAATATGATCGACATGAGGCAGAGCCGGAGAAACGGGTTCGAGCTTCTGGACATCGAAGATGGCCTCTCCTTTGCCCTTGTACCGGAGGGGCAGAAGGCGAAGGTTTACAAGATGAGCGGGGAGAAGGCGACCGTGACCCTGGATATGTATGGGGGCGGACTGGGATGGTCCCGGAGGCTCTTCGATGATGAGGAGTACTGGTCGGTGGAGAACACCGCCATCGCGTTCCGCAACAAAGCCTACTCATCCAAAGCGCAGGACTTCTACGATCTCATCGAGGCTACGGCGGCCACCTATGATCTCGCATGGCAGGCGGTCACACCGTCCGGGGTAGCGAATACCGACAAGGATTACAACGCTATCCGGGATATCAACACCATCAACAAGGCCTGTGAGAATATCCTCACCAGAGTGAAGGATTTGGGGTTTGGGATTACCCCCAACTCGGAGTTCATCATCCTGGCGCCGATCCAGCTCAAAACCCGCCTCCCCCGTGCGCTGGGTATCGTGCAACAGCCCTTCGCCGGTTCCACAGGGTACGCCGCGTACAATGTGCGGATCGTGTGGACAATGATGCTCACCGAAACCGACAAATACTATGTGATTTTGCCCAAGAACAAGCTGGTGGGGGCAAACCGCATGGATTTGTCCATTTTCGGCCAGTTCGATCCCTTGTCCTATTCCGAGATCGCCGTGGGATGGCAGCGGTACGGCGGGGCAATCGGAGAGTTGAAGCAACTGGTGAGGTGCAGCATCGCGTAATACTCAGCCACGGCAGCGTGTCTGGTTGAGTTCCCCCGCAGGGTGGAGGTGGTTTGGGCCATCCCACCCTGTTTTGTTCAAGGAGGATGGTATGGAGACGGCGGAGATGAAGGCGGCGTTTACCAAGATTCACAAGGATAACTATTGGAGAGGGGGTACGTACAGATCAGGACAAGGGAGCGACCCGGAGGAGACGGTGAGGTTGGAGCAGTTGATTCCGGGTTTCTTGTTGGGGAATGGGGTGCGTACGGTGGTGGATTTGGGATGTGGGGCACTGGGGTGGCAGAGGAGGATTGTGAATGCTGTGGATCGGTATACGGGGATTGACGTGGTGGAGGACGTGGTGTGGGGGAATCTGAGTTTGGGGGTGGATAATACGTGGTTTGAGGTGGCGGATATTACCAGGGTGAAAATACCGAAAGTGGACTTGGTGCTGTGCCGGGATGTGATGTGCCACCTGGAGTATGTGGATGCGTTGCGGTTGCTGGATAACGTGAGGGAGTCGCAGTCCGGGATGTTCATGGCTACCACGTTTGTGCGCGAGGGCAGATATAACCCGGAATCCTGGCAGGGGGATAAGAAGGCGTTCAACTGGTATCCAATCGTGCTTACGGAGAAACCTTTCAACCTTCCCAAACCCAAGGATGAACTGTGGGAAGGGGGACTGTGTAGGCTGGAATGCGGATACGAGGACAAGGTGTTGGGAGTTTGGTGGGTAAAGGATTTGTAAGGAGGGGGTGATGATCAAGGGTGTGAAGAAGGTTGCTCCGCCATTTTTTACCATGCGGGATGTGAGGCGGGTGAAAAGGGCTTTGGTAGGTGGGGGGCAGGGGATGGTGGAGGCAGAGGTAGAA
>Ga0172370_10008358_pt1 | contig 12452 bp, 6 predicted proteins | sample LakKiv5m_FD_114538 | JGI IMG/M metagenome (GOLD analysis project Ga0172370, IMG submission 114538) | Freshwater microbial communities from Kabuno Bay, South-Kivu, Congo - kab_022012_11.5m | ecosystem: Environmental > Aquatic > Freshwater > Lake | place: Democratic Republic of the Congo...
CAAAAAAAGACCGGCATGGGTGATTTCGAGCATCTGGTCATTCACAGCTCCATCATCCGTCCGGCGGCCAACACCTATATCAACGAATACATCCGCCGGCTGAAAGGCGGTTCTTACGAGCCGCTGCATCCGCGATTGGAAGAGCTTTTACGCGAGACGTATGGCATCATGGTCTATCAGGAGGACGTTTCCAAGGTCGTCATGGCGCTGGCGGATTTCAACGCCGCAGAGGCTGACACCCTACGCAAGATCATCTCCAAAAAGCACAAGGAAAAGCAGCTCAACGATTACCGGCACAAATTTTTTGAGAACGCCCGCAAGAACGCCATCTCCGAGGAGACCTGCGATAAGATTTGGGATATGATCATGAGCTTTTCCGGCTACTCCTTTTGTAAGCCGCATTCGGCTTCCTATGCCCAAGTATCTTTCAAATCCGCCTATTTGCGCATCCATTATCCGGCCGAGTTCATGGCGACGGTTATTTCCAACCAAGGCGGCTATTATTCCACTTTTGCTTACATTTCCGAAGCCCGGCGCATGGGACTGCAAGTGCTTATGCCGGACATCAACAAAAGCGAAAAGCAGTACTACGGGATCAATCGCCAGCTTCGTGTCGGACTGATGCAGCTCAAGGGCTTCTCCGGCAATGCCCTTAAGGCCGTACTGGAAGAGCGGAAGCAAAGAGGTCCTTTCAAATCTTTCGATGATTTCTTGTCAAGAGTGAAAATCGATCCTTCAGATGTGACTATCCTAGTCAAAGCCGGCTGCTTCGATGCTTTAGAGCCGAAGAAAAGTCGTCCGGAGCTGATGTGGCGAATGCACTGGCACATGGCTGAAAGGAGACAAAAACCTGCCGATGCCAATTTACCTCTTTTCGAACAAAAGCCGCCAAGCGTCAACGCTTTGCCGCGCCCGCGAAATTACGATCAACGCACCGTTTTGCAGCATGAGGTAGAGAGCATCGGCTTTTTGCTGTCCAAGCATCCGTTAGAGTTGTACCGGGATCGCATTCGCAAGATCGACTACGTCAAGGGTGTCGACCTGCCGAAACACGTGGGGAAAAAGGTTCGCACCATCGGTTGGTGGATAACCGGCAAGCTCGTCAGCACCAAGAAAGAGGAGTTGATGGAGTTCATGAGCTTTGAAGATACCACGGCCATTTACGAGACAATCTTTTTCCCAAAAGCTTATGGCGAGTTCATCCATATCATCTCCAACACCAAACCCTTTGTGCTGGAAGGCAAGGTAGAAATGCAATTCGGAGCAGTCACCCTTAACGTGGAAAAAGTCAGCCTGCTGTAATTTGTGTAGAGACGCATGGCCGTGCGTTTCTAATGTTCTACTCCTTCCATTCAGTATTCCTCTCAAAAGGCAAAACCATTAGGGGCAAAACTACTAATCGCAAAACGTGTTTGATGACACCCTGGGACATTTGGTTTTTCTTTTCATCGCGATATGTCATTCTGGTAACCGATCACAGGGGCAAGAGGAAAGTTAAAATAATTGCAGTCAAAATGATTCAGCTGCAAAAGAATCGATATGCTCTCTTGGCCTTCATTTCTTCCTTGATCATATCGCATAGATGGAATTCTTAATGGTTTTGTCTTTAATCATTTTGACCTTTTCTCAGGCTGAGCAATTTGAACTTCTGTGCTCGATTACTCATCCTGATTCCCTTCTGTTTGACTTCAAAGCCCTCTATCTAATAGTTTTGCCTACAATCGTTTTGCCTCTTTGGGAAATCCTGAATGATGGCCCGGATTTTGAATGAAGCATGAAGTAGATGAACGAGAGGAGTATCCACTGCAAATAACGACAGCGACGTTCTTTTGGGGGAAAATTTGTAAGAAAAGCATCTGCGTAGAGCCATAATGACGGTATGACTACGGAGCGTGACGGCTTCGCATTCGACCGTCCTTATGGGCCTCGCCCAGGCTTCACTCAAGGACTATCGAAGGAGGTCAGTGGGAATAAGAACAAATTGCATGCTATTATATATATGGCGGGAAAAAAGCTCACTACTTTTTGGAGGTGTACGATGGGAAATCTAAAGTCAAGCAGAGTGATCCAGCTCTTCATTTTTTTAGCGATCTTGTCACTCGCTCATTCTGCTTTCAGCCAATTCGTCGTGATTTCTACCACTCCTTCGAACGGCGCAACACAGGTAGACCCAGCCGGAACAATAGAAATCAAATTTAGCGCGCCTTTGGACACCAGCGCTCGCTTCGACTATCCGGGACAATTCTACTTGCACTTGCTGCTTTATCCCGACTCACTAACCGGCGATCCGGACTTGGTGGCCATCAGCCCGGATTTGAAGACCGTTTCAGTCCACAATTTGCATTTGTACCCGAATACCAAGTACTTCTTACTCATTGTCGATGCGGTGAGCACGAACAATGACTCTTTGGCCATTCCCTATTTGGCCACTTTTACTACCGGCAACAGCCTACCGACGGCAACTGTCGCCGGACAAGTCAGTTTTCCGCAAGGAGATCCACAAGGGACTTTGGTTGCTTTGTTGAGCCACTCTCCGTTCTCCGAACAAGATGCGGAGACTGAAAGCGGCGCTATCGTTCAAACACCAGCCGGCGATTTTACCATAAACTACACGCAAGCCGGAACCTTCTGGCCGGTAGCGCTCAAGGACTTTACCATTACCGCCGACGCCGATGTGGAGCCGGCTGAAGGCGGAGCTATAGGCTTTTATGATCCCAATGGCGATGGTGAGCCGGATAGCATCGTCGTTGCCACGGGCGAACATGTGGCCGGAATTAACATCGAGCTCTTCTCCTTGCCCTCCGTTACTGCGCGGCACAATTACCCTGCCGTTCTGGGCTCAGCGCAAAACTGGGCCGCAGACGCCTTCTTGGTGCAAATGGGAACTAATGAAATCTCTGTCTCCGGACAAGCGCTCATCTGGATGTATGCCTTTTACTCGCCCGGACTTCAGCTCGCCCGAGGTTGGATGAGCTTTGGCGAAATGGTCATGCCCTTGGAACTGACCGAGCCGCCGATGGACATTTCCCCTTTGCCGGAGAATTGGCTGGACAGCGATCAAATTGCCGTTATCGCCGAAGCGCAGGGTGGCGCGGTCTTCCGCTCTCAACATGCCGATGCCAAGGCTTCTGCTTTCTTGGGGAGCTTGAACATGGGTGGCCCGTTAATCGTGGCCGGTATCAAAGAGAAAACTATAGAGCGGACTGCGTCGGGTAAAGCAGGCACGCGGTTCTTGCGGCTGCCAGCGCCGCAACGGCATCAAATCAAAACCAGCGGTTCGGATGCTCACGGGCAGCTCCGAATGGTGGATGCCAATTCTAATCCTGTGTGGGGTTTCTCGTACTTCTCTCAAAGCTCGGGACAGCAATTGTTCCTACTATTTGACGCGGTAACCGGAAATCCCATTCAACCTCCGCAACCGAATGCGACAACCGCGCGGGTAAATTTGAACGCAGCCCACCAAGCGGCCATAGCCTGGGCTGCGGATGCCGCACTGCTCATGGTGGGCAATCATGCGAGCCAGATCACCGCCGAAGGGGAAGCCATGATGTGGTTTTTCGTTTTCCATTCTGCCAGTCTCGATTCCGAACAAGTATTTTTTCTCAGCGAAGGCAATCTTTTGGGGCAAGGACAATTGGGTTGGTCACCGCCGTCGCAGGCGCCCTTGCCGGAAAATTGGATTGACAGCAACGTGGCAATGGCCGTTGCCGAAGCCAATGGCGGAAGTCAATACCGCGCCAACGATCCGGACACCGCCTGGGTTCGCGGAAGTGTCTCATACGGATTGCTTCCCGGCATGCCGGATCGGGTTGTCTGGGGTTTTGAATACAGCTCCGGCTACCAAGCGCCGCTGAGCATTTACGTGGATGCGATTACCGGAGAGTTTGTGACCGGCCCAAAGCAGGAAATCACCGCTCGCGGCAGATTGCAGGAGGTCAAGCAGCAAGCCCAGCTTTGGGCAGGGGATGCGACGCTCATCTTCGTAGGACCTATAGCGCCGGTGGCTCCGGACGGAACCTGCTTCGCCTGGGCGTACGCCTTTCGCTCCGTATCGCAAGGCGGGCTGCGCGTCTTTTATGCCGGTGGCCTGGGCCCCATTAGCAGCGAGGTGCCCATCAATCCGCCGCCTTCTATTTTGGCCTTGCCGGAAAACTGGATCGATAGCAATGTAGCCGTCGGTGTGGTCGAATCGCAGTTTGGCAATTTTCGCCAACAACACCCGGATGCGATTATTCAAGCCATGCTTTCCTGTGGCCTTTTGCCGTTGAATCAAGGACGGGCCATTTGGAAGATCACCTACTATTCCGCCGCGGATGCCGCTATCCTCATCCGTGATGTCGATGCCTTGACGGGCGACATTGTCACTGGCGTTGAGCAAGATCGAGCGGGGGCAAACATTCCTACCGGAAGTGCTCTGCGACAAAACTACCCCAACCCGTTCAATCCGGAAACCACCATCGAGTATGAGTTGCCGGCTTCAACAGAGGTGGAGCTTGCCGTTTTCAATATGATGGGTCAGAGGGTTGCCGTCTTGGCGAAAGGCCAACAGCCGGCTGGGACAAAAAGGGTAGTTTGGAATGGCAGGAATGAGGAAGGAGTACCGGTCATCAGCGGCGTATATCTTTGCAGCCTCAAGGCCGGTAACTTTGAGGAAAAAAGGAAAATGTTGCTGGTGAGATAGTATCAAAAAACCGTTCCGGAGATTCCTCAGCTCGGAGCCAAAAGCCTCATCCAATGGAAGCAGTCTGTGTGAAATCAGCCGCAACTGTCACCCCGAGCGAAGCGAGGGGTCTGTTAATTCACTGATTCTAAAGATTCCTCATTCCGCTTCGCTCCATTCGGAATGACCTATTTTCTTCTTTTCACACAGACTGAAGCCTCCGGAATGGTTTCGGGGAATCACTTATTGGGATTTAACCAGCGCTGCCAAGCGGCATCGTACAGCTCGCCGCGGGCCGTAGAATGCACCAGCTCATAATCCCCCATTTCGCGCTTGTCGACAAAAATAAAATCCACGCCGCCTTGAATGGAGAAAAAGTGCCAGACTTCGTAGGCGCGCTGCTCGCTGCTAAAGGGAAAGCGCTCCGTTTCGTCCGGCTTGCCGTAAACCAGTAGCGTGCGACCGCGATCGGTTCGCCAGCCTTCCCGAAATGTCCCTTTGAAGGAGAGGTTGGCAGCATTCACGCGGCTCAAATAGTCGCGCTTGAATTCGTTTTCTGGCGTCCCCGGCGACTGATCCCGTTTGCCCCAAAATTCCTTCAAGTATTGGCGTTTTCCTTCCGTGGGCAGCTTTTTGTAAGTATCGCGCTCCTCTTTGTTGGAGATATAGCGAGCCCATTCGAACTCTTGATCCAATTCTTTCTCGGTCATGATGTCATAGCGATCCGCATCCAAACCGGGGCTGCCTGCTGCGGCGACTTTTTCCCGCTTGGCGAATTTTGCGCCACCTTCGGCATAGTCACCTTCGCGATAAACCCAAAACCGCCGTTTGGCAGTGGCTTTTTGCCCGGTCTCGGCATCGGCCACCTCAAGAACCAAGGTATATGCCCCGGACACCAGCACGACGACGTTGACCCCGTTGACTTCAACGGAAGATGCGCCCGGTTTGGTTCTCGCTTTTTCTGCTACGCTTTTGACGACCTGTCCATCGCTGTCAAAAATTTTATAGCTGACTAAATACTTGGCGCCGGAATCACTCGTCGCAGAGGCCAGGTTGTACACCTCGGCGTAGCTATAAAGAATGGGCAAGCCAATACCATACAATGCCGAGGGATTGGGATTGATCCGATAGCCGTTTTTGACATAAATATCTTTGCTCGTGTCCCTTTGTATGGAAGTGGCAAACTGGATGTCGCTAAGCTGTAAATCGGAGCCACGATAGTCCTCGATTTCAAAGGGATATTCAACTGTGTTATGTCGGCTCGAATTCGGATCCTCGATTTTAATCCTAAATGTATAGCTGCCTTTTCTCAATACGCAGTAGTTAAGACAATAGAGTAGTTGCGAATTTGTTATGTCCCCCAAGCTGTCGGCGGAATTGATGTTCTTCCATTGTTTTCGAGCGTGAACGGAATCGTCTTTGATAATCTCGGCGGTCACTAAAAACTCGCCGCGATAAGTATCGCCATCAGGGACATACTTTATCATATCACGGTAGAAAGATGCAGAAAATTCGAAATATGCCAGACTATCGGAGTAGCGAAATCGATTGCATTCGACGGCAAAATTGAATTGCACCGGTTGCTCGCTTTTTTGCGCCAGTAGAGAATACTCTGGCTCAAAAAGACAACAGGCAAATAGCGTCCCCATCACCACGATTTTGCGGGAAATCGTTAAGCTACTTTTCATTAGAATGCTCCTATTGGGAAATATCCGCTGTTTGGGCGGTGTCCGCAACTTTCTCACGCTCCGATTCAAATTTGACGGAAACAACCTTGGAGACTCCCTCCTCTTCCATGGTGACGCCATAGAGCTGGTTTGCGGATCGCATGGTCAGCTTATTATGAGTGATCACAATAAACTGGGTATTGATGGAAAATTCTCTGAGGGCATTGGTAAAACGCTGGACGTTCTGATCGTCCAAAGGGGCATCTACCTCGTCAAAAATGCAAAAGGGGCTGGGTTTAACCAAATAGATGGCGAAGAGTAGAGAGATTGCGGTCAGTGATTTTTCCCCCCCGGACAAAAGCTGTAGCGATGACAGCCGCTTGCCGCCGGGAGTGGCATAGATATCGATATCCGCCTCCAAAGGATCGTTGCCCTCACGCAACACCAAACTGGCCCGGCCGCCGTCGAAAAACGTTTTGAACACATTGGAAAAATTCTTTTGAACCTCTTCAAAGGTTTTCAAGAATTGCTGCCTGGCTGTGGCATTGATGATCTCGATGCTATCCGTCAGGTTTTTGCGCGCCTTGATCAAATCCTCGCGCTGGGTTTGCAGAAAGTCCAAGCGCTCCTTTTCTTGTTCGTATTCCTTCAAGGCTAAGAGGTTGACCGGCCCGATTTCTTTGGCCTTGCCGCGCAGCTCCTCGATCCGCTGATGAGCTTCCTGCAAATTAAAGGCATCATCGATGGGCTGGCGCTTGAGAGTGTATTCGAATTCCTCCCGCATTCGCTGCTTCAGATTCTCCAAGCGAATGCGCAACTCGGAGACACGAAGCTCGATTTTATGGGAGGATTCGGAAATCTCACTGAATTTGGAGCGCGAGGCACGTATCCGGCTTTCTTGCTCGGCCATCTTGGTGTTGGCGGCGTACTGTTCTTCTTCCAATGCCTCGATCTGAGTTTGCTCTGCCTGACGCTTTTGCTCCAGTGCGGCGGTGCTTTCTTTGCAGAATGCGTTTACTTCGCTAAGTTCCTTGATCTCTCGTTGAGCTGCGGCGGCATCGCGTTCACGCGCGCTGATGAGCGCTTGAGTCTCATCGGCCTGTTTCTGCACCGAAGCGTATTCGCGCTGCAAAGCCTCGAAACCACTCTGCAGCCGGGCGACTTCTACGCTGAGCGCTTGCACCTGAGTGTTGCCGGCATTGACTTCTTTCTCTATGCGCAGAACGTCGCTGCCGAACCCAGCCGTTTTTTGCAGCATCTCCTGGCGTTTGTTCTCTAAGTCGCCGGCGCTGAAACCTTGCAGCTCCAAATTGCGGCCCAATTGGCCCATATCCCCCAACAGTCGCTGCCGCTCAGTTTCTCGCTTGGTTTTCGCCGCGGCTAATGTTTGCTCAGCAAAAGTCAATTTTCCTAGGTCAATGCGAATTGCTGCAAGCTTGGCCTCGACGCGCTTAACTTCCGCAGTCAACGTATCGATCCCCAACTTGGCTTGCTCCATTTCCGCCGTCTTCTGAGCCATGGCAGCATCGCGCTGTTCGATGCTTTTGTCTATGCCCTCGATCTCTTGACGCAGTTGCGTCATCTGCTCTTGGCGACCGACAAAATCGATTTGGCTTTTGCTGTGACTGCCGCCGCGAACCAAACCCCGGCGGCCCAAGACCTCCCCGGCAAATGTCACCACGTTCATCTGGTGAGTTTTCATGGAATCATAAACGCGCCGGGCGGTCTCCAAATCCTGCACCAGCAAAACGTCACCCAACACAGCATCGACCAACGGCTTGAGTTTATGGTCACTTTGCACCAGCTCGTTAGCCCAGCCCTCGACGCCCAAGTCTTTGATCGGCGGATGCTCCGGGACTTTCGGAGCAATCTCCTGCAACGCTATAAAGGAGACAACGCCCTTGCGTTCTTGCTTCAACAGTCCAATGCCGTTCAAGGCAGTGGGAAGGTTCTCGACCACCAGATAGGTAGCCATCTCACCCAGCGCCGCCGCGATGGCGGAGCGATGTTGCGGCTGAACCCGGATGGCATTGGCTAAGGTCCCATACACCGAAAAACCGTCGGTTCGTTGCGTCGCCAAAAACCGCACGCCAGCAGGATAATCCTCGTAGCTCTCCAAGAGCTTCTTGATCAGGTCAGCTTGTTGCTCCAAAGCTTCGATGCGGTTGCGATCCTGCAAGTCCGCCTTTTGCAGGCTTTCCAGTGAACGCCGAGCTTCTTCTTCCATTGTGAGCCATTCGGTCAGCTTTTCCTGTCGATCCTGCAACTCAACGGCAAGCTCCTCCTCACTATTCTTGGCATCAGCTATCTTTTGAGCCAAAACTCTAGACTGCTCTTTGTCCTGTTCATCCTCTGCTTCCAATTGTCGCAAGCGATTGCCAAGATTTTCTTCATTTGCCCGCAGCCGCTCACTCTCGTTTTGCTTGCGGCTCAGCTCCTCAGTAATGCGGAGGATCTCCTTTTCAGCCGTTTTCTGTTCCGAACGCTTATGTTCGTACGCAGTACGCAGGGCTTCAAAGTCCGTCTTGAGCTTGGCCAGCTCGGCTTGCTTGGCAGCGAGCGATTCTTCCGCCGTTTTTTTCCGTCCGGCAATGGCTTCGGATTGCGCAAGCAAGTCCGTTAGTCGAGTGGAAAAGCTTTCCTTCTCCTGTGAATAGCGCTGACCGGCTTCCTCCAGTGAACGGATACGCTCACTGTTAATCAGCACACGTTCTTCCTGCTTCTGAATTTCCCGCATCAATTCGTTTTGCAGCTTTTGTTGCTCGGCAAGCTTTTTTTCCAGCTCTAACAGGACGATGCGCGTGGCTTCATACTCGGCCTCGATGGTGGCCAATCCCGCGGCGGCGGATTCGCGACCCCCTTTCTCTAGATCGAGCCGGGTTTCCGTCGGCTCCAGCTCCGCCAATAGCTTGGAGTATTCCTGATCGGCGAGCTTGATTTCCAGCTCCTTGAGCTCGCTGGCAAGCTGCTGGTACCGCTGTGCGCGAACCACCTGCCGGCGCAAGGAACGCACGGTTTTATCCACTTCGGACATGATGTCTTCGACGCGGATCAAGTCTTTTTCCGTGGCTTCCAGCTTGCGAAAAGTAGCCTTGCGGCGAAGCTTGTATTTGGTGATACCGGCAGCCTCCTCGAATATTCTCCGCCTTTCCTCTTCTTTGCCGTTGAGCAGCTCCTCCACTTGCGGCAGCTCGATGACCGAATAGGCGTGAGCGCCCATGCCGGTATCCATAAAAAGATCGGTAATGTCTTTGAGCCGGCAAACGCTGCCGTTTAAAAGATATTGGCTTTCTCCGGAACGAAAAAGGCGGCGGGTAATCACAACTTCGCTATACTCTACCGGTAGCACGTTTTTAGTGTTTTCGATGGTCAGGGAGACCTCCGCCATGCCGACAGGCTTGGCGCTCGCCGACCCGGCAAAGATGACGTTCTCCATCCGTTCGCTGCGCAGGACGCCGCTTTTTTGCTCTCCCATGACCCAGCGAATAGAATCCACAATATTGCTTTTGCCGCAGCCATTGGGCCCGACGATGGCGGTTATGCCGTCATGAAAAAGGACATTGGTCTTTTTGGCAAAAGATTTAAAGCCGACGATATTTAGCTCAGATAAATACACAAAGTGTTCTTGATAGTGGTTAAAGTTCGGAGGTTCTATTTTTAAAAATGCGGGACAAGATACTATCCCCTTGCGGAAAAATCAAGTTTAATTTCCGGGTTGATGCGTCGTTGATTTTATGAAATCGGTTGCGAGAAGGGATGCCCCGTCGCGATGACCTATGATTCGCGGGCTTAAATCAGTAGTCAACTGTTCATTAGATTTTGTCCTGTAAAGCAGAATGTCCGGCAAGTCAAGTAGGAGTCGGTTGCGACTTGTCACGGATTGGGCGTTCCCGCCGACTTACCCGACATGAGACAAATCGTCGGTCAATTGTTCGAACTCTCCTCACTCCTTGGCGCTCACTTGGTAGCGCTTCACCTGAATAAAAACGCCATCGAGATGATCGAAATCCCCATCAGTGGTCAGTAAGGTGGCGTTCGTGGCGTAGGCAGTAGCTGCGATCCAAACGTCGTTCTTGGCCATAGTGCGAGCCGGGCCGGCATAAGATTTCTGCGGATGCCGTTTGTGGCTATAGGCATCGATTTCAGCATACGCGTTCAGCAACAGGTCATTGGCAGCGTTGGCATCGACGGTGACAAGTTGACTTAGGAGTGCTTCCAAAGCCTGCACCCTCTGCTCGCCCCAATTGTTGCGCAAGGCAATGGAGCGGACCTCGCCTTTGTTAACCACCGAGATCATCACAAAGGCATCTTCTTCGTCAAGCCGGTTTTCGTCGCTGACAGCTTTGAACAGCCGGTTTCCGGCCCGCAGATAGGCTAACAAGATGTTGGTGTCAAGAAGAAAGTATCGCATCAGTCAAGCATCCCTAATAATTCTTCCAAGCTTTCTTCTCCGGGCCATTTGCCGGTAATTTCGGAGAGAGGGTTTTTCGATTTGCCGTGCTTGAGCTGCAAAGCAATCTGCTCGTGCACGCTCATCGCGTGGGGCCGATGAGAGAAAAAACGATCGGCGTTGCCCGGCTCGTAGAATTCCAGCACATCCACGTAGGACAATTGTCCTCCCGGCTTGTACTGCGCCATGCCGGATATGGTCACCTGTTTGCCAAAATAGTCCATAATGCGCTCCAGCACTTCCGCCTGCCGAACAAAGGCATTTACGGGGCCTTCGTCGGTGATCAAGACCAGCTTGGATTTGGAATACTTCATCTCGTCCAGTTTTCCATAGACGACAATCTTCTTCGGCTCCGGAATGCTCTCCTGCAACTGCCTGATCTTGGCAAAATCATCAAAGGCAATTTCCACCTCCGAAATGGTTTGTCTATTGGAAAAGTAGAAAACCTCGTTCTTGCTGGCAAAGTTCTTTTTGAATTTCAGCAGTGACTGCAGCAATGGCTTATCCAGATCCTCTTTATCTTCGTGATCGACCAAGGCCGAGCGGAAGGCTTGAATGACGAGGGCCATCGGCGTCATCTCAAAAAGCCGTTCCGTAGGTCGGAACAAATGAAGCTGGATATTCTGCAAGGTATCGGCAAAAAAATCGCAATCGAGGAGAAGACGCGTTCCCTCCTGCCGGTTTCCCTCTAGGGTTTGCAGGCGGATTGCCAAGGCCTTTTTGATTTGCCGCGAAGGCTGAATGCCGCTAAATCCGCCCAGTTTCAGCATCAAAGCCTTGGTGGCAATGTCTTTCGTATGCTCGGTGAGCAAATTCAAGCGATCGAATTCGATCAATCCATTATCAACCGCATCACCCCGGATGCGTATGTCATAGTTCATGGATCTTATACTCCTGGTGTTTGCATTTTTGTAGACAGCACTTTGCTATTCTGTTGAGCCGCCGCGCTCCGGTTCCTTCCTCTTTCAGAACCCAAATGTTGGCGGTATGAAAATACGAGTGCGAAGGGGAACTTTATAGCGCAGCAATTCGACACAATCAAGCTAACTCGATCAATGGTCAAAATGTGAATAAGGAATGTCATTCAGGCGGAATCCTTTCAAAACAACCAACCGGCAATAACTGGCAGGCCATGTGCTCTACATGAAAGGCCGCCAGGTCTGCAATGGTAGAATGCACCCTGCATGACAGGGCTGTTTTAGGTCAACCGTGCCAAAGTGCAGATGTCATTCAGGAGGAGTTTCCATGTCCCCAAGTCGCTAACGACCGTTCAGCCAAAATAGGAACCGATTCTTTGCGCCAGTCGGTGATCTAGACTGCTGTCACTCGGCCAGCTATCCAAAGAGGAGCCAAATACATTTTGCACGATATTTTCATCATCAGACGCACTGGGCGACGCTACCAAGGACGAGCCATGGCTTCGACTCTTCCGTCTGAACCACGACCACTTGGCATGCTTGCCATTGCGGACGCCGTTTCCGGGTCTTTCGCCCGCGGCTTCTAAAACAAAAGGCGTCCCTTCTTTCGCGGCACTACGAAAACGGCGATCGTAATCTATGAAGCCAAGATAGGTTGCGTTGATCCCCAGTAGCTCGTTGAGAGCATGTACCAGCATGATTCCTTCCTGAATCTCGTTCTTGCTGATCACCTTATTCATGACCACGTCCGGTCGAAA
>Ga0172370_10008361_pt1 | contig 12449 bp, 10 predicted proteins | sample LakKiv5m_FD_114538 | JGI IMG/M metagenome (GOLD analysis project Ga0172370, IMG submission 114538) | Freshwater microbial communities from Kabuno Bay, South-Kivu, Congo - kab_022012_11.5m | ecosystem: Environmental > Aquatic > Freshwater > Lake | place: Democratic Republic of the Congo...
ATTTCTGAGATGATTCAATTCCATGCTCAATGTCCCGCAGGACACAATGGCAATATCCGCAAATGATAAAGACTTCATACAGATAGCTCCTTCCCTTGATAAACCCTATGAGACCTCCCGTTATCCTAATACCGGAGGGCCAGCTCATACCCTGCATGAACCGCGCTGAAGATGTCCTGAACCTCCCTGGCATCTCCGATGACCTCGATCTTGGAGACCTTATCGGCCATATCCGTCGCGGGTTCCGGCGCCGATACCATCCCGGAACACAGGATCACCGTCTGGAACGGCTCCAGACTGACCCTTTGTCCATCCCTCTCCATCTCCACATGGTCGGCCTTGAAGGCCTTGACCGCGGTATGCGGCATCAGGCTTACCTTCCCCATCTGGCCAATCCGCATCAAGGCCAGCTTTTTCGTGATCATCTCCATCATGCTCCCGACGGGATCGGTCCGCTTCGTGGCAACCACCTCAAAGCCTTCCTTTCCCAATTTCTCGGCGATCTCAATCCCGGTCCTTCCTGCCCCGATCACCAGCACCCTCGGTCCTTTGACCGGTTTGACGCCCTGGAAATACTCAATCGAGGTCATGACATATTGTTCCGAACGCCCCTCAATCTCAGGGATATTCTGGACCGCTCCTACAGCCCAAACGAGGAGATCCGGCTTTATTGCTTCCACCAGGGCGGCATCCGCCTCCCGATTCAACAGGATAGAGGGCTTGCCCGCCCTGAGCGCGTGAATCAATCCTTCCAGGCCCTCCTTCATCGTCCCCTTGCCCGGGGCCTGCCAGGCCAGGGCAAACTGACCGCCGAGCTGCCCGGTCTTTTCCGCCAGGGTGACCTGATGCCCCTTTTTCCCAAGGTAAAGGGCCGCGCTGATCCCGGCAGGACCCCCGCCGACGACCAGGACCTTGAGCGGTCTTGCGGACGGCCTCAGCTCATGCTCCCCCAGTTCCGGATTTAGATTGCATCCCAAAGATTCGCCGCTCCTCATGCGGTGGAGACACCCCTGAAGGCAGTATCCGCAGGCAACCACCGCCTCCTCCCTGCCATTTCGCCATTTCTCGATGAGGTCAGGATCCGCGATGAGCGGCCGTCCCAGGGCCACCAGATCCGCCAGTCCGTCATTGAGGAAGCGAAGGACTTTTTCCCGCCTCCCCATCCTCCCTGCCACGATCAGCGGAAGGCCCGTGTGCTGCCGGACCCAGGCAAGGGCATCCATCTGGGGCTTCTCAGGAAGACTTCCGTGGTGGAAGTACCACGGCGGGCTGAAGCAGGCATTTCCCATCCCCACATGGACGGCATGGACCCCCATGGTTGCGGCCCCCTCAACCATCGGTAGAAGGTCTTCCTGGCCGATGCCGAACTCAGGGGACATCTCATTACCGGATATGCGAAGGATCAGGGGAAGATCAGGGGCCCTTTCCCTCACCCGGGCCATGGCCTCCCGGGCGAAGAGGGTCCGGTCCTGTCCATAGCGATCGTCCCGCTTGTTCAACTTGCCATTCAGAAACTGGGAGATGAGATACCCATGGCCTCCCTGGATTTCGATCATGTCACACCCCGCACCTCGAGCGTTTGCGGCCGCAGATGCGTAGCCCTCAAGGATCTCCTGGATCTCTTCCTCGGTCAAGGCAGCAGATACCGTCTCTTCTCTGCCCACGCAGGTCATCACCGACGGCGCTTTGGGCGGGCCCCCGATGATCTTGGGAAGGGCCGCAGCGCCGGCATGGTTCAGATGAATGCAGACACGCCGTCCCTGATCGTGGATCAGATCCACCATCTTCTTGAGTTCCGCTACGCTGTTTTCCAGGTGAATACACGGCTGTCTGGGGTGTTCCCGGCCGCTGGCGGTGACCGATACAGGCTCCAGAATCACCAGGCCAGGCCCATCGGCTGCAATCCGCCGGTAAACGGAAAGCTGGCTCTCCGTCACGGTGCCGTCCGGGTTTCCCCGTCCCAGTTTGATCGGGGGAAAGACAAAGCGGTTCACCAGTTCAACGCCCCCCACCCTGAATTTCTCAAACATCCTTTCCATCGCAGCCTCCTTCATGAAATGCTCCCCATGGTCTTCATGTTTCATCTCACCCGTTAAGTCCAACTCATTGCCACCACATATCTTATCAAGAGTAATCCCTCACGCAGCCACCGTGCCTTTCGCCGCTTCGCAGGATGAACCGCTCCCCTTCTATCTCATCCTTTTCTTGAAGCATCTTCATCCCGGGATTGAAAACCGACACAGCCGGTCTTCCTCGGGCGCTCATGGCCCCTGCTCCAACAGTCTGTCCAAGGCCTCCGACAGCGTCACCTCAGGCTGCAGCCCCACAAACCGCTGGATTTCCTTATTGTCTTTGAAGACGACCAGTGTGGGGATGCTCATGATCCCCAACCGGGCCGCCACATCCTGGTTCCTGTCCACATTCACAGAGGCGACCAGTGCCTTTCCCTTGAAATTCCGGGCCACAACCTCCAGAATCGGCTCCTGCGACCGGCATGGGGCACACCATGGCGCGTTGAAGTCCAAGAGGGTGACGCCGTCCCGGATCGCCTTTTGAAATCCCCCGGGGGACTCAATCTCTTTGATCTCCATCTCCATCTTCTCCCTGTTGCCTGACCATCCCTCTGCGGTTTCACCGCGGGGAGACGCTTCCAATCCCTGTACCCTGCGGGCACTCTACTCAACAATCGTGCCATCCAAAACCCGGAGGATCCATTCCCTGACGAAATGGCCGTCCAATTGTCTAACCTAAAGATATTCATATTAAATATAGGTTAACCCGCATAAGCGCCTCCCGCCCGCATCTATCCTCAAGAAAACGATTGACAGACCAAAGGAGCGTTACCTATACTGCGCGTAACGTTTATGTAACGTTATCTGAGGACCCTGCCCAGGAGGCGGACAACTGCCATGAAAGGAAAGACCATACTGGATCCCAACTCCGCCAGCCTGCTCCTCGACTGCATGGCCGACGGCGTGTTTACCCTGGATGACAAGGGACGGATCACATCCTGGAACCCTGCCATGGAGCGGATCAGCGGGTATACCGCCGAGGAAGCCATCGGCAACGGCTGTATGATGCTCCATTTCAGCCTCTGCTTCTCAAAAAGCTGCCCGGCGGGCATCCGTGAATGCGGCATCTTTGACAGTCCGGTTCAGGCACAGGAATGTTTTCTGCGCCACAAAAACGGAACGGATGTGCCGGTGGTCAAGAATGCCAGACTCGTGACCGATGGCCACGGTGCCGTAAAAGGGGTGGTGGAGACGGTTACCGACCTCACCGAACTGGCAAAGGCCCGGAGAAAGGCGGAAGAGGCCAATCTGCGTCTTGGGGAGGTCCACACCTTCGAGAACATCATCGGAAAGAGCCATTGCATGCAGCAGGTCTTCTCAGCCATTCGGGCCGCTGCTGCAAGCGATGCCACCATCCTCATTCAGGGCGATAGCGGGACCGGAAAGGAACGGGTCGCCGGCGCCATTCATTACAAGAGCAGCCGCTCCGGCATGCCGTTTGTGGCGGTAAGCTGCAGCGCCCTTTCGGAATCCCTATTGGAGAGTGAACTCTTCGGTCACGTGCGGGGGGCGTTTACAGGTGCGGTTCGCGACCGCATCGGCCGCTTTGAGGAAGCGACTGGCGGAACCATTTTTCTCGATGAAATCGGAGAGATAAGCCCATTCATTCAAGTCAAATTGCTCCGTGTGCTTCAGGAGCGGGAGATCGAGAGGGTGGGCGAGTCGCAGAAACGGACGATCGATATCCGGGTGATCGCGGCCAGCAATAAAGACCTGTACGACCTCGTCAAGAGCGGCCATTTCCGCGAAGACCTTTACTATCGCCTCAAGGTGTTTCCGATCCATATCCCCCCCCTTCGGAAACGGAGGGAGGACATCCCGCTCCTGGCGAGCCATTTCATCCAGCGCCAGAATGAAAAAACCGGCAAGCGAATTCAGGGGATTCTCCCATCGGCCATGCGCATCCTCATGGACTACCACTGGCCGGGCAATGTCAGGGAGCTGGAAAACGCCATTGAACACGCCTTTGTCCTCTGCGTGGGCGACCAGATCGACCTGTTCGATCTTCCGGTCGAAATCCGACAGGTCCCTTATCAGACGGCCGCCTTTAAACCGCGCGATTCCCTGTCGGGCCGGGCGAATGTCAACGCGGCCCTCTCCCGTGACCTTCTCATGGAGATCCTGCGGGAATGCGACTGGAACAAGGCCGAGGCGGGGAGACGGGTGGGGGTGAGCAGGACCGCTATCTGGAAATATATGAAAAAATGGGATATCCCGCTGGAAAGGCCGGCGTATCATGCCCGGTAACCGACAGGACAGACGCCCTTACGCCTTGGCGCCTCTCCTCCCATGGCGAATGCTTCCGAGGCCGATCGTCTGGGATCGGGTCTTTGGGCGGTCGGCCCCTCTGTCGGTTGAGCTGGGCTTTGGTCTGGGGGACTATCTCATCCGCATGGCCCTGACCCATCCCGCAACAAACTTCGTGGGTGTCGAAATCGATTGGTTTCTCATCCGCCGCACCCTTCAGAAGCTCACCAGGGCCCGGGTGACCAACGTGGCCCTGGTTCAGGCGGGCGCCTCCACGGCCCTGGAAAGGCTTTTTTCGGAGCAATCCATTGGTAGGGCGTGCTCCCTGTTTCCCTGCCCCTGGCCCAGGGCCCGTCACGCCGGGAAGCGGCTTTTCTCGAGATCCTTTCTCTTGCTGATGAACAGCAGACTGGTCCCTGGCGGCGATGCCTTTGTCGTGACGGACGATCACGATCATGCCTGCTGGATCGCCGACCAGGGAACGGGGACCGGGTTTGTGATCCGCACCGAGACCATCCCCCCGCAGTTTGCCACCCGGTACGAAAAGGAATGGGAGCGTAAGGGGCAGGACCGTTTCTACAAGATCTCTTTTCAGAAAGAAACCCACATCCCTCTCCCTTTCAAGGAGGAAACCCCATTGCAGACCCGCATCGTTCCATCCCTTCGCATGGAAGACCTGAAACCGGAGCCCATGAAGGGCCGGGCCACGATCATTCCCAAGGAAACCCTCCACGACCCTCTCCAGGGACGGGCGATGGTCAGGGTGCTGGTCATTGAAACCGATTTTTTTCAGGATATCTGGATCGAGATCTTCCGAAAGACATCAGGCTGGCACATCCGGCCGGCCAAGGGATGCGGCATGATCCCCACCCCCGGGGTCCAGGAGGCCCTGGACCTCCTGCAACAGCGTGTTCTGGGGAATGGAAACGGACATGCGGCGAAGGATCACCCGGCCTGAGTTCCCGTCAGCAATGCCTTTCTTGCCATGAGGGCGCGCATTCCCTTTTCCACGGGGACAGGCCGATGGTCCGGCGACATCCCGGCAGCATACATGGCCGTGGACAGGGTACCCGGAGTGGGTGTGAAGATCTGGACGTCCCTCGCAGGCAGGCGAAGGCCCCTGAGTCTCATCGCCATCTCCCGAACATCCTCATTCGTCTCCCCCGGATGGCCCACGATGAGGTAGGGCCTCAGTTCCACGGGCCTGGTGAGCTGTCTGTTGAGCCGTTGAAACATCTGGACGAAGCCCTTCAGCGATTCAAAGGAAGGTTTTCGCATGAGGGCAAGGACCGGGTCCTGGGTGTGCTCCGGGGCAATCCGCAGAAAGCGGCCCACATGGTGTTCCAGGATCTCCTTCAGCAGGTCCGGTTGGTCCAGAAAGAGATCGAACCGGATCCCGGACCCCACAAAGGCCTTTTTGATTCCGGGTAACGCCCTGACCTCCCTGAGAAGATCCACAAAGGGGCGCACCGGTGGAAGCCTGGGACATCGGTCTGGAAAGAGGCATGACCGCCGAGCACACGACCCTTCAGGGCAATCCATGTCCACCATCTCCGCGGAGGGGCCGCCCAGGTCGGCAATCACGCCCCGCCAGCGGGGGTGCCGCATCAGGCCACGGACCTCCCGCACGATGGACGCCCGGGACCTGGAGACGACCCCTTTTCCCTGATGGGCCCCGATGGCACAAAAGGCGCACCCGCCGCCGCACCCCCGGTGGGTGTCGATGGAAAACAGGTTCATCTGAAGGGCCGGGGTTAGGGTCTTTCCGTTGAGATGGCTCCGGGTGTAGGCCCGTCCGTATATGGCATCCAGGTCCTCCCTCGAGTACGCCTCCCCCGGTTCGGCCACAATGAAACGGCCTCCATGGTCCTGGACCAGCCGTTTCCCGGCGAGCAATGCCTTTTCCGTCAGCAACTGCGCGTCCAGGAGGCGAACCGGGTTGCTTTGCCCCTCCGTCAGCGTCGGGAGGATCACGGTGTCCGGCGCCTCCGGCAGATGGGCGCAGACCCTAACCGTCCCCCGAATGGGGGCATCGCCGATGGGAACGCCCTCCCTGCACAGCCTTGCAAGGGCGACGATCTGCTTTTCCCCCATGCCCGCCACGGCGATGGACGCCCTTGAATCGAGGAGGATGGACCGGCGAATCCGGTCTTCCAGGAAATCATAATGGGCAAAGACGCGGAGGGAAGCCTCGATCCCGCCGATGACGATGGGAACCCCTTTAAAGGCCTCACGAAGCCGGTTGGCGAAGACGATGACCGTCCGGTCCGGCCGGATCTTGTGGGCGATGGACAGGGGGGCGTCCTCAAAAAACGCCTTCCCGCCCCATTGGTACAGGTCTTCCTTCCGGCGCTTCCGATTGGCCGTATAATTCACGACCAGGGAATCCACCGGACCGGAGATGATGGCGAAGAAAAGCCTGGGCCTGCCCAGCGCCTGAAAGGCCTCCTTGCTCTGCCAGCGCGGGGTCTCGATGACCCCTACGGAAAAGCCGAAGGCCTCCAGTGCCCTTTTCAGGACCCCCTCCGGAAACGAAGGGTGGTCCGCAAAGGGGTACGGGAGCACAAAGATGACGTCGAAAGAGTTCATGGCTGCCATCATATCACGAAATGACAACTTTTGATAAAGGGTTCCAAGCCTCGCCTGATTGTTAAAGAAACAAACGGGTTAAATGGGCTGGCCTACTCAAATTTACACCTTTTCCAGCCCTTTCCGCTTTACAAGCGCTCCTGACACGCTCCCATCATCCATCCCCATGCTGAACCCAGACCTTCATATTGAGGCTCCTTGTCACAACCCCACTATTTTGCGGATACATTTCCATTGAAACCCAGGCCAATTTTCGCTATGTTTCATTCTCAACAAGACGACTTCCTATCAGCTCTCCTTAAAAATGCGACCTTTTCTTAGCTCTGCACCAGCACAGGTTCTTTTGGCGCCAGGGTGGAATGCGCTTTGTGATAGGGCTGTGGTCTTACATGTGCTTCAACTGATTTACAGAAGTCTCACCTTTCCCGTGCTCGCCGGGCATTTCTGGATAAGAAAAAGCCGGCTGGTCAGGAAAAAGTGACATTGGTCGGAACTATTTTTAAGAGGAGCACAAAGTGCCATTGAAACCATCCATCGGGTGGCAACTTGGCTTCTTAAAAGGTTTCCTCAGCGGCAATGTTGCCAAAACGCCGCCCTTCACAATGGTGGTGGACGTCACCGAGCGTTGTAATCTGAACTGTTTGCACTGTCGTCGGCATTCCCCTCAGGCCGCCGGTTTCCCAGGAGGGCCGGGCGGGGTTGACTTTCCCCTGGACCGTTTCCTCGCCTTGTGCCGGGAGGCCAGGGAGTGGGGAGTACGCAAGGTGGTTTTGATCGGGGAAGGGGAGCCCTTGCTCCACCCAAGCCTTATCGAGATGGTGGCCGCGGCCAAGGAAGCCGGCTGCCGGGTTACTCTGCTCACCAACGGTACCCTTCTTACTCTGAGGCTTGCCGAAGAATTCATCACGGCCGGATTGGACGAGCTCCGAGTCAGCCTCTGGGCATCCACTGAAGAGGAATACCGCACCTTGTACCCCGGGGTCCGGCCCGAGATGTTTCACCGGGTCCTGGAAGGGGTGCGGTCCATGGTGGCGGCCAGGCGCAGGCGCCAAAGCCCCCATCCATGGATAGTCGTGCACCGGCCCATCGACCCGCAGTTCTTTCGGCGGATTGAGGGGACCCTGAACCTGACCCGACAGTTGGGCGGCGACGCCGTCTCTTTTTCTCCCTTGAAGCCCCTGCTGCCCCAGGACCTGGAGCGGATGCTCACTGCCGATGATGAGCGGGAACTGGCCGCGATCCTGCCCCACATCGGCAGGAGCACCCAGGCCGCAGGTCTGGCCGACAACACGGCAGAGCTCCTCTGGCGCCTCAAAATCGGCCGTGCCGTATGGAAAAAGCAGCCCTGCTATATCGGCTGGATTGACGTCCGCATCCGGGTGAATGGAGATGTGGTACCTTGTGACACCTGCAACTGGGTTATGGGGAACATCCACCAAAACGGGATCCGGGAAATATGGAATAACCCGGCCTATTGCAAATTTCGCCGTATCAGCCGCCATCCTTTAGGCATTGTGCAGAGCGGGCGCAACTGCCTCTGTGATTTTTGCTGTCACGCAATAACCAACGCCCGGATAGACCGGTTCCTGAAGTGGTTCGCCCCCGCAACTGCAGCCTCAAAGGAGACCAAATTATGAGCAGATTGTTGGAATTTGCTACGGAAACGGTCCGTGGGCTGATCACCCGCCGAGTCCGCGTAAAATCGGACACCATCCCTTACTTCTGTGAGAATGTGCCACGCAGGAAAATCCTGAATGCTGTACGGACCGAGGTTTCCGTATATTTCAAGCCTCTCTATCCGTGGGGCTGGCCCACCCACCTGGAGATCGAACCTTCCACGCTGTGCAACCTGAAATGCTCTCTGTGCCCGGTGAGTTCTGGACTTCAGCGTCCCCAGGGTTTCATGGAATTTGAGACCTTCACGAAAATTCTGGATGAGGTCGGGAATTATGTCTTTACTCTCCTGTTTTGGGGCTGGGGGGAACCCTTCCTGAATCCCCGGGCCTTTGACATGATCGCTTATGCCCGGGCCAAGGGGGTCAAGGTCATTTCCAGCACCAACGGCCACCTGTTTGCCCGGGAGGAGTTCGCCGACCGGCTGGTCCGCTCGGGCCTGGATTCCATCATTTTTGCCATCGATGGCGTCACCCAGACCAGTTATGAGAGATTTCGCCATGGAGGCAATCTGGAAACGGTGCTCCAAGGAATCAGGAACGTGGCTGAACGCAAAAAGGCATTGGGGTCCAGGACACCTCTCATCAATTTCCGCTTTATTGTCATGGCCCAGAATGAGTCAGAAATTCCCCTGGTCAAAAAACTGGCGCCGTCGGTAGGGGCCGACGCCCTGACCTTTAAGACGCTTAACCCCGACAATGAAGACTTTTATTCGCACCAGAGTTCCGATTTCACCGAAGGCAAGATGCTTATCCCTAAGGAACTCCGCTATCGGCGTTTTAAGGCTGGCGCCCGGGGAGAGCCCCGCATCCACCGGCGCCACAACCCCTGCAAGCAGTTATGGAACGATCCCCGGATTCACTGGGACGGCACCGTGGTCTCCTGTAGCTACGATCCCCTTGGGCGCTACCCCCTGGGCAACCTGCGGGACGGGAGCTTCTGGGAGATCTGGAAGGGAGAGGCTTACCGGAATATGCGCCGCCAGTTCCGGGATAACTGGTCTCGGATGCCGCGCTGCTGCGACTGCAGTTATGCCTGGGAGGGCGGCAGTTGTTCTCATGAGGTCATCGCCGAGTCGATCTTCTATGATAAAGAGACGGGGAATGGGGAAGATTACAGGGTTTAACGAGGCCGGACCCGCCCATCAGAGGTCAATGTTGAAGAGTCGGCCTGGGACCCCCGTGGAGCTCTCTGTCATTATCGCCTCCTATAACGCTCGCCGGACCATCGCCATGTGTCTGGATTCCCTAAGGCTACAGAAAACCTCCCGAACTTTCGAGACCATCCTGGTGGACAGTTCCACCGATGGGACTGCGGAAATGGTCCGGCAAAGATACCCCGAGGTCCGGCTCATCACCTCAGCATCCCGGCTCTTTTGCGGCTCGGCCCGCAACGTGGCCCTTAAGGTTGCCCAGGCCCCCATTATCGCCTTCCTTGACGCCGACTGCTTCGTGGAACCCGGGTGGGTAGATGCCGTCCTCGCGGCCCAAAGCCCCCCCCATTACCTGGTCTCCGGTGTTGTCCTGAACGGTAGCCCTGACAACCAAGTCGCCTGGGCCTACTATTTTTGTGAGTTCAGCCACTGGCTGCCCGCTCGGGCAAGCCGGGAAATTCATGAGGCGCCGGGCTGTTGTTTATCATTCCAACGCCCGGCCTATGAGGCCTACGGCCCTTTTCTCGAGGGAACCTACAGCTCTGACACCGCCTTCCACTGGAGGACCCGGAGGAACGGCCACAAGGTCCATCTGAACCCCGCCATCCGCGTCTTTCACCAGACCCGGTACAATATCCGAGATTACCTCAACCATGTGGCCTATCATCGGCGATGCTATGCCCGGGTCAAGCTGCGGGAGTCCGGGTTGGGACTGGCCCTGCGGCTGGCTCATGTGCTGCTCGCCCTTTTGCTCCCCTTCCTTCTGCTCATGGTTATTGGGATCCGTGTAATCATCAGCCGCCGCTTTTTCCGAGAGTTTCTGAGCTGTCTGCCCTTGCTGTTTGCCGGGTTGTGCGCCCGGGCGTACGGTGAATTTTTTGGGTTCCTCACCAGCGCCCAGGAGAACCACAGGATCTATATTCCTGGACCAATTTAAACCAGATTTTTTGACGACTCGAAAAACTTTTGGTAACCTTCAAAAGGTTTGGCATGGGATATAACGGTTGAAAAAATGCGGTCTGTTCCTAAGGTTAAGGTTTCGACACCAAGACCAAAGGAACGAGACCACGATGAAACAGGAAATATACACGAGGGTGGTTGCGTGTTGTCAGAGCGTCGCCCGATATTCTCCGCTGCTCCATGCTTTGAAAAGGGGGCGTTACGCTCGAGAAGAATCCAATTTTGAACGTTGCCAATTAATCGGAACGGTTGTTGATGAACCTTTTGAGCATTGCCTTATACCAACGGCGGCTGGCCAACAGCGTAGCGGAACGCCCTGAGGTGGCAACGTGTCTGCGAGCCGACGGTCACCGCGTACACGAATACGACGACGGTGCCGCCGGTGATTGGAGGACGGCGGATTTGATCTGGCTGCAGGGAAATGCCGGATGGTTCCCGAAGACCTGCCGGGGCCTGGAGCGGACCGGTGCAGGGAGGCCCCACGTGGTTGTGTGGCACACCGAACCGCTCCCCCCGCGCCCCGGGTCCGGATTGCATGTCAGTCCTCCCCATTTGCGAGAAATTGCTAAGATCATCCTGCGGGACAGCCGAGCCACCGACCCTCGCACAAACGTCAGACGCATCCGGCAGATGGCTCGCTTTGGCCTTCCGGATCTCCTCGTGGTTTCGAGCCGAAGCCGGGAGGATTATCTTCGTTCCCAAGGGATCGAGAGTCATTTCGTCCCCATCGGGTACAGTGCGGACGCCCACGGCAAGCTTCTGGGCTTGGAGCGGGACATCGACGTGCTGTTTCTTGGCACGATGCAGGTCCGCAGGCGGGAACGGCTCGTGTCGGGGTTGCGCAAAGCCAAGGTGGCGCTCCGGGTCGAGGGAAGCTGGACTGACCGCGCTGCGTGGGGCGACAGCAGGACCAGGCTGCTCAACCGAACTAAGATGCTGCTCAATCTGCAGCGAAATCCAGGTGAATTCTCCGGACTCCGGATGATACTGGGGATGTGCAACGGAGCTCTGATCGTTTCGGAGCCGGTCGATCGGCCCGAACCCTACGTCCCTGGTCGGCATTATGTCGAGGCTTCTGCGGAAGAAATACCTGCTGTGCTTCGCTATTATCTCGAACACCCGGAAGAGCGCCATAAAATCACAGAAGAAGCACACCGTTTCGTCACGGAAACGCTGACAATGCGAAACTCCCTGAACAGAATCCTTGAGCTGGCCCTCACCTGCTCTATATTCGCACAAAGGGGCTGGCACTTCGATTATCCGAGTGAATCATGTATGTTCCCCTGTTGAGACCTCTAATCAGCGAAGAGGCAATTGCGAGCGTCGTAGACGGCCTGCGCAGCGGCTGGCTCGGTTTAGGACCGAAGACAGCGGAGTTTGAAAAGGCATTCGCCGCCTATGTGGGCAATCGGCACTGCGTCGGTCTGAACTCGTGCTCGGCAGCCCTTCATCTCGCGGTCCGATCCCTTCGACTGCCTGAAGGGTCTGAAATCATCACGACACCGATCACCTTCGTGTCCACGAATCACGCAATTCTGTATGAGCGCTGCAAACCGGTATTCGCGGATGTGCAGCCGGATACAGGCAATATCGACGTGGCATCGGTGGCTTCGAAAATCACTGACCGTACGAGGGCAATCATGGCGGTTCATATGAACGGTTACCCCTGCGATCTCGACGAATTGTATGCGCTGGCACACTCTTGCGGTCTGCCCGTTATCGAAGACTGCGCCCACGCCTGCGGAGCTACCTAC
>Ga0172370_10008367_pt1 | contig 12442 bp, 11 predicted proteins | sample LakKiv5m_FD_114538 | JGI IMG/M metagenome (GOLD analysis project Ga0172370, IMG submission 114538) | Freshwater microbial communities from Kabuno Bay, South-Kivu, Congo - kab_022012_11.5m | ecosystem: Environmental > Aquatic > Freshwater > Lake | place: Democratic Republic of the Congo...
CTTTATGGCAGCCACAATTGAAAGCACTCCATTTGAGCAAAAGCCGTTAAAGCCAAAGCCCATCATCGCCAAAAACAGGCACCATAATGGGATCAAATTTCTTCAGGACATGCAAACGATGGCTTTCCAAATATTTCGGCGTAATAAAGCATATTAATCCCCTGATATGTATAACTATTTCGATTTACCAGGCACTGTTATACTAGACAAGCAGACTTTGTACCAATTTGCACAGATCGAACTTTGAAGGATGGTTTCATGAACGAGGATGACCCCAGAATTTCTGAATTACGCGCCATGCGAGGCAAAACGCTGTCTGGCGGCGGGAAAGACCGCATTGACAAGCAGCACGCCAAGGGAAAACAAACCGCCCGTGAACGAATCCAGATGTTGATGGATGCAGGTACTTTCCATGAACTGGAACCTTTCATCACGCATCAAAACGATGAGATGGGATTGGCTGCCGAGCATTATCTTGGCGATGGCGTGATCACCGGTTACGGACAGATCGAAGGACGGACCGCCTACATCTATGCCCAGGATTTCACGATCTACGGGGGTACGCTCAGTGAAATGCAGAGTCACAAGATCTGCCGGGTCATGGACCTGGCAATGCGTAATGGTACACCCATCATTGGGCTGATCGACTCGGGTGGGGCGCGCATCCAGGAAGGGGTGCGTGCCCTGGGAGGGTATGCTGAAATCTTTCGGAGAAATGCACAATACTCCGGGGTCATCCCCCAGATAAGCGTCATGCTTGGACCGTGTGCCGGCGGGGCGGCTTATTCCCCTGCCCTGACGGACCTGATCATCATGGTGGAAAAGCAATCCTTCATGTTCCTGACCGGTCCGGATGTCATCAAGGCAGTCACCGGCGAGATCGTGGATCCGGAAACCCTGGGCGGGTCTGATGTCCACATGTCGGTCAGCGGCAATGCCCACCTGGCTGCCGCCTCCGAGCAGGAAGCATTGCAGCTTGTGCGGCAGGTGCTTGCCTATCTGCCTTCCAATAATGTTGAAAATCCACCTTTCCTGCCCCCTAATGAACATTCGATCCAAATGGACGAATTTCTGAATTCGATCATACCGATCGATCCGAGCGAGCCTTATAGCATGCATGAAGTCATATGCCGGATCGTTGATGAGGATACATTCCTTGAAATCCAACCCGCCTGGGCGCGCAATGCCATCACCGGGCTGGCACGCATCGGAGGTCACAGTGTGGGGATCGTAGGACAGGAACCTTCCTACCTGGCAGGAGTTCTGGATATCGATTCGTCGGACAAGATCACGCGTTTTGTGCGGATGTGCGATTGCTTCAATGTTCCCATTGTGACATTCGTGGACTCGCCCGGTTTTCTACCCGGTGTCTCTCAGGAACATGGCGGCGTCATCCGGCACGGAGCCAAAGTCCTGTTCGCCTACTCCGAAGCCACAGTCCCCAAGATCAGTATCATCACCCGAAAAGCCTATGGCGGAGCTTATGTGGTCATGAGCAGCAAGTACCTCGGCACAGACATCAATTTTGCCTGGCCAAGTGCGGAAATTGCCGTCCTGGGAGCCGAAGGTGCGGTTAATATCCTTTTCAAAAAGCAAATAGAAGAAGCGGACGACCCAAAAGCCGTTCATAAGAAACTAGCAGGAGAATACCGTCAGAAATTTAACAACCCTTATTACGCGGCCAGTGCCGGATATATTGATGACATCATTGAACCACGCGAAACCCGCCTGAAGATCATCGCCTCGCTGGGAGCCTTGCGGGATAAATACGATACCACGCCACCCCGCAAGCATGGCAATAATCCGGAATAGCCCATGTCAACAAATCTGCTGACCGCCATTGAGATCGCCCTGGCAGGCATGGCTATTGTTTTCACCGCCATCATCCTGATCTGGGTCGTGCTGTCTGCGATCACCCTGTCCAGCTCCCTGCGTAAGAACCGCCCGGATCATGCCCGGGAGGCTGTACGCAAACAAAAAGCAGCTGCCATTGCGGTCGCCCAGGCACTGCTGGAACAGGAGCAACGGCATATCGCCACCTACCATTTACCTCCCACTGCCATTGTCAGCGCATGGCAATTAAGCATGCGAACCAATCAGTTGAAAAAGGCTGGAAAAAAGCGCGATCGCTAAAGCTACTCCTCCACGGGACCTGACAATACCTGCCAGTTTGAGAGAAAAATTTCAAGGGTTGCATATGAAAATCAAAGTTAAAGTTGAAGACAAATACTACGAAGTAGAGATCGAGGAACTTCACACCCTGCCCATCATTGCCCGGATCGGGGATGAAACCTTTGAGATCTGGCCTGAGGATGAGGAATTACTTCCGGAACGCATTGAAAAACCACAAAAACAGACCCATTTTCCTGGTATGGAAAGCAGCTCCAGGGACAAGCTGGTTGTGGCACCATTACCGGGGACGGTGACCGAGATCCAAATAAGTCCCGGCAGCACGATCGAAAAAGGTGCACCAATTCTCGTGATCGAAGCCATGAAAATGAAAAACAAGATCCATGCCGGGCGCAGTGGGACCGTCAGTCAGGTCCTGGTCAAAGTTGGAGATCCGGTGAAACATAACCAGGCATTGATCGAATTTACCGAATAGGATGACTAATGGATCTCACCCAGTTGCTCCCTGAATTAATAAAAGGCTTGACCCAGCTAACCTTGGGAAATATTGCCATGCTGGCGGCAGGGCTTATCCTGATCGGGTTGGGCATCTTTAAGGAATACGAACCCGTGTTGCTGATACCCATCGGGTTTGGCTGCCTGCTGGCAAATATCCCCCTGAATGGCATGCTCGACGAAACAGGATTGTTTGGAGTTCTCTACAAGGTTGGCATCAGCACAGAGATATTCCCGCTTCTGATTTTTATCGGAGTCGGCGCCATGATCGATTTCAGCCCCCTGCTGGCGCAACCCAAACTGGTATTGCTGGGTGCAGCCGGCCAATTCGGCATCTTTGCCACGCTGATCCTGGCGGTCGGCCTCGGATTCCCCATGAATGAAGCTGCTTCCATCGGTGTGATCGGTGCCATAGACGGACCGACCTCGATCTATGTTGCCACCAAATTAGCCCCCTCCCTGCTGGCACCCATTGCCGTTGCAGCTTACTCCTACATGAGCCTCATCCCCATCATTCAACCGCCCATCATGAAGCTGCTTACGACCCGCAAAGAACGCCTGATCCGCATGGAATACACCCCACGTCCCATATCGAAAAAGATCCTGATCATTTTCCCCATTGTCATAACCATCGCGGTCGGGTTGCTGGTTCCGGACGCGACCGCTCTGATCTCCATGCTCATGTTGGGAAATCTGCTGCGGGAAGCCGGGGTTGTGGACCGGCTGAGCCGGGCGGCTCAGAATGAGATCATTAACATTGCAACACTATTCCTGGGATTAACCATAGGCTCCACGATGGTCGCCTCCAGCTTTCTTAACATAAGGACCATCCAGATCCTGGTGCTGGGATTGTTCGCATTCGTTATCGATACGGTCGCTGGACTTTTATTCGGAAAATTGATGTGTGTATTAAGCAAGGGACGGATCAATCCCTTAATCGGGGCATGCGGCATCAGCGCATTCCCGATGGCTGGCAGGTTGTCCGCCAAAATGGCTACCGATGAAGATCACGATAACTTCATCCTGATGCATGCCATGGGTACCAATACCGCCGGTCAACTTGGCAGTGTGATCGCGGGCGGGGTCCTGCTTTCGATCGTCAGCAATTTACTTTAAGGATCGACAGGCTCTTTGCGGGTCAACCACCAGACCAGCTCACGATGAATGGGATAGAGTGGAAGAAGATCGCTGCGGTACCCCGGGGAGTAAGCTTTCATCAGGTCTGCAGCCTGTTTTAATACCGGGCGTGAAAAGCCGAGGGGCAGCTCCATCAGCTCAACAAGGATCGGGTTTAATTGTGAACCGGTCACTTCCTTATAAAAGTTGAACCCGACCTGCCAGGCATCCAGCTCTCCATACACGGACAGCGCAATAAGGAGACCCTGCTTCAAATGGTGGGCTTCATGGACGACCAGGCTGAGCATGCCGGGGTTTTCCGGCTTTGAATCCAGCGAAAAATGATTGGCATTGAGATGGATATTGCCAGCCAATGTCCAGGATGCTCCGCTGTTCTTCTGATTACGAAATTTAAGACCGACCTTGCGCTGGCGCATAAATTTCTCTGTTGCCAGGCCAATCGGACCCAGTTTTAAAAGTTCCTTTAATACACTTTCCTGATAAAGGCTTTCCTTGGTTTGATCCTTTTTAAAAGAGGTCTTCATGATATTGATCATACTCTCCACCTGCCAACGATGCAAGCTGGAAAGTCGATCAATCGTCACGATTCGACTACCATTCAAACCAAGTCAAGCTTGCAAGGGATTACCTTACTCGGGTAAAATGCTAATATTTCAATGTGATCATTCAGGAGGATCATGCGTCAAGTAGCAATCATAGGGATCGGACAAACCAGGATCGATGAACATTGGGAATTTTCCCTGCGCGAGCTGGCCGGGGAAGCGATCCTGGCTGCCATGGGGGATGCAAGCCGTTTGAGCGTCGATGGTCTATTCGTTGGGAACATGCTGTCCGGTATGATCGACCAGCAGAACAATCTGAGCGCTTTAATCGCCGACTGGAGCGGTCTCCGCAATGTGGAAGCCGTCAAAGTTGAGGCAGCCTGCGCCTCCGGAGCAGCTGCATTTCGAAGCGGCGTAATGGCGATCGCAAGCGGCCAGATGGAATCGGCGCTTGTGCTGGGGGTTGAAAAAATGACCGACAGCCACCCCCACGATGTTACTGCAGCCCTGGCAAGCGCGGCAGATGCAGATTATGAAGGGGAACAAGGCATCTCTTTTGTAGGGCTGAATGCTTTGATCATGCAGCGCTATATGTTTGAATTTGGCTGGAAGCACGCTGATTTTGCACCTTTTTCGATCAATGCCCATGCAAATGCCATGCACAATCCATTTGCACGACTGCACATGAAGGTGACGCACGAGAGTTTTGAAAAAGCTGAAATGATCGCTTCACCCATCAACCTGCTGGATGCATCTCCGGTCGGTGACGGGGCGGCTGCCATTCTGTTGGTCCCGGCTGAAAGTTTGCGAAATGGACCCAGGATCGTGGTGGCTGCTTCCACATCTGCCACGGATACCCTGGCCATCCATGACAGGGTGGATGCTTTGTTCCTGAAGGCAGCCCACCAGTCAGCAAAATCCGCCTACCTGCAAGCCGGCCTGCAAGCGAGTGATATCGACTTCTTTGAACTGCATGACGCTTTTTCGATCATGGCGGCTCTCTCACTGGAAGCCTGCGGATTCGCCGAACGCGGCCAGGGTCCGCGCCTGGGACTGGATGGAGCGATCCTGCCACAGGGACGCCTGCCGGTCTGCACGCGCGGCGGGTTGAAAGCACGGGGACACCCGGTGGGAGCGACAGGCGTTTACCAACTGGTTGAGATCATTCAACAAATGCGGGGTGAATGCGGCGAGACCCAGGTTAAGAACCCGAGGATCGGAATGGCACAGAACATCGGGGGAAGTGGTGCAACCATCCTGACCCATATACTAAAACGGGTCGAGACTTAGTTCAAAGATCCATTCGTATCCATCTGTTGCATTATCAGGAAACACCGCATACAATACATACCATGAAACAAAAAACCATCCGTTCAATCCTGCGCTTCATCTTCCCCAAAATTGCCCGCATCGAGATCATCGGTATGGATAAATTTCCGGAAGGACAATACATTATCGCATCCAACCATCTCGGCCGTCTCGATTCTGCCCTGCTCTATTTTCTTTTCGACCGGGAGGATATCATCCTGCCCACAGCAGAGAAATACAAGGACCACTGGTTGTATGGACGGATTGGCAGAGCCCTGGGAGCCATATGGCTTAACCGCTTTGAAGCAGATATCCATGCCATGAAAGAGATCCTGCGCCGGTTGAAGGCTGGTGGCTTGCTGGCAATCGCTCCAGAAGGAACGCGCTCGAAAAGCGAAACACTCCAGGAGGGAAAACCTGGGGTGGCATACCTGGCAAGCAAAGTGAACATTCCGATCATTCCTGTTGCCCTGACCGGCACTGAAGATCGCTTGATCAAATCCAACTTTAAACATTTACGGCGCTCTCACATTATCATACGGGTGGGCACCCCCTTCAACCTGCCAGCCATCAACAACAAGGATCGTGAGGCATCCCTGCGCGTGGCAACAGATGAGATCATGGGCCAGATCGCTGCCATGCTGCCCGAAAAATACCGCGGCGTTTATACCGACCACCCACGTTTGAAGGAATTGTTGCAATAAATGCGTAAATTCTTGCGACTTTTGATCCGGGTTGTGATCGGGATGGTGGCCAGAGTGGAAGTTTTTGGCCGGGAAAATATCCCCAAATCAGGAACTTTTGTAATCGCCACCAATCACATCGGAATTCTGGATATCATCATGGCGTACTATGCGCTTAATCGCTGGGATCTATTTATCCTGGTGGCGGAGAAGTGGGGCAAGATCGGCTGGATCCACTGGCTTGGCACGCAACTAAATTTCATCTTTATTGACCGCTTCAACCCGGACCTGCCCGCGCTGCGGGAGATCATGGGACGCATGAAACAGGGCCAGGTGCTGGTGATTGCCCCCGAAGGGACTCGCAGCCGCACAGGTGCGCTGATCGAGGGAAAACCTGGTGTCAGCTACCTGGCAGCCAAAGCAGGGTACCCCATTATCCCGGTGGCGATCACCGGGACTGAGGACAAGGTTATCCTGGGAAATCTCAAGAAATTAAAGCGCTCATTCATAACTGTCACCGGGGGACCCACGTTCACATTACCCCCCCTGCCGACCAAAGACCGGGATAAAGCTCTTGACCAGTACACTGATGAGATCATGTGCCGGATCGCAGCCCTTTTACCTGAGAAGTACCGGGGAATATATGGCGAACATCCTCGATTAATGGAATTGCTCCAAGGATCTTGAATTTGATCCAGTAACCAAAGAGTCCCTGCCTATAATACATCTGCCCCCGCTTTGCGCTTGATAAATTCCCCCATGCCTGACCTGCCAAGCCATTGGTCAGCTTCCACTATCAAACTTCCGCGCAGAAACACTTTTTCGGGGAAACCGGTCAACTCCCAGTTTTCAAACAAATTATGATCAGTTCGATGCTTCGCAATAGCAAGACCGTATTTAACCTTCTTGTTCGGATCCCAAATGACCAGGTCGGCATCCGATCCAGGCTGGATGACACCCTTTCGAGGATAAAGTCCAAAGATAAGGGCAGGATTGGTACTGGTGAGGGCGACAAATTGATTGGCAGAGATCTTACCCGAACCAACGCCATGCGTCCATAAGATGGGTAGACGGTCACCCACTGCTGGCAAGCCGTTGGGAATTTTCGTAAAATCACCTGCACCCAGTTCCTTTCCGGGGATGGCGATCTGTTTACCCTCGTAAGGGATCGAGGTAGTCCCGTCGAAGAAGAACGGGCAGTGATCGGTAGCCAGCGTTTGCAGGGTTCCATTTGCCAACCCCTCCCATAAGCGGGTATTGTCCCGGGTTGTACGCATGGGAGGCGAGCAAACCCACTTGGCGCCATCCGGACGGCTCAAATTCGATTCGGTAAAAAATAGATATTGCGGACAAGTTTCACCCATGACGCGCACACCACGCGAACGGGCATATTCCAACATATCCACTTCGCCAGCGACATTCATGTGAACAATATACACCGGGGCGTCAGCCTGGGCAGCCAGGGAGGCCATGCGCAAGGTCGCATCCACTGCCCCCCAGGCTGGGCGTGTACGGGCATGCCATTCGGGAGTCCGATGTCCGGCTTGGAGTGCTTCCCTGATAAGCAATTCGATGACATCCCCGTTCTCGCAATGCGCCATCACCAGCATGCCATTATCTTTGGCTATGCGCAAAGCTCGAAAAATATCGCCATCCTCCAGTCGCAGGCGGTTGTTGTAAGCCGTGAACACTTTAAGTGTCGTAATGCCCCTCTTGACCAACCCTGGGATGGTGGCTTCCAGGCGTTCATCATAACGGGAAAGGTTCATATGAAAGGAATAATCGATGGCAGCCTTGGCAGCTTTTTCCATCCAGATATCCACTGAGCGGTCCAGAGCATCCTCAGATGGTCCGGATTCCAGCGGGACAAAATCGATAACCGTGGTCGTGCCCCCAAATGCAGCCGCCTTATGACCCGTATAATGGTCATCCGAGGAGACCGTCCCGAACATGGGGAGATCAAAATGAGTATGGGCATCCACTCCACCTGGCAGGATAAGCTTTCCAGTGGCGTCAATGATCTCATCCACCCGGTCTTGGTCATATTTTCCGGGGGTTTCCAGAGAAAGGATCCTGCCATCTTCCACCAGGATATCCGTTTTGATCGTGTCGGTTGCGCTGATGATGGTGCCATTCTTGATCAATAACATAAGTGTACTCCTGCAGATCCATTAATCAAACGTTTCAAGACATCCAACCAGATGGGTGTCTTGAAATATTCCTTCCATTAATTTCTTCCATAGTTTACATCATAAAATAAGATAATCAAGACAAGTTATAATAATTCCATGACAAATCAGGCTTTGGTCACCCTGGCGATAACAATCATCACAACCATCGTTTTGGCAGGCGGCTGGATCCGCCCCGACCTTGTAGCGCTGTTGACCCTGGTCATCCTGGGAATAACCCGCCTGGTCAATCCACAGCAAGCTCTGGCAGGTTTCAGCGGGTCAGCCGTCCTGACGATCCTGGCTATTTCCATTATTGCAGAAGGTTTGTATCAAACCGGGATCTCCAACAAACTAGGACAGTTGATGAAGAAGATGGCCGGTGACAGTGAGAACCGTCTGATCACTGCGATCATGACCTCCGGCGCTGTTCTTTCGCTATTCATGAACAATATAGCAGCGATATCGGTACTCCTGCCAGCCAGCATGAGCCTTTCTCGTCAGAATAAAATCCCCCCATCGCGCTTGTTGATGCCATTGGCTTTCGGTGTCATTGCAGGCGGCATGGCAACCCTGTTCACGACCTCAAATATTATTGCCAGCAGCGCGCTCAAAGACGCCGGGTTTGAGCCATTTGGGTTGTTGGAATTTCTTCCGATCGGCATTCCAATCGTTCTCGTCACCATTTTCTACATGACGTATGTTGGGAGAAAGCTCCTTCCAAAGCGTAATCCAGCTGGACAGGTTGAGCAATTTCACATACAGCGCGAAGAACTTATGAATATTTATCAAATTAATTCTTCACTGTGGGAGGTGGCTGTGCTGCACGGCTCCGGGATGGCTGGTTTGACGATACGGGATGGAGAATGGCGCAAAAAAGTGCGCGTAAATGTTATCGGGATCACCCGCGATGGAAATTTCATCTCATCTCCTTCCTCGGATACGCAGATCAAAGAAGGGGACATCCTGCTGACACAAGGCGAACCAGACCCGGAAGCCCTGGAGTATTTTGGGTTAAGTTTAATGCTTGAAAAACCCGTTACCAGGGAGATCTTATTTAGCGAGTCGACCCTGGCGGAGATTGCCCTGGCTCCTCATTCGAGGGTCATAGGCAAGACGCTGCGCGAGATCCATTTTCGAGAGAAATATAACCTGACTGTACTGGCATTATGGCGGTCAGGTAAACCCATTCACATAGGGTTCGCAGGAATGCCTTTGCGAAGTGGGGACGGATTGCTTATTCGAGGGAATGCCAGGAATTTGAGCATGCTCAACCGGGATCATGATTTTATTTTTCTCGAGGAAGACCCGGATGCGATCCTCCACCCCAACAAAGCACGCCTGGCAGGTATCATAGGCTTGATAACTCTTATCATTGGAATTACCAACTGGTATCCGATCTCATTGGTGAGCCTGGCTGGAGCTGTTGCCATGATCCTTTCCGGCTGCTTGAGCATGGATGAAGCCTACGCATCGATCAATTGGAGCGGGATCTTCCTGATCGCTGGATTCTGGCCTTTAAGTACCGCCATTGCCTCAAGTGGCTTGAGCGATCAATTTGTCCAATCTCTGATGACGATCTCGAACCATGCCGCACCTCTCCTCCTGATCGCGGCAATTCTGCTGGTCACTTTTGTGCTGACCAATATCATGTCGGGGCAGACGGCAGCACCGATCATCCTGGCTCCGATAGGGATCGCCATCGCCAAATCTGCCGGATTGGACGCAAGGATGGTGTTGATGGCGATCGCCATGGGCTGCTCGCTGGCCTTCGTGTCACCTCTCGGACATCCCGTCAATACCATTGTGATGGGGTCCGGAGGGTATTCCTACAAGGATTTTTTAAAAGTGGGATTTCCCCTTACAACGATCTTATTTGTTGTCATCCTGGCAGGATTGGTTTTATTCTGGGGGCTCTGAGATCTGTTTGAAACCCAATAACAAAGCCAGGAGCGAATCATCCAATTCCATGTCGTCCTGTCCGGTCTGATAGACCTGGTTTGAGGCAGCCCGTTCCCGCAAAGCCCGCCAAAGGGACTGTCTTTCCACGCTCCTGACCACCAGGTCGTTCAGGGTGCGCGCCTGAAAAATGTATTCCCCGGTGGTGTAGAGAAAGGTCAATCGTTTCCATGATTCAGCCAGGATCGGGTTCGCCAGTTTTTCCAGGCTGCCGATCTGGATCTTGTAGTATTCCTCACCAGCGTGCGGATGATGCGGTTCATCCCGCATAAGCTCGGAGCGGGTCGTCAGCTCCTGACCACGAACCTCGGCCACAAAATTGATGCGGGAACCCCCTTCACCAAATGATGCGGGCTGGTAGAAAGCCAGGTAATCCACCGACACCAGTTTGGGTGCAGTGCGCAGCGGGATGCGATACCAGCCCAGCAGGCGGGCGATCTCAAGATCTCTCGGATTGGGAAGCAGGCAGACCAGTACGAGGGAATTTGCGCTTAACATGGGTTAACTTTACACCAATTATGAAATTGACTCAATATACAGCAACCGGGGTTGGAACCATATTCCAACCCCGGTAAAGATCCAATAATTTTAAAGTGTTTTATGAAATGCCAACATCCCTATTGAAGGCTTCTATCAGGTCATCGATCTGAGCGACCTGCTCCTGGACACCGCTGAAATAATCCGGCTCATACCACATCGTCTGGATCTCTTCATAAGTTTTGCCCTGCTGCTCAACCCAGGTGAAGTATTTCAAGTTATGGATACGGCGGCGATCTGTATAGCGCAGCTCGAGAAGATTATCGGTGGATTGACCATGGAGGTAACGGGCAAAGTCTGCGGCTGCGTCGGTCTCTGAATATTCACCGAATTCGGCATGCATTTCCGTCAGACGTGAACGATACAGTTCCATCGAATCGGTCAGAACCGTGATCATGACGTCGTTCTCATCCATCTCATAGTACTTGGCAGCCTTGATGGCGGACAAAACGTTCGAAATCCCTGAAAATCCCAACAGATCGAGATTGGAGATCGTCTTCTCATCCACTCCCTTTGCTGCAAGGTATTTTCTACCAGCCGGTTCGTTGAACAAACGGGAGAGGTTAACAACAGCGTTATCATCGATGGCCACGACCATGTCGGTATTCTTGGAATTATGGATCCAGGGTACATGCTTGTCGCCGATACCTTCGATCCGATGGGCGCCAAAGCCATTTTCCATCAAAGTCGGGCATTGCAGTGCTTCGCTGGCGACGATCTTGCTGTCAGGAAAGAGCTTCTTCATGTAATCGCCGCTGGCGATCGTTCCGGCAGAACCGGTTGCGGATGCCATGCCACGGTAACGACCTTTGGAACCACCAATTTTCTCGAATACTTCCTGCATGGCATGCCCGGTGATCTCATAATGCCAGAGGTAATTCCCAAATTCATCGAATTGATTAAAGATCATCAGGTCCTGTCCGGAATTACGCAATTCCCAGCATTTATCAAAGATTTCCTTTACATTGGATTCGCTGCCCGGAGTCTTTATGGTCTCACCAGCGATGCTGGCCAGCCACTCAAAACGCTCGCGTGACATACCTTCAGGCAGGATGGCGATCGATTCGCAGCCCAGCAGGGCTGAATCATAAGCCCCACCGCGGCAATAATTCCCTGTGCTGGGCCAGACGGCTTTCTGTGTGGTGGGATCGAACTGACCAGTCACCAACCTGGGAACGAGACACGAGAAGGCTGCACCCACTTTGTGGGCACCGGTTGGAAACCATTTCCCTACCAGGACCACAATTCGGGCAGAGACACCTGTCAGCGAGGATGGTAGTTCTAGATAATTAACTCCTCCAAAAGCACCGCCTTTGACCTTTGGCTCGTTGTGCCAGGTAATACGGAAGAGATTGCGTGGATCGACATCCCAAAGACCCACATCTTTGAGGGATTCCTTGACCCTGGCTGGAATTTTGGCAGGGTCTTTCATTTGAGTGTAAGTCGGGATGATAATTTTCTTTTGACGCGCACGTTCAATTGC
>Ga0172370_10008370_pt1 | contig 12440 bp, 8 predicted proteins | sample LakKiv5m_FD_114538 | JGI IMG/M metagenome (GOLD analysis project Ga0172370, IMG submission 114538) | Freshwater microbial communities from Kabuno Bay, South-Kivu, Congo - kab_022012_11.5m | ecosystem: Environmental > Aquatic > Freshwater > Lake | place: Democratic Republic of the Congo...
TATGACCGGAGGCAGGATATTCCGCAACTGGACCGGTCGGACTTCGTCAGGACGGCCGGCGTCCTGATTCGCCCGGCGCAGCGCTTCGCCCTCGTCCTGGGTGGCGAAGATCCTGGCGATCACATCCGGGCGGTAGAGCTGGCCGCGGAAACGCGAGACGGGAAAGAAATCCGCCGCCGTCTCCTTGCCGCGATTGAGATGCCAGCCGACCATTTCCTCCGCGCCGGGACTGGCGTCGTAGTAGCCGGAAGGAGTCCATGCCACCCAGCGCTTCCGGTCGGCGTGAGGGAAAAAGGCAACCAATTGCCTGCCGTCCGACAGGCGATGCCAGCGGATCGTTCCATCCGCATAGGCCGCGACCGCCCATCGCCCGTCGGCTGAGATATTGACGGCCCAGGCCGTGCCGGGCGCCTCCGCTCTCCACAGTTCCCGGCCGAAGCGGTCGAAGCGGCGCAGCGACCACTCTGCGCCCAGCACGAAACTCTGCCCGTCGGGGGCGATTGCCAGGCTGCGGGCTCTCTCATTGTCGGACAGTGCCAGCGCCTGACCGTTGAGGGTGGGTTTTGTGGAGGAGATCCAATCCTTGACGTCAATGCCTTCGGCCTTTACACGCGGCGGAAGCAGGCCGGCATCGCCGGTCGAGACCTCATAGCGGCGCTCGGCGAAGTCGAAACGGGCGAAGGCCGCTCCCTGCGTAATAAAGCTGAAGCGCACGTTGAGGCCGTCCCGGGAGAGGTGAAAGCCCTCCCAACTGTCGCGAAAATCGGCGATGTCCGCGGAGATGAAGGCCGTGCGCTGGCCGGATGGATCGAGAAGGCCCCAGGCAGGATCAAACGCGCTGAACACCGCGCCGCCGCCGGCCAAAGGCCGGATGTCCTGAATGGTATTGTACGCCGCCGCGAGATCCCGAAACTCTCCCCGTCCGCCCTGCGACCAGGAGCGGATGATCCTGGATCTTCCGTCCGTTAACTTGGCGGTGCCGCCTGCAAACAAGGTGCTGCCGTCCGCGGACCAGGAAACCACGGGCAGCCCTGCATCCTTTCCCAGGTCCCGTCCCTCGGGCGCCGCTATAAAGTCCAGCGAATCCGCGGAAAGCAGGTTGACGGCGGGCGCGTCATAAAACCCGACCGCAATTCGTTTATCGTCCGGGGAGAAACGCACGCCGACAGGCCTCTTTCCCCCCGGCGCCGTCTTCTTGTGCAGCAACTGCAAGCCGCCCGCACCGACCTGGTACAGACGCAGCGAACCGTCATAACTGCTTGTGACCAGACGGTTCCGATGGTCGAAATCGAGGCCCTGGACCACATTGCCGTAGTCCCTGTCCTGACCGACCATGGTATAGTCATCGCTGCGGAAGACGCGAACGCCGTTCCTGCCGCCCATCCCGACGGCAAGGTAACGACCATCGGGCGACCAGGCCAGTTCGTAAATGACGTTGGGCTGGTCTGCGATGTGGCGCACCAGCTTTCCATCGGCGCGTTGAAATACGTAAATGGAAGTGCCCCTGTCCCACAAAGTCCAACCCCCGGTGGCGACATAAGCGCCGTCCGGCGACATCGCCACGCTGTAGAGCTTGCCGATGTTGCCTTTATCGATCGGGGGCCGCAGGGTTTGCAGGATCGAAGCCTTTTGCAGGTCCCATACCCGGAGGGTTTTATCGTCGGAGACGGTAGCCAGCCAGCGGCTCCCCGCATCGGTGGCAATGCGCCTGATCGGCGCGGTATGCCGACCGGTTTCAATGCGCAGCATAGGTTCGACCGGCGGCTCGGCGGCGCCCGCGAGGCAAAAAAATAAAAGAGTTGCGCAACCAACGATCACGGCCATGCGGCACATCGATCTCATGTCATCCCCCTATAGAAATCCAGTACGAGCCCGAACTGCCGCGGCATCGTGACCGCAGAGGCAAATCGCAAGGGTTGTCCGGCGGCGGCATTTAAAATTGCATAACTCATATTCCTGCGAGCTCGAGAAAAATTGATAAGGCATTGTTCTTTTTTGAAAGTATAAGATGAACGGTATTGCGTGTCAATAAGATATTGACAAGATAGGATATTGACAGTATATGGAAAATATGAAAAAAATGTTTGCAAAAATGAAGCCGGTATCGGTATTAATGGATGTCTTATATTGAGTTGTCTCGCCTTTTAAACGCGGCTCTTTTGAATTGCTTCAAGTTTGGACTAAACAAACGTTTCAGCAGATGCGATAAGCGCGCTGCTCAACTTGTCGTTATTGCCTTTCAATCGACAGTCCTCAGCCTTGATAAGAAAGGAGCTTGATATCATGCAAAAAACAATCCCGGCCGCATTTATTTTCATAGCACTCCTGTTTCCCTTTGTTTTATCGTCTTGCGCCTACCTCCCAACCCCGGTCCCTGTCGATTCGGATAGAGACGGCGTACCCGACAATTACGATTACCGCTATGATTTTACAACACCGCAGTATTACGACAGATGCCCCACTACCACGCCGGCAGGCGCCAAAGTCGATAAGTGGGGCTGCCCTGTGGATACCGACGGCGACGGCGTTCCCGACTACCTGGACAAATGCCCCGGAACCCCCGCGGGCGTGAAGGCGGACAAAGACGGCTGCCCGATTGATTCCGACGGCGACGGCGTGCCCGACTACCTGGATAAATGCCCCGGAACCCCTGCGGGCGTGAAGGCGGACAAGGACGGCTGCCCCCCCGACTCCGACGGCGACGGCGTTCCCGACTACCTGGATAAATGTCCCGGCTCTCCCGCGGGCGTGAAGATGGACAAGGACGGCTGCCCCCCCGACTCCGACGGCGACGGCGTTCCCGACTACCTGGATAAATGCGCCGGAACTCCCGCGGGGCGTGAGGTGGACAAGGACGGCTGCCCCAAAGCGGCGGTGTCCGCCATGGAAAAACAGATCGTGGACAAGGGCCAGGTCACGCTCAATGTGGAATTCGATTTCGACAAGACGATCATTAAAAATAAGTACCACGATGAGATCGGCAGGCTGGCGGAGGTGATGAAGAAATATCCCGATCTCAAGATCGTGATCGAGGGCCATACCGACAACACAGGCGAATTGACCTATAACGAGAAGCTCTCCCAACGCCGGGCCGATGCCGTGAAAGGGTATCTGGTGGAGAAGTTCGGAATCGAGGCCTCCCGTCTGGGTACGAAGGGGTACGGCCCAATCAGGCCTATCGAGTCCAATGCAACCAAGGAGGGGCGCCAGAAGAACCGGCGGGTGGAGGCCGTGGCAACGCCAAAGTAAAGACGAAATAATACCTCAAAAGTTCGTCTGAACCGGATGAATCCTGACGGCTTCGTAAAAAGTCCGGATGCGGCATGGCGGTGCGTCCCCTCGATCTCCCGGTTCCGGTCGAGCTCCGTCGCGTCGGTGTCCACCCGGACGACCTTCGCCTGCGGGAAGGTCTGGCCGAACATCAAAAGCCAACGGAAAGACCGCCCTATTTTCAACAATAAAAACCCCTTTTCATGCTTAACACTTCAAGTAAAAAGTGTTATGAGATTTACCGTCATCCACTTTCCAAGGAGGTGCGGCCCTGAGAAAACGAATCGTCGTCGTCTTTTTGCTTCTCCTTGTCGGCGTGGGCATCCTGGTCTATTTCGGGCAGAAGCGGGTCAGGGAAGCGGAGCTGTACTACTCCGGGACCATCGAGGCCGTTCAGTCCCACCTCGCCTTCCAGACGGGCGGCCGCGTGCTGCGCGTGGAAGCGCGCGAGGGACAGGCGGCCGCAAAGGACCAGCTTCTGGCCGAGCTCGATCCCGCGGAGTTCATCTCCCGCCGCGAACAGGCGAAGGCGAACCTCGAAAGGGCCGTCAAGGGGCGCGAACAGGCCCAAGCCATGCTGCGGGTCTACGAGAAGACCCTCCCCGCGGAAGTCGGACGGGCCGAGGCGGGCGTCGGCGCCTTGCGATCGCAGTTGGCTGAGATCAGGGCCGGCACCAGGCCGCAGGACCTCGAACGGGCGAACCAGGCAATGCAGAGCGCCGCCGCCATTATGGAGGACGCCAAAAGGAACATGGCCCGCTACGCGACCCTCTTTAGGAAGGGGACCATCTCGGAGAAGGAGCGGGACGCCGTCCGCCTCCGCTACGACATGGCGCTTCGGGAATGCGAGCGGAGCCGGGAAATGCACGACCTGGCCCGGGAGGGAAGCCGGGCGGAGACGATCCGCACCGCCGAGTCCAGGGTGGCCGAGGGGGAGGCCCTTCTGAAGCAGGCCAGAAGCAACCTCATCCGGCTCGAGGCTGCCAGGAAGGACGTGGAAGCGGCCGGCACGCTTGTCGCTGCGGCCCGCTCCGCCCTCGAGCAGGCGGAAATCCAGCTCGCCTACACGCAGCTCAAGGCGCCCCGGGAGGGCGTCATCACCAGCCGCAGCGTCGAGCCGGGAGAGGTGGTCACCCCGGGGCGGGAAGTGATGACCCTCTCCACTCTGGCAACGGTCGACCTGAAGATCTTCGTCGCCGAGACCGAGATAGGCAAGGTGAAGCCGGGCCAGAAGGCCGAGGTCCGCGTGGACACCTTCCCCGATAAGACCTTCGCCGGGACGGTCGCCTTCATCTCGCCCGAGGGCGAGTTCACCCCAAAGATCATCCAGACTCGCAAGGAAAGGGTCAAGCTGGTCTACCTCGTCAAGGTGTCCATCCCCAACCCCGATCACGAGCTTAAGTCAGGGATGCCCGCCGATGCCAGGTTGCTCTAAGACGCCCTCCGAATCCCGTCCGAACGAAACAGGAGCGAATCCGCCGGCCGCGGGGGAGGCCTTTCTCGGGATTGAGGGCGTCTCCTATAGCTTCGGCGCCGTGGAGGCGGTCCGCGACGTCTGCCTCTCGGCGCCGGCGGGGACGATCTTCGGCCTGGTCGGCTCCGACGGCGCGGGGAAATCCACCCTCCTGCGCATGGCGGCAACGATGCTCAAGCCTGCCGCCGGCCGGATCCGAATCGGCCCCCTGGACGTGGTGCGCAACAAGGCCGAGGTCAAGGCCCTCATCGGCTACATGCCCCAGCGCTTCGGCCTCTACCAGGACCTGACGGTCGAGGAGAACATCGATTTTTTCATGGACATCTTCGGGATCGGCGGCGCGGAAAGAAAGGCGCGCAAGGCCCTCTACCTGGGCTTCTCCAACCTGCTGCCCTTTCTGGACCGGCCGGCGGGCAACCTCTCCGGCGGGATGAAGCAGAAACTGGGCCTCGCGTGCGTTTTGGTCCACGAGCCGAAGCTCCTGATCCTGGACGAACCGACAAACGGCGTCGATCCCGTCTCCCGCCAGGAGTTCTGGGAGATCCTCGGGAAGATGCGGGCGCAGGGGATGACGATTCTCGTCTCGACGGCCTATCTCGACGAGGGCGAATTCTGCGACCGGCTGGGGCTGATGCACCGCGCGGAGCTGCTGGAGACCGCGTCCCCGCAGGAGCTCCGCGCCCGTTTCGACAACCTCGAGGAGGCGATCATCCATCGCATCCGGGAGGCGGACGGGGCCTTGGCGAAGGATGCATTCAAGACGGGGATAAAATGATATCATTTGACGGCTTCATAAAAAAATCCAAAATCTCCCCTTCCTGACGCGTACAAACAATCTTCCCTCCTCCTTGAGGGGGGAGGGTTGGAGCCTGCCCCGTACCCGATACGGGGGTGGGGGTGAAAAGGGAAAATTTCTTTTTTTGATGGGTTTGTCAGAGGCGCAGACATGATAATTGCCGGGGGCGACAACTCCAACGCCATCGTCGTTAAGGAATTGGTAAAGCGCTTCGGGGCCTTCACCGCCGTCGATCGGGTCTCCTTTTCCGTCCGGACCGGCGAGATCTTCGGCTTTCTCGGCGCCAACGGCTCCGGAAAATCCACGACGATCCGGATGCTCTGCGGTATCCTCTCCCCGACTTCCGGCGAGGGCAGGGTGGCCGGGCACGACATCGTCGCCGAGGCGGAGGAGGTCAAGCACGCCATCGGCTACATGTCCCAGAAGTTCTCCCTTTACGAGGACATGACGCCCGCCGAAAACCTCCGCTTCTATCTGGGCGTTTACAGCGTGCCGGAGGCCCAGTGGGCCGAGCGCAGCGAGTGGGTCCTGGAGATGACCCGGCTGCAGGAGTCCAGAAACCGCCTGACCAGGGAGCTCCCGCAGGGCTGGCGCCAGCGCCTCGCCCTCGGCTGCGCGCTGCTCCACCGGCCTCGGATCCTCTTTCTCGACGAGCCGACCTCCGGCGTCGATCCGATCACCCGCCGCCACTTCTGGGCGTTCATCCGGCAACTGGCCGGCGAGGGGATCACCGTCTTCGTCACGACCCACTACATGGACGAGGCGCGCCACTGCGGGCGGATCGTGATGATCAACGAGGGTAGGATCGTCGCCTCCGGAAGCCCGGACGAAATCATTCGCGCGGCCTGCCCGGAAAGGCCGGAAGCGGACCTCAACGACGCCTTCGTCGCCCTGATGTCGGGAAAGGAAAAATAAGAACTGACTTTTAGCTCAACTTATTCGGTTCTTGCGTACTTGCAAAAGATGTTTTTGCTTCCTCAGTCTTCAATTGACTCTTTTTAAGAAATATGCATTCTTACAAACCATAATCGTGATTGCGCTGATGTATCTGCGCTGGTTTGACATAATGGTATTAAATCAACAAAAATGAACAATGAAGCTCCCCTGGCAGGAGCCAGGGGTATCTTTGGGCTACAAGCATAAACCTGCTTGAGCCCTCCGGGCCGCCGCTGCATCTCCAAACACGAGTCTGGAGTTTTATGCGGATGAATAATATTAGTCCTTATGCTTAAATTGAAAAGATCGATAAAATGAGCACAACAGGCGAAATAATACGCAGGATGATTCGTTCTCAAGTGAAAGGCGATACAGTCGGTTTTCGATCTGCCGCCAAGGAATTTGTTGACGAAGAGCATAGAAAGAATCACCACATTCTTGCACGTGATATCGAACGGCTTTTGAAGAATGGAGCCGTTTCTTCGGATTTATCAGAATCTCTCTCATTGATAGGAGCACGTAGTGATGACCTTCCGCGAGACAAGGAGCGCGGTATCTTTTTAGTAGAGATTATTGAACCCAAAAGGACTCTAGAGAGCTTAGTAATTACTAAGGAAATACTGAAACAACTTGACTTGATTGTTCAAGAGAATCACAAGGCCGAGATTTTACGCACATACGGTCTCCGACCCATATCGCGGGTACTTTTATGTGGGCCTCCCGGCTGCGGGAAAACAGTTGGAGCCGAGGCGGTCGCACAGGCCCTCTATCTACCCCTCGTACTTGTCCGTTTCGACGCGGTCGTCTCCTCTTACCTCGGGGAGACGGCAGCTAACCTACGTAAGGTTTTCGATTTTGCAAGAACACGTCCAATGGTTATTCTGTTTGATGAGTTTGATGCCATCGGAAAACACCGAACGGATGGGGAAGAACACGGTGAACTTAAGCGCGTTGTGAATTCCTTTTTGCAGATGCTCGATAGCTTTCGTGGCGAAACGCTGCTCATTGCGGCTACGAATCATCAAGGTTTACTCGACTCTGCCCTCTGGCGCAGATTTGACGAGATTGTATACTTCGACCGCCCTGACACTGATGCTATAAAAGAGGTTTTACGACGTAATGTCCGACAAATTGGTTTGGAACCGAGCATAAATTTATCAGAGCTTTCACATAACCTTATTGGCTTGTCTCATGCGGATGCCGAGAGAATTGCCTTACAGGCAGTAAAGGCTACTATACTTGCTAACCAGAAGGTCATCAATCTTAGTACTCTTCAAACAAGTATTGAGAGTCAAATAAGGCGGGTTACACTTACGCGTGCGATGATCGATTCCTCACGACCTTACCAAACTCGCACAGTCAATTCGGAAAGTAATGTCTTCTGCGCAGTGAGTGAGGAGAAATCTTAAAATGCCTGACACGCCATCAGAGCAGTCTCATCCACATCTGTCGCTTCTTCGCGAAGATCGGACTCCAGAGCGTAAAAAGCGCCAAGGATTCGCAGGAGAGCGCCCTAACCGAGGCGGTCGTGGCATTTTTGCCCCCCAACTGGAGAGTGCGACGTCTAGGATTATTGAAGAGAGGCGCACAAAAACCCCTCCACCTTTTGGGATACAACCTCATCTTGTTTTTCGCGTTCCCTTTGCAGAAGGGGCAAGTGTCGATCAGCTGATTGAAAGTCTACAAAAGCAGACAGGCATCGAGATCGTTAGCGTGGAGCCTGACAAGGCAGTGATCGCTTTTCGAGACGATATCAACCTTAGTGATTTTCAGAACGCCGTCAACAAATACAAAAAAGGTCCCCGAATCAATCCAAAAACTGGTGTACCCTATGCTACAACCACGGCAGATTTTTTGGAATATATTGAGCCGGAACGGATGCGCTTGTGGAACAGGGAAGACAGAATCGGTGATAGGCTGAAAGAGATCATAGGAGAAGATGGAGGCAATATCAATCCGACAGACCGCTATATCGTCGATATCGAACTCTGGCATCCCGGCGGTTCAGAAAGCGCAAGGCGAGCACTGAGTGAAGTTAGGCAATTGGTGCAAGCGGTCCCGGAAGATGGTGGGAGGGTGCTGGATGAATTCTCCGGCCAGTTCATTGTCCTTATTAAGGTAGGTGTAAATGGGAACACACTCAATGCTCTACTTGAACTGGACATTGTTGCCGAAATCAATCTTCCGCCCAAACCTCATTTCGATCCGATTCGAGCAGAGCTCGTAACCGCACGTGATTTTCCCCCACCCCCTCGTCCTCCAGAAGATGGCCCCCGTATCTGTATAATCGATAGTGGCATCACGGCCAATCACCCTCTTCTGGGAAGTAATGTTGGTCACGAGGAGGCTATTCTGACTCAAGCTTCGTCGTCACCCGCCGATACAAATGGCCACGGAACCATGGTGGCCGGGCTTGCTATATTTGGAGATGTACGTGCCTGTTATGAATCAGGACTATTCTCCTCTTCAATCATGCTTTTCAGCGCCCGTGTTTTGAATGACCGCAATGAATTCGACGACGAGAAACTCATCATTAACCAGATGCGCAGAGCCATAGAGACCTTTCGCCAACAACCTTACAGTTGCCGTGTTTTTAATCTCTCGCTTGGAAGTAATATGCCTGCATTTGATTCCGAAAGACCACGCCAGACCCTTTGGGCAGAGGAACTTGACATTCTTGCTCGGGAACTGAAAGTCGTTTTGGTTGTTTCGGCAGGAAACCACGAGAAGGCATTTGCACATAGCGCCACTGACGCAGAAGCCATTCTAAAAACCTATCCGAGTTTCCTTTTTGGTGAAGCCACAGGTCTTAATGATCCGGCGACTGCAGCGATTGCAGTTACTGTCGGCGCCATTGCTCAGCATGACACGCCTGCCCTTGTGAGAGGAAGCGGTTCCAATGACATTGTGCGCCCCGTTGCTTCAGCGAATGAACCTTCTCCGTTCACTCGTGTCGGCCCGGGAATCAGTGGGACTATCAAACCGGAACTCGTTCATTATGGCGGAAATCTGGTCTTCAAAGGATTTGGAAGCAGCGTTCGCCAAATTAGTAGCGATCGGGGTACCGACGTAATGTCCTTTAGCCATCAACCAACCCGGCAGCTTTTTACTTTTGACCGCGGAACCAGCTTTGCTGCCCCGCTCGTGGCAAGATTAGCGGCCCTTATCGAACATGGACTAACAAGAGACTTAGGGGAACCTCCTTCATCTAATTTGATTCGGGCGGTCCTTGCATCTTCTGCCGACATTCCTGAAGCAAGTAATAATCGCCTATCCTCCTATGAAAACGGCCAAGGTCCGCAAAAAGTGTGCGGTTATGGATTTCCGTATGAATCTGATGCGTTAAAGTCACGAGACAGGCGAGTGACGATGATTTACCAGGGACGCATGTCCATAGATCACTTCAACGTCTTTGCCGTACCAATCCCTGATGAATTCCGATACGCCAGAGATGAAAGGAAAATCATCGTTACATTGGCCTATGATCCTCCGGTCCGTCGCCGCCGTCTCGACTATATCGGAGTTGCCATGGAGTTCTTTCTGATTCGTGGTCAGAGAATCGATCAGGTCCATGATTTATTTACACGCAGACCATCCGGATATGATGCAAGTTCAAAATATAGAGTGAAATTCAATCTGAACGCAACAGTAAGAAAAAACTGCACGCTTCAACGAGGTGAGTATGTAATGAAGCGGATAGAACGCGCAGATCAAGATTACGGAAATGAATATTTTCTTGTAGTGCGGAATGAACGTCGATGGGCGCCCAGCGAAATCGAAGAACAAGATTTTGGTCTATCAGTTACCCTTTGTGCAAACGATTCACAACTCTATAATCGTGTTGCGTTACGAATCAGGGAACATGCACAAATACGAGCACAAGCACGCGCACTCTAAAATTAAGGGTTCCCGGCATGCCATATGCACATAACTAGGTAGCACTCTTAGCGTTAGCTGCCAACTATTGTGGCGAAGGTGTGTGATGCGAACCATGAAGTCAACGGATGGTTAATGGACATTCCGGTCAGGGCGACGGAGAACGTACAGTGAAAGCAGTAGTTTTGCATAGTGGCGGCTTAGACTCAACCGTGTGCTTGCTAATGGCCAAGGAGAAGGGCCGTGATGTAGTGAGTCTTGGCATCGACTACGGTCAGCGCCACCGCATCGAGCTAGATTATGCCCTGGCACAGTGTCATCGGTTTTGGATTGAACGGCGTGTATTGCGGGTCGAGTGGGACAAACCGGTCCGGGATATTCCCACTGGCCGTTCACTCCATGAGATTCGGTCAGGTGTCTCGCCCGCATTCTTACCTGCACGTAATGCTGTGTTTCTTACTCTTGCCTGTGCAGAGGCCACTGGAGTCGGTGCAGAAGAGGTTTGGATCGGCGTAAACGCTATCGACTTCTCGGGCTATCCCGACTGTCGCCCAGAGTTCATTGATTCATTCAGAACAATGATCAGCGCTGCTGTACCAGGTGGACCGCAGGTAGTTGCGCCATTGATTGAGATGTCGAAACCAAGCATCGCTATAGAGGCAAGGCGGCTTGGTCTTGTGCCCGGCGACACTTGGAGCTGCTACCAGCCACGGTTCACAAACCGGGGCATTTCGCCTTGCGGTCAATGCGATGCCTGCACTCTTCATGATCATGCTTGGCAGGAGACCTATCGCAAGGAAACATAAGGGCGAGCAGATGGCGCATATAGGTCTGATATCCTGTGTCGGTAAGAAACATCCGAATGCCATTGAGGCGAAGAATCTCTACGATTCCGCACTCTTCGCAAAGTCACGAGAGTTTGTCGAACGGCATTGCGATTCCTGGTATATACTCTCCGCAAAGTATGGCTTAGTTGAACCCACCGATATCATCGGACCGTACGAAGAGACGTTAAACACAAAATCACGTCGAGAGCGAATCGAATGGGCGGAAAGAGTTTGGGCTATGCTCCGCCACCGGCTCAGGCCAGATGACCATATCACAATACTGGCCGGAGAACTTTATCGAGAAAGCCTAGTGTCACGAATTGCCGAGTATGGTTGCCACGTTGATGTGCCAATGCAGGGACTTGGTATCGGGCGCCAACTGCAATGGCTCTCACGAGACCTAGAGCAACCAAACCGGGACCGCGATGTTGCGCGACTGTATCAGGCCTTACGCAGACTCGAATCTATCATGGGTGGAAAACGGTTGATGTCTGAATGCACCGGCCAGCAAGGATGGCCGAAAAGTGGCGTCTACTTCTTCTTTGAACCCGGCGAACTCAGAATGAACACTATGGAACCCCGAGTCGTGCGGGTAGGCACTCACGGCGTAAGTAGCGGGTCTAAGGCTACTCTCTGGAATCGCCTCCGTACTCATCGGGGAACCGGCGATGCTGTTGGGAATCATCGCAGCTCCATCTTCCGTCTTCATGTTGGCAAGGCAATCGCTGCCAGAAATCCCGATATGATGGTTACGTCATGGGGCGTAGGACAAACAGCGGATGCCAGGCTACGCAAGGCTGAGGAGAGCCTTGAGCGGATGGTTTCTGTATATATCGGCACAATGAATGTTCTGTGGCTGGCCATAGAGGATGAAGCAAGTCCCTCAAGCGATCGAGCTTACATCGAACGCAATCTTATTGGGATGCTAGCCAGCAAGACTGGACCGGTGGATTCGCCTTCTCCGGAATGGCTTGGACTATACAGTCCAAACGAACGAATCCGACTCTCAGGACTGTGGAACCTCGACTTCTTAGACTACACCTATTCACCCGATTGTCTCGATATATTGGACGAGTATGTTCTGATAACCACAGGGAAACGGCCCCGACCAATAGGGCCCATTGCTCCCCATGACTGGTACACCAACGAACGACGGAGAGTACCCCGCAATCAGCTGTCACTCTTTGAGGCATAACGACATGATTGTACTTAATGATATCCATAAGGCGGTCCTTGAATGTTATAGTCGGCCCGTTGTCCA
>Ga0172370_10008375_pt1 | contig 12435 bp, 11 predicted proteins | sample LakKiv5m_FD_114538 | JGI IMG/M metagenome (GOLD analysis project Ga0172370, IMG submission 114538) | Freshwater microbial communities from Kabuno Bay, South-Kivu, Congo - kab_022012_11.5m | ecosystem: Environmental > Aquatic > Freshwater > Lake | place: Democratic Republic of the Congo...
GCGTTTTATATGAAAGGCTCTATAGGAAATGTCTAAGGCATAATGTCTAATGTCTAACAAAATGAAGATAAATGGGGAAACGCCTAAGGGCTTATTAAATGGCAGAAAATAGTAAAAAAGTATATGACTTGGAGGAAAGAACGGCGCGGTTCGGCGAAGACATTGTTAAACTTGCCAAAAAGATTCCTCGTAATATCGTTAATAATCCCATTGTTGGTCAGTTGATTAAATCGGGAACCAGCACTGGTGCAAATTACTGCGAAGCCGATTGCGCAGAAACCAGAAAAGATTTTGAGCACAAGATAGCGATAAGCAACAAAGAAACCAAAGAAACAAAGTTTTGGTTAAGACAATTATCTAATGCCGAGCCTGCTCACAAGACAGAATGTATCACACTTTGGAAAGAAGCTAACGAACTTAACTTAATATTTTTAACAATAATCAAGAAATCTAAAACTAACGGCATTAAAGATTTAAAACATTAGACCTTTTATTAGACATTAGAAATTAGGATTTAGTCATTATGAATATATTATTACTAACTCCAGCAGGTACAAAAAAAGTCGACAGTGTAAAACAAATCACCCTCCCAACTACCTCGGGGGAGATTACTGTATTGGCGGGTCATGAGCCTATCATTACTGAGCTTATTGCAGGTACTATTGAAGTGGTAGCCGATACAGGCAATCAACATTTTGCTGTTTTTGAGGGTTTTGCTAAAATTAACCAAAAAGAAGTCAAAGTCTACTCAGCCGGCTTTGAAGAAGCTTCCAGCTTAGACGAGGCCAAGATTCAAGAAGCGATAACTCGAGCCAAAAGCCAGAAGGCAGAGGCCAAAGCCGACGTCGAATTTGCCCACGCCGCCGCCCTGCTGGAGCGTGAACTCGCCAAACTCAAAACCATACGTCGCAGACACAGATAATTGCTTACCCCCTAAACCCCTCCACCCGTGCCCTAAAATCATCTAAGTGCTTGTGCTTTCGCCATGCCAGTACGACCAAAGCCACAAGGAACACTGGGATAACCAGCGCCAGCCACCAAAGCGAGAATGCAAACCCGAAAATACCGACCTCAGCGCGACTGACAAAGAAGTTTTGGGTTATAGAGAGCGGTGTATGTTGATTTTGGTTGTCGATACCATAATACTGGAGTGTATGGTTGCCTGGTTGTAGCCCCCCAAGATAATACATATTGTCATTGGTAGCTAGCTCGCTAATGGGAACTAAGTCGTAAATTTTGCCGTCTACGATAATCGCAATAACGGACATTGAAGGGTCGTAGGTTATTGGGATCTTCACTGCGCCATGAGCTGGAATGGTACCAGGCACTACCATTTCGGGCAGATACTGACTGTTGATGGTAGCAAACGATGCTGGTGCGGTGATTGCCACAGATTCACCGATAAGGGCATTTTTAATTTGTACTTCATTTTCTGTAGTTTCGCCAGGGGTAGTAGTTGTAGTGGTCTGATTGCATGAGCCGAAGTCCCAGTTACTGTTGTTACCATGGTCTTCATTGGTGCAGTTAGAAGCATCTATTCGGGAACCACCCGAAGCATTGGAGTCGGAAACGGAGAGGTAACTGACTTTGGGAGAGCCCAGAACATTAAAAAACCATTGTGAGCCGGTTGCGGAACTCCCAAGAGAAATATTGTTATCGTCTTCACCCGCCAAAGACAAACTTGAGATATTATAGTTAGCTCCCGCCTTGAAAACCATATGCGAACCACCGGAAATATTGGTCAGAGTACCGAAATTACATCCATCAGTGAATTCGATACCACCAGCAGAATGGTTAGTGACAGTAAGGTGATGCAGGGTTTCACCGTCACAAGTGACCTGCTGTTTAACTGTGCCACTCAGAGTAATAACAGAGGTATCGGTACCGACAATATCAGCATTACTTAAATTAACCTTGTCACCTATATGAATACTTGACGATCCGAAGTCTAGAAACGATTGTGAAATAGCGTTGTCGAACCTAATTAGATTCGAGCTAACACGGTGAGTACCAGTACGAAAAAGTATTTTGCCCTTATAATTGCTTCCGTTGCCAATCGGTGTGCCATAATATAAGTTCCCCGATATCGTGAGATTATGCCCACTAGTGTCAAGAATCGAAGATGTTTCTTCGCTGGTTGACGCCGGCCCCCCTAAAACTTGAAGCCTGCCAAGAGACCAATCGCCGGTCATAGCCACTGTCACATTTTTTCCAAATCCAACCGAAAGTCCAGATGAAATTCCAATGGCTTTTTGATTAAACGTTTCCCGTGCCGCCGGGCTTGTCTGGTATCTCGGGTATAGATATAGATTAGAACTTGTCACATTCGCCCCAGAAGCAATATCGATAGCATCGTCTCCTGAGATATCTCGGACAACCGCATAATGGCTTGCAGTATCAGATGCCAAAACGGCATCGGTTTGTAAGATTAATTTCTTGCAAACCAGATTTTGAGTAATGGTCGCTGTAACGCCAGCATTAACTTGATAGGAATTAAATAACAAATTAATATATGCCCAACCATAAAAATCAATATTTCCATTGGCTGTTTGGATCCAACTCCCTGTTGATGAAATTGTCGAAACAGTTCCGACGGGGTCGATTGTGATATTGCCCCCAACATTGACCGTCTTGCCGTTGTCAATTAGACGACCTGCTGTAATAGATATATTGGTTAAGGTAAGATCGTTACCAAGCGTAACAGTTCCGGTAAAACCAAGAGATATCTCCAGGTCTTTGATTGTTAGAGCACCACCGGCTGGAGTAGTAATGGCTCCGGCAGTGGCGTTAATTTTGGCGATATCGGTAGCATCGTCAGGGTACGACCCGCCAACATCCCAGTTACCATTATCGCTCCAACTAGAGCCATCGCCAGCACCAGTCCAAGTGTAAGTAATATCGGCTGCTTGAGCTGAGTCATTTTTATGTAGAAGCTTGGGTACTGCAATAATTGCAAGAACAAAAACCACTGCCGCAATTATGGGTACAATAATCTTCACCTTAATGTTCCCTCCAGAAGCATATTATCTCACAAATCTCTCTACTTCACTGAGTAATTTACTTTTCCACTTTCAAGATCTCCCTTCGTCTTAGACGAGAATATCACCCAAACAGCCTGCCCTGGGTCTAGATTGATGTCATCTGCGACATTTGAGGTTAGAACCTTACCACCGTTCTTCTTGGCGAAGTCGGTATATTTTGTTGCATAGAAATTATCGTATCTGTAGTTTTCTGCGCTGTACCTAAAAACCGCCAATACTATGTTATTTTCGGTAGCTTGTAATATGTTCATCTGCTCACCGTTGATGTTGAATGAAATATCGGAGAGTCTTTTTTTCTTCTGTGTATAGTTACCAATAACAGAGAGGCGGTTCTTGATGGTTACTTTTTTAGGTGATTTGGCGGTAGCATTGTCAATCGTGACCACCGCGCTATCAGTTTTATTCTTATACCAATATCCTTCACCCAATGCTTGGTCGATTAGAGAGCCTTGAGATAACTTCTCGTACTTGGTTTTGTCTGCATTGTAGGCAAAAACAACATCGTCGGAGTTGATGGTTTGAGATACCGAAGCATCGCCACTACTTGCAAAATTAACTACACGGAGGTCCCATTTATCGGGAGAAAGCGTAATAGAATAATAATTTGGCCTACCGCACCGCCCAGTTTGAGGATTGCAAATTGTTCCCGCCTGGCAATCTTTTACTACAGCTGAGCAACTTCCAAGAGTACATTTTGGAGTAACACATTTATTGGTCGAGGAACTGCTACATTCGGAATCAGACGTACAGGATACAGTAGGTTTGAGCTGGACAAAATCAAGAATTGTTCGCTCACCAATCGGCGCCATATTGTCGTTAATAGCAACGCTAACTTGCTCCGATGGTGCCGTAAATTCGATGATTTCCTTGGTCCAAAGGTGTTTCTGATTGTCACACGAAGACTTTTTCATTTTGCATTGGTCTATGGTAATATCGTATTCCGTGTCATAAAAGTAATAATTTAACAGGGGATAAAAGGTCTTTTTTGAGTAATTTACCACAACAGGGCTACCGCTTGCGTCATTGATTTGAGTTTGTATGTTAGATTTGCCAAAATCACCGTTTGTTTTTTTTGAATATACCTCAAGGCGGTATTGCTGACCAACGGTTAGTCCGTTTGCCACTTGGCTTACAGAGTTAGCACTGTCGCCACGTATTAAAGATAAGATGTGATATTGCGGAGGACGCATGCCATAGTTGCCTTGGGGCACTCTTGGACGGCTACCAAAAACCGAACCATTAGTGTTGATTATATTAGAATCCTGCGTTTCAATAGATTGCCGAGTAACTGAGCCATTATTGCCCGGAGTTAGCGTCCAATCTGCAACCGTGCTTTCGGAAGACACGGCACTTTCAAACCCTCCATTTTTTAGATACGAGAGTGTTCGAGCACTGTCTGGCAACAAAGTTTCGGTCTTACCGTCAACAATATAGTGCTTAATAAGTTTGGCAAGCCAGATATTAGTACTTCGGCTTGTCATAGCGGTATCATAAATACCCACTCCATATAGCTTGCCCTCGTCAATCCAACCCTTTATTAGACTAAACTCATAGTCCAGTATTGCATTAAAATTGATATTCGGGTCTTGGTTGTAGTTGGTGTCCTCCATATCAGATGCGCCAATACCTAACATAAGTTTCTTCCCGACACCAGGAATCGCTGTATTTATAGCAGGGTAGTTTTTCTCAAAAACCGGCTCTAAGCCATAACTGGTACCCATCCACTTATCAGAAACATAACCTCCGGCTTCAATTACATAGAAATCAACATTATTAATAATGTTGATCATCGCCTCTCTGTTAGCATGGTTAGTGCCTCGGGCGGTAATGCAAGTTTGGTTAGAATCTTTAACAGTACATATATCGTTGTCGGGTCGCATTTCTCCCACTCCCCAAGCAAAAAAATAATTATTCGGATATTTCAGCTTACCTTGCCTCAGCGCATCGCTAAAAGCCATATATAGGTTGGGAAGTCTGTCGCTAAAATATTCATCAAAATTAACTGAGTTATAACCATCGCCAAAGGCTTTATCGATAACATCAACCGTACTGGCAACGCAATTATTGAACTGTTCTGTGCCGACTCCAGAAATATCTGGATCATACGTTGACATATTAGCTCCACACGCAGTTCCCATTGTTATAAACGATATGTCCCTGGCAACAATTTTGCCCTGATTTTTAATAATATTTAAGGATTTAATACCATTTAAGTGTGGGGGGATAGTGCCTTGACCATTTGGGTCAACTCTAATACTTGCGACCATAGAATCGACACTGTCAAGTAGCCCCGTTGTGTCTTCGTCAAAGCTACCGGGTATTGCAAATAGCATACTCGTCGGTCTTGCTATGGTAGGGTTGGTGTCGGCATGGATTGTGAAACGGCGAGCCACAAACCACCCTCCGACCAACAACAAGACCAATACAATAGCACTTATCGTTACTATGATAGTTCTTTTCGATTGATGTCTACGCATAATAGTTAATCGTTGCTATTACTTACCGTAGCTTACCGAAACGGATTCATTACTTCTTGTTGCGACCCAAACTCCTTGGAGTGCACCGAGAGTCTTGGGCAGTTCAGCAATATCATGGACTTTGATTGTGTAGTCATCTGAACGATAATTCGGGTACGACGCCTTATTGACATAGATATCGTATATGTTCAGATTGCCCTTGGCATTTGCTTTTGACTCGGGCGTCCAAAAAGCAATCATTTTTACCACCGAATATTTCTTGCCGCCAATAGTTTCGGTTGCCTTTAACGCATCGGGAAGCGCATATTCTTTTCCGCTACCAAGTTTTATATTAATATCTTTAAGCTGAATGGCCTTGTCAGCATTCGGGTTGGTAACGATATTTATTCCTTTGTATGGAAGATTGATTGACGTCTTTGTGGTTAAGTCGCTTTTAGCCATACAAAGCTTATCGACGCTCGAATTGAGCCAAAAACCCTGCCCACCGGAAAATGTCCGTGTCTGTTGATAGGGGTCACCTCCGCCTTTATACGCCCAAGTATTAAGGTTTGTGTCGTCAACGCCCAACAACTTACTTAATGAGGTGTTGTTTGATTTTGTTGTCGGCATTCCCATAAGGTTCCACGCGCTGGGCACGAACTTTAGGCCGACTTGCTCGGGGCTACAAGATGCAGTAGTAACCGTGCCACTCACCGTTAAGCCAATAGTTGTGATGGGGTAATTAACCCAGAAAGCAGAACCATTTGTACTTGTTGGCGTAGTGCCAATAAAGCCACTGCCAGACCCCTGAGAAAGCCCCCTATAGTACAGAGTTGAGGCGGTTCCATTGCTTGACTCTATCTTCCACAACGAGACTTTACCTTGACCATCTAAAGACATCTTTGTGCGGTCGCTAACAGTCTGAACACTATCTGCGCCGACTTCCACCTTACCGGTTTTAGCGGTTACAACAGCCGTAGGAATAGCGATATATCTAACGATAATAGTTTTGCCAGCGTTATCTTGCACTTCACCGTAGACTGTAACAAGTTGGTTCTTGCCTGTTATTTTTAACTGATTCCCGACTACTTCAACCTTAGCCCTGTCTGAGTCTTCTGTTGTAGTGAAGCTCCCCGTTAACTCGGTAAATGCTGACCATTCTCCCGAAGGTAAACCAGTTTGATATTTTGTTGTGCGATATTTATAGGAACCTGCGCCCCCCGACAAGTTGATTACAGAGGTAGATTGATTTGGTACCATAGTCCAATCAGGTTCGGAAAAAACACTTGTACTTGAAGGTTGAGTCGCGGTGATTGTGAAGGTATAGGGATTCTTGTCTGCCCTATCAACCAATTTAACAGAAACTTTCGTTGAACCCGTCTTAAGTAACCTTATTCTTGCATATAGGGCAGTATCGTCATAATTAGAACCAAAAACCCCTGCGTTTGTCTGCGGAATTGCGGTTTCTAGTGAGGCCACGGTTGGATCCTCAACCTCCACGAGCCCAAATTTACTCGTCACACTGCCACAATATTTTTGGCGAGCAACGTTAACATTAAGGAAAGAACCGGTTTCGGCAGTAAGGTTGGGTGTTGAACGACTGGGTATTACAGAAAGGCACGAATCGGCATCGTTGGCGTTTACCGTGAAAGTGTATCTTGTCAGCGGAACTTTGTTCCAATACCCAGCGCCTGTTGCTGTGGGGTCCACCGAAGCGCCTGCGATATATTCCGTTGCAAGCCCGCTCGAAAGACCGCGAAAGTGAAGAGTTGATGCTGTCCCATCGGATGATTCAATTTTCCAGAGCGATAGATGTCGTTGTCCTCCCAGTGACATTTTAGCGCGGTCGCTCACTGTTTTGACTATATCTTCGCCGGCAGTAACCACTCCCGTATCGTACGTTATACTCGCATTTCGATAAACAATAAACCTAACTGTTGATACCTTATTGTGATTCTTATCTTCCACTTCACCATATACCTGAACCGTGTTTTCTTTGCCAGTTATTTTCAACTGATCGCCAGAGACAATCACTTGCGCTCTATCGGCAACATCTTCATTGGCAGTAAATTGTGGGCTGTCTACCGTATGAGATTCCCACTGGGCTATACCAGTAGGGGTTTCGTATTTTGTGGTGCGATATTTATAAGGCCCCTCGCCTCCGGACAAATTAATATATGAGGGCTTTGGCTCTCCACCTTGTGGCTTTCCGGTTACTATTACCCAGTCTGGATCTGTAAACATACTTGTACTTGAAGGTTGAGTCGCGGTCACTGTATATCTTAAAGGAGTCGCGCTAGCTCCTGCAACCAATTTTACAGCGATTGTTGTTGAGCCGGGCTTAAGTAGTCTGACTCTGGTATAAAGACCGGTCTTATCAAAACCCGTTCCGTAATAAGCATCGGTCTGTGCTGTTGTAGGGATTGAAGTTTCAAGCGAGGCAACGGTTGGATCCGCAATCTCCACGAGACCAAACTTGCTTTGGGCGTTTGGAATGCCACAGGTGCTCTTACGCCCAACGGCTACATTAACGAACGAACCAGCTTCCGCAGTCAGGTTATTAGTTGACCTACTTTGAATTACCGACAAGCAGGATTCTGTTTCGCCGGAGGCGCCAATTTTAAAAGAACCGGAGATAAATAGATACGCGCCAAACGCGACCACCACTGTTAACACGGTAATCAGTACTCCAAAGAGCCATTTAGTTTTTTTAGCCACTGTCCTCCTTAAATAGATGCTAATTAAGATACTACAAAAATATTATACCAAACCACAATCTAAAAGATTATGGCCGACACAACTATTATAACATAGACCACCGCCAGTATCCCGTTTATTGCCAAACCGAGTAGGGAAGTGACGAGCGTGGTTTTTGCGACTTTGACAGCTTGAGTTTTGTTGTGACGCGCGATGAATTCAAAAACCAATACGCCAATAGCTGGACCAAAAACGATTCCCAGCAGGCCAAAAAAGAGGATACCGACAATTACTCCAGTTACTGCGCCAACGCCACCCCAAATACTTGCTTTCCCCAAACGTGCGCCGATAATTCCAGACGCAAAATCGACGACAATCGATAGCAACGCAAGGCAGGCGAGTGCTACCAAAACGGGCACAGATATAAGGTGAAAATGAGTCGCAATTGATATCAGTAAAGTACCAATAAAAGCAAGAGGCAAGCCGGGAAGGAAGGGGAGTACCGCGCCAAAAAGACCGATTAAGACCAAAATTATTCCTATAATTAATAGGGTAATGGTCACGAATCTCCTTTGGGGCTATCCCCTGCTGATAAAAAATTTCGAATTTTAATTACAGTCTCCTTAGAACCCGTTACCCACTCTACCCTACTGATTTTATGTCGGAGCCATGTCAGCTGTCTTCTGGCGTAGCCATGTATAGCAAAACGCAACTGGTCGTATAGTTCCCTGTCGGTTTTGATAGTACCATATAAACGGCGCGTTACGAAACGATACTCTAGGCCGATTTTCTGCAACCAATCGGTACTTACTCCCCCGCTAATCAGTGTTGATACTTCTTCAATTAAGCCCTGTTTTAATCTTCTTGTTAACCGCTCGTCGATGCGACGGTATATCTCCTGTCGAGGTAGCTTGATACCGATAATTAGTTTATCAAAATTGGGAGTTTCTTTCACAGTCCACTTCCCCCGTCCGAGCTTGGTTGGAGATAACCGGTAGCCCTCTGTTAGTGCTGATACGTAAAGTCCAGTACCACCAGTTACAACAGGTAGTTTGCCTCGCGACCAGATATCAGCGGTGATAAGGTTTGCATCATCTAGAAAATTCTTGAGGTTGTACATTTTACCCCCCGGACCCACAATGTCGATGAGGTACTGCGGAATATTATCGATATATCTCGCCCTGCATTTAATAAATTCCTTCCTTAATTTGACATTAGACATTAGACATTTGTCATTTCTGCAAGCACCTTCCTTCCCCGTCCCAATATCCATTCCCCTGTAAACTTGGCGCGAGTCAGCCGAAATAATCTCGCCATTGAATTTCCTACACATCGATACAGCCAGATCCGTTTTTCCAGATGACGTTGTACCAACTATAAAGATGATCTTGTTCTTCATGATGATGCTCTATCTTGCTTGTCATTGCGAGGATCGGAGAGACGAAGCAATCTCATTAGATTGCCACGCTCGTAATTACGCTCGCTCGCAATGACATAAGCGTTGCTTACGCTTTTGGTTTCTTTGTTTTCGCAATTGTGATGCTACCTGTTCGATTGTTCAGTCCGATTTTCACAAATTGATGCGGTTTATCCAATTTCAGCAAACGCAGGTAGTGAACTGGCAATATGACTCCGTAGGAATTACCTATTTTTATTACTTTCGTAACCCAATCTGTTTTCATATTTGTCTCGCTTATTATTGAATTTTAAAGATGCTTCTTGTTATAACACGTTATAACTAGCATGGTTTATCATCATTATTATACCTTATTATACGCGGGTAGTACATGCAAAAAGTTATCAACAATCTAATATTGTTTGCGCTATGTTATAACAAGACAGCGTCAGGATATTAAAAAAAACAAGGGCAGTACCCCCGTTTTGGAACCAAGATCCTTCACTAACGTTCAGGATGACATCTGCTCGCGATTGTCCGGTTCGGGTGAATCGGTGTCGGACCGTTCTTTCATTTGTCTCTGGATTTCAAAGACAGAACGACCAGATTCCTTAGGCGGAGTGACCTTGCGATTTTTAGCATCTCGAACACGAATATCTTCCTCTGTCTTGTCGAAATGCTCGTTGTAATCAAGCTTGTCCATAAGTTTATCTTAAATCTCAAAAATCAAATCTCTCTCCGAGCCTCTGGCTCGTAGAGCCAGAGGCAAAATTTTGGAGTGCTAACGCACATCTTATATTTTGAATTGCTAATTTGAGGTTTGAGGTTTGCATTTTGAGGTATCGTTATACTTTCGCTAAATCTCTAATTTCGTCGGCGAACTTCTTCGGATAAGGGATGCCTTGAAATGTGATCGGTTTGTCGTCCGCAGCAGAGCGTATATTGATATCACCATAGTTAAATAGCATCCCCAAAATACCCTGTTGGTATTGGACGTTTTCGACATCATCAAGAGTCATATCCCTGTTCTGCACCCCCAATACTCCACTATAATAACGAACACGACGGTCGGTGATAATGTAGTAGGTTTTGTACCAAACGCCGAAAATCGCAAGTGCTACCGCCAATCCGACGATAATTACGGTCAACTCTACCAAAAATATCGTTTCTTCGTTGTAACCGGTACTCAAGCTATAGTTGAAGATTAGAAGCAATCCTAGTATCGCAAAGCCAAGTGTAATTAGACGCGCAATAAGTAATATCGAGCTAGGACGACCCTGCATCATTATGGTTTCGCCCTTCTTGACTAATTGTAATGCATCATCTTTTTCGTAGGACATGACATAATGAGTTAAAAGTTAAAAGTAGAAGGTAGAAAGTTACTACAAATCTACAATTCTATTATTGCATCCTTAATGCTAAAAGAAAAGCCCGATTAACTTTCGGGTATTGTAACGTAATTTGGTGGCGCGGGAGAGAGTCGAACTCTCACAAGCTTTCGCTCACTAGCTCCTAAGGCTAGCGTGTCTGCCAATTCCACCACCGCGCCTTAATTTCTTCTACCCCACTTTCGAGTGCCACTTTCGAGTTTTTCGGGTGCCCGCTAACTGCGGTTTAGCGTGCACAATGAAGTAGCAACTTCATTATATGCTAACAGAATCCTTGAATTTGTCAAAGGTTTTATCACCAATTCCCTTAACATTTTTCAGTTCATCAGTCGATTTAAAACCGCCGTTAGCGTTGCGATAATCAATAATTCTTTGGGCGTAGGTTGGACCAATGCCCGGCAGACTATCAAGCTCACCTAGTGATGCAGTATTGATATTGATTATTCCCGATGTTGTTTGAGACGAGCCATCGGAAGCCGATGCCACGGAAGTTTCTACTGATGCCGATTTGACTGCTTCCAGCGCCTTGTTAAGGTCGTCAATTTTTTTGTTAAGATTGGCAATTTCTTCTTCAAACTTAGCGACTCCCTCGGACGAACCAGGTACGGGTTGGTCGGTTTGCTTCTTCTCGATGCTTAAAACAATGCCACCAACCACTATCGCCACTAGTAAACCAGCGCCAATAATTAGCTCGTAGAACTGACGCTTTTTCTCTTTTTTCATCGCACGCTTGTTGATGGGTTTTATGTCTTCGAGAGAGGTTGTTTTTTGTCTGCGAGCCATAGTATTATATATTATTCTAATTACTCTAATTAACCTAAGGAAATCTCAAGCACCAAGCACCAATAATTTAACAATCTATAATGGTTTAATATTTAAACACTTGAAATTTGTTTGTCATTTGGGATTTGTGATTTGGTGCTTATCTAGAATAATTAGGTTAATTGGGATTTAATAATGCAACGGCTTCTTTGACTTGTTCTATGAGTATAGTATCGCCAAGCGAAGCCAAGCGCAAGTCAAAGAATCCTGCCTGTTGCGTACCTACTATGGTACCCGGACCACGCAATTCCAAATCTTTCTGGGCAATGATAAATCCATCATTTGTACGCTCCATAATACTTAAACGTTCACGCGCAATTTGACCAACATCGCCGGTGATAGATAAATAGCAGTATGATTGATGGTTCGACCGTCCTACCCTACCACGCAATTGATGCAATTGTGCCAACCCAAAATAGTTGGCATTTTCAATCACCATTACAGTAGCGTTGGGCACATCAACACCCACTTCAACTACCGTCGTTGATACTAAGATATCGATGCGAGAAGATAGCATCTGTTTCATTATGTTATCTTTTTCCGCCACTTTCATTTTACCGTGCAGTAACCCAATACGCCTTCTTGGAAATATTTTTTTAAGTGTGTCAAACTCGCGTGTGGCCGCTTTTTTCTCA
>Ga0172370_10008381_pt1 | contig 12431 bp, 11 predicted proteins | sample LakKiv5m_FD_114538 | JGI IMG/M metagenome (GOLD analysis project Ga0172370, IMG submission 114538) | Freshwater microbial communities from Kabuno Bay, South-Kivu, Congo - kab_022012_11.5m | ecosystem: Environmental > Aquatic > Freshwater > Lake | place: Democratic Republic of the Congo...
CCTGAAAGGCGACTCCTGAAGGCTGCCTCAGGCGTGGAAACAGGGGATCATGTCCAGGTGCTCTTAGGCGAAGGCGAGTTGGAATGCCGGGTTGAAACCGCAAAGGCGTAATCTCGTTATGGGATATGCGCCATGGGGGTTAACTTCTCTGCCAACCATTCCCGGATTCAGGGTCCATAGGTCCAAGGATATGCAGACGTGAAATCCCTCCTCCAATCAGGGAGGACCTGATTCTGAGCTTCCCGTCATCAAGAGAAATCTCCTTGCGTATGATCTGATAGGCATGAATGACGGGACATTCGATAAGCCGGGCTTCGATCTCATGAAAGTGGCGACGAATATTTTCATTCATTCCGGCGCCTCATCCTGAATGAGAGTTAGCCGCTTTTCAATACCCGCAATCATATCAAGCGTCGCAGACCACTCCACATAATCCATATCGTCGCCCAATGCTCCTCTTTCGTAACGCCTGCAGAACTCTTTGGAAGTCAACCCATATTTTTCTTCAAATTCGGCCTGTTGTTCCAAGAGCCGTTGTTTCAACTCATCAATCCGCGACGCTTCCCTTCTCAACAACTTCCCGATGACCAGTTCGATCACTGGATCTACAGCAGCGTTATCAGCAACAATATACTGTTCCAGCATCTTAACCTTTTCGAGGACAGTCATCTAAATCCCTCCTTTCTTCAATGCCACCACGGCTTGGGCAGCTTGCCCTTCCGTTCTAAGCCGCGTTTATTGTCGCTCCCGACACTACGGCCCGCGATGGCCTTATCCACCTTGCTGGGGGCCAGGACGTCCGTTTCAAAAAGGCTGTCCTTTTGCAGCGCCATTTTAAACGAAGCTACGGCCATAGCATCTATTGTAACCGTTCACGGGTTCAAAGCCCGCCCTGGCGCGACTCGTTGGAGAATTCCGGACATAGACGACACATTTCGACTACCGTTCCCCTCATCGGTCTGGGCCAGGGGTTCAGGGGTTCAGGGTTGCTTTTTGTCTCCGGATCCCATTCCGGGTTCGTATTTAGAAGCGAAGCACCCGGATTCGTAACCTGAATGGGGTATTGAATCCTCTCTTTGTCTATAACCTTAAACGCTGAACCCGGAACCTGTGAACCCTTACCATCTATTTATCCTCACCCCCTATGCCAACCCACGGTTTATAGTACCCAATTTTCTATTCAAGAGCAAGCTACTCCTGCTTATTACCGAACTGTAGGTGTGGCAGCCGGTAATGTGAATGCCTTGACCCGGTCCCAGTTGTTCACTCGGACCCCGACATCCTTTGAAACCACCCGGTACTGCCCCCCATTTGGATCCACCCCAAAAAGCGTCCCCTCCGCTAAGTGTTTCTGAAGCAGTTTCCCCCCGATGGTGATCGCAAAATTGTTCCCGGTTTCTTCCGCCTTCAAGCTCATGCTCGGGGGCGTCCACCAGATGTCCCGCTCTCCCCAGAAGGCCCGGTACACATGGGTAAACAGCGTGGACCCGATCGTAAACACCCCAATCAGGCCGATCAACAGGTATGCATTGATTCTCCGTTTTGCCATGGTTCCCCTCCCTCTTCCCTTGCCATCCCGACTATCCTGATATCTCTCTGTTCAAGCCAAAACGCCATCCGTTGCGGCTATGCGCATTAGCCCCGAATTGGGGGGGGGTTGCTTTAGCCCTTGACTGGAAACCCTGAACCCAGGACCTGTGAACGCTTACGCCGACGGTATCAAGGGGTCCCCAGCAATCTTGACATCCCAAGGACTTACGCCTAACATACCCTGAAGAATACATAAAGAAGAACAAAACAACCTGGAACATAGACGCTGAGCTTTGTGTAAGTTTAGGACTCTCGCCAATGAAAGGGGGCCAACGATGCCTGCACAAACGCATTTTATTACCATTCCAGAGGTTAAACTGACCATTGATCAGCTTTTCAAGGCCGTTCGACAACTTGACGATTCGTCCCGGAGTCATTTGGCCCGTGTTCTGATGGAAACTGAAATGGACGCAAAACTGCACAAATTGATCGAAAATCTTGCTAAAACCGCGCCTGCTTCCGATATTAGCGATGAGGATATTGAGGGCGAGATCAAATCTGTTCGTATGGAGCGGGTAGCTCCCGATGTTGAGAATCGTCATTGATACAAACATATGGATAAGCAGATGCGAAGGACCGACGCAAGGCTGGATCGTATCGGGAAACAATTGGGAGACCTGGGCCTTGTCCAATACTCTCTGCGCCTCGGTCGTCGGACATGCAAACAGGCGGGGGCCCATTTAGGCTGACGATGTTGGATAAGGGAATCCGATCCTCCCGAATTCGCCGGATAATTCACAAAACAAGATCTCACGCCATTCCTTCGCGTTAAAATGAGCGATGAAAATCGAGTATTCAACACATCTCACGCAACGGCTCACATTGAGGGGAATCAGCCATGAGTTGCCTTATCGAATTTACGTGGAATCGAGCGAGAGGTATTGCGACACTGAAACAGGGCACTCGATCGCCATAATGCCTACAATGATCAATGGCAAAATGCGAGAAGTTATGGTAGCCTATGACATCGACCAACAGACGGCCAAACTTTTGACAATTCATCCCTTGAAACAAGGCCAGAAGGAAAACAGGGTAAAAGCAGGGCGCTGGAGGAGATTGGAATGAATCCATTCAAAGTTTTTTATGATGAAAAAGAGGATGTTCTCTATCTTGCAAAAGAGGGCGTGGAACACGAATTTGTTGAAATAGCGCCTGGTGTAAACGCCGAGCTTGACGAAAATGGGCAGCTAATCGGCATTGAACTATTCAATGCTTCAATATTATTGAAGAATGTGATCAACCCAATCGTTAAAAAGGCAAAAGCTGCCTAAGTAAGGAATGAGATCCCCGCCTCAGTCTGTAACCCTCTCACACGCCTTTACCAGGAAGTGTCGGGTATCGGCCCGGTCCTCCAGCGACAGGGCCTTTTCAAAACAGCGGATGGCCTCCTGCGGCCTCCCGGTCTGAAGATGGGTCAGGGCCATAGTGTGTCAGGAATCCACATTCCCAGGCTTCAGTCCAAAGGCCATCACGCGGTACTGAATGATCTTTCTCTCAAAGTCTTCCAATACTGGAATTCAAGAAAGTCGATGCGAACTGGGAAATAAAACGATCTTGAAACCGAATGATTATCAAAAAATTCTGGATGTTGAACAGCAAGAAACGCTTCTCGAAATATCAATTTGACAGTATAGTGGGGTCCATCTTCAAAAAAGATACTTTCCTGACAAAATAACTACAAGATGTCTGCTGCATTAATTGACCATATTGGAAATATTGCCTGGGTTGTCGTTATCTGCCTGATTTCTATAAGTGTGGGCAAAGTGGCACTCCTAAGAGTGAATAGACTGATCGGTGATTCAGGCGAATCCATCATATTTTCAACAGCCGTCGGATTCGCCATCCTCGGATACAGCATATTCATTCTCGGCATCTGCCAGATGCTCTATCCCGCGGTCATCTATGCCTTCACCGCCCTCTGCTCCATCCTGTCCATTGCAGGGTGGTACATTGGCAGAAGTTCTCGCATTCAATCACCTCTTTCGACAAAACGCGTATGGCATGAAAAGCCGTCAACAAACGGACGGATGACGTTGATCATAAACCGTCTTTGCCTGATTATCCTTGCCATATCCCTGATGGTGTCTATGCTCCTGGTCCTAACGCCGGAGGTGGGCAAGGATGCCCTGATCTATCACCTGGGCGTCCCAAAGATGTTTCTGGCGCATCATGGGATCTACTTCATCCCTGGCAACGTCTTTGCCAATTACCCCTTTTTCGGCGAAATGCTGTATATCTGGGGGCTCTCTGTCAGCGGGGAAGTGACGGCTAAGGGTCTTCATTTTGCAATGGCCCTTTTGATCCTTTTCAGCATGTGGAAATTCGGCAAACGATATTTCCCTGACAACCGATTCGCATCACTTCCCCTTCTCATATTTTTTACTATCCCTTCTGTGTTCCAGAACGCTCACGTGGCCTACTGTGATCTTACCCTGGCCTTTTACACCTTTGTGGCGGCATATGCATTCATCAACTGGTTCAACACCAAAGAAACGCTGTGGATTATCCTCTGCGGCGTATTTTCCGGCATTGCCATGTCCATCAAGTTCGGTGGGCTTTATCTCCCTCTTTCAGGGTGTGTTGGAATTTTGTGGGGATGCAGGCTACACAGGCTATCGAACAGAGAGGCCATTGGTCTTTTTTCCCTCTATGTTCTATTTGCCTTCATTGCCGGGGCGCCCTTTTACGTGAAAAACTGGATCATGACCGGCAATCCGCTGTACCCCCTTTTCTATCACATCTTTGGCGGCAGAGGATGGAGCGCGGAACAGGCCGCATATTATGATTTTTTTATTAAGAAACTGGGCATGGGTCGTGAACTGATAGATTATCTTTTTCTGCCATCGAACCTGAGCTTTCGCGCCCGAATGGACAGCCCCACATTCGATGGTCTGATCGGCCCTCTTTTCATCCTTGTCCTTCCATTTGCCATCGGAGTGCGTAAAATCGCAGTGGAGATGAAGATCGTGTGGCTCTATTGCCTGATGGCATTCCTTTTCTGGGCCTCTTCGGCCCAGCAGATACGATATCTGATCCCTCTTTTTCCCTTTCTTGCATTAATGGTCGCCCATACATTTTCCCATTATCGGAGCAATAAAATCATCTTTACCCTCCTTTCCATCTTCATCGCGTCAGGGCTTGCGTTTAACGGATATCATATCATTCATGATTTCATAAAGATAAAGCCGCTCCGCGTTCTCTCAGGCTACGAGGATAAACCTGCCTTTCTATCCAGACTGATCCCCTCCTATGAAATGCTCCGATATGTGAATACCCAGCTTCCCGAAAATTCGTATCTATTGACGATCTATATGAAAAATCTCGGCTACCTGTTCAACCGGCCCTTTTATTCCGACTCCATGTTCGAATCGTATACCATCGAAACCATATTGAATCATTCGAAAACGCCTCAGGATGTGCGCCTTGCCCTCGAAGAGAAGGGGTTTACGCATATTCTCTACGATATCAACTACGTAATCGGTGAAGCGGCCACCTTGTCCGAAAAAAACAAAACCCTCTTCCTGGAATTTCAAAAGCGGCATCTAAGGCTTGTCAATTCTGAAAAAGAACGCTATTTTTTATACCGGTTCGCCGACGCCGAAGATATCCCGGCATCCTGAAGAGCAAGGTCATGGATAAGAAAAAGCCTTCTGGAAACGTCATGTATATGGAGGGGAGTTGTGTACAAGGATAAAAAGGTCATCGTGGTAATGCCCGCCTACAATGCCGCCCGGACACTACAGATAACCTATGATGAGGTCATGGCCCAAGGAATCGTCGATCTGGTCGTCATCGTCGATGATGCCAGTCGGGATGAAACCGTTCAGATCGCGCAAAGGCTCCCCAATACCATTGTTCACGTACATTCCAAAAACCTGGGATATGGGGGCAATCAAAAATCGTGCTATGACATCACCCTGGAAAGTGGAGGCGACATCATCATCATGGTCCATCCAGATTATCAATACACGCCGAAACTGATCCCTGCCATGGCCTCCATGATCGGAAACGGCCTATATCATTGTGTTCTGGGATCCAGAGTCCTGGGAGGGCATGCCATAAGAGGGGGCATGCCGGGGTGGAAATACGCGGCCAATCGTTTTCTGACCTTTGTCGAAAACATTCTCATGGGCGCCAAGCTATCCGAATACCACACCGGATACCGGGCCTTTTCCCGGGAACTTCTTGAAAAGATACCGATCCAATATAATTCCAATGACTTCGTGTTTGACAATCAGGTGCTTGCCCAGATCATCTGGCTGGGCTATACCATCGCTGAAATCAGTTGTCCGACAAAATATTTCGCAGAAGCGTCCTCAATCAATCTGGTCAGAAGCATAAAGTACGGTATTGGATGCCTCTGGACCGCGACGCTTTTCCGTCTATCCAGGATGAACATCATCACATCAAAATTGTTTCCTAAAATTCAGAAATGACGAAACCATCAATTTTAAAAAGTTATCTGAAACGTCCAACCTGCAACATCTGTAACGGTGAGTTGACTCCTCGTTTTGATAAGGTTCGTGACCCGATAACAAACGAAGCATTCGCCATTTTGTCATGTCCAGAATGCGGGCTGGGCCATACGATTCCCCAGCCTGCAGACTTGTCCCGATATTATGGCCGACAGTATTATGGCCATCGACATAGCGTCACCTCAGAGTTTTGTACAAGACGATCTCTGCGCTGTCTCGATCGTATAGCGGATCAACCAAACAACAAACGGCTGCTCGATGTGGGCTGCGGCGACGGTTCTTTCCTGCTTGCGGCAAGAAAGGCAGGTTGGAGAGTCATGGGGACAGAACTAAATCCTTATCCAGCCCGCGCTTTCGGTCTCGATGTGAGACATGCGCTGAATGACATAGATCCTGCCGAACACTTTGACTGTGTTACCATGTGGCACACCCTGGAACACATGAGGGACATAAAGTCCACCCTGCTCCTAATTGAAAGGCTGCTCACTCCACACGGACATTTGCTTATTGCGGTACCCAGCAGCGTCAGTATCCAGGCGCAACTATTCGGACATAGATGGCTTCATCTTGATGTTCCACGCCACTTGTACCACTTTGATCCAGCTTCATTACGTTTCAGTTTGGAGAATGCGGGCTTTTCCGTGTACCGCTTCGGGCAGAACGAAATTGAGTACAATCTTATCGGCTGGTCTCAAAGCGCCATGAATTGCTTGAATTTCAGGCCTAACATGTTTCTCGACTTTCTTACAGGAAAGGCAAAGGACCATTCGATATGGGTCAAGACATCAAGTCTCATCCTCGGTTCAATGCTGAGTCTGGCCTTCGTGGCTGCACTTCCTGTTGAAGCAATAATGGGCCGTAGCGGAACCTTTGTTACGTTTGCTCGCAAAAAAGATGAATGGGACTCAGCCTAAAGGACAAAATAGGCACCATACGCGGCAAAAGCCCAGCAGGCAATGCCGCCGTACACCGCTGCCTTTAGATATGGTTTTCGGGTCAGAATTTCAAAGCCCGACGCGCCGAGGACGGCAAGACATGGCATTATCCCGAGGGCGTACGTCGCTTTGGCCGTGCTGAAAATGGGAACAGTGAGAAAAAGATACAGAATGGCAGAAGTATAGATAATCACACAAGAAATGGCAAACAAGAAAACCTGCCGCCGCTCTCGGTTAAGCCCCGTAAACGTCGAGAGAATTCCGAGGAGGATGGCCGCGGTAGGAAGGAGTGACAACCACGCGATGGAAAGGAAAAAACCGTAATTCCAGGGCGGGCGGTTATACGCACTCAGATAGCCGTCCATCCACAGCGTTGAGTACAGACCATCCCAGATACTGCCAACGGCAGATAATATCGGATAGAACAGAGACTCCCCAAAACTGAGTAGGTTTGCTGGCGTACGGTAACCGGGATATTGCCACCAGAGGATGTTTCGTGACGGATCCCAGCCACCGATGACCACCTGCCCCATTTCGACCCAGTTACGGAAAAAGTACCACCCGGATACTGCAAAGGCACTCACCAAAACGAGCATCGTAGGCGCAATAGCTTTTGATAGACCCCTTGCCGGTAAAGGATCGCTCATGGCCAGCTTGTAAAATAAAAAACCCGCAACTGGAAAGAGGAGGAGTAAGGCAGTCACCTTCGTAAGCATGGCAAGCCCCAACAATACACCAAGAGATACGAGATTGCCCATCGATGGCGCTACGTTGGACGAAAGGATTCTCGTCAGGAGCAAGATGGCGATACTCGCTAATAAGCCTGCCAGCGGCTCGTTCCCCACAAACTGGGAGATGTAAATGTTCATTGGCAAGAGCCCTCCGATGACCGTCCCAATGCACTTAAGATCGTCCCTTCCCGGATAAACATAGCCCACTGTTCGGTAACAGACTTCAACCTGGAGAACTCCGCATGCAAGAGGAATGATGCGCAAGATTCTTTCCACCGTCTCAGGGGCAAAAAACATGGCAAAAATCTTATAAATAACCGCAGAGACGAGATAGAAAAACGGCGGCTGAAACATCTGCCATCCTTCTGTGGCCAGAGGTATATTCCAATTATTAGCGATGTAACGGATATACTCCATATGTTCGGCAACATCCATGCCGATAACGAGCGGAATTTTTCCGATATTGTTCAGGGCGAGGATTACCCACAGACTTATCAGAATCCAGCGCAACCGGCCAGCCGTTGGCATAAGTGAAGGGTGCCCCTTCTTAGCTGCTTTCGCAACCCAAAGGCTGAAGGCAAAAACCAGGATGAATACTGGTACAAAAATGGGCAACTCCCGCAAGAATGCCCTGTCCGCACGGGGAAAGCTACGTGAAAGCGGCAGTGGCTCCATTTTATCGGCCAGCATAGCTTTTGACCAAGCATTCCCATCGTCGCTTGCCTCCCATTGCTCCCCGGTAAATATTTTCAGTGATGGGCAGTACGCCATAAGCGCCGGATGTCCATTTTGGTTTTGCACCACGAAACGGATCTCATGGAACCCGGGAGAAAGCTTTGAGGAAAGATCGAGGCAACGAATCTGTTTCCAATTATTTGCGAGGGAAGGATCAGGCGCAGAGATGCTCTTTCCGTCGAGGAGGATACCTGCTACCTTCATCGCCCGGAAACAGAAAATCGCGTCACCGGGAACAATATCAACTGCAAAGCGTGTCCGAAATTCGGTGATAAGCATCTGCGGTTCCCTTGCTTTCAAGACTATCGGTTCACGGAGCCGAATCCACTGCGCGCCGTGCTCGGAATAGAGGAAAGCAATATCCGGATCGGCGATGACCTTCCGGAAACCGAATAGTCCCGCGATAAGAGCGAAAGCAGCAACAGCAATTAAACCGGCCATGAGATACCGATTGGCGAGCGACATGATTCTCCTGAATTTATTGATTTCTTCCACCAGCCGTCGCTCCTCACTCATTTACAGCCCTGATCAGCAACACAGACGACAGGGCGCGTGGCATAACGCATACGTCAAGCCAGGCAAATCCGGCATAAAATCAGCTAAGGTTCCTTCTGTTGCAAATTGCTCCTCTGTACCTGCTCCGCCACCATCAGGTTCCCCCGTGCGCCTTCAAAATCTGGATCAATTCGCAGGGCTTCACGGAACTGGGCGATTGCGGATTCCATCTTGTTCTGCCTGGCCAGGAGAACCCCCATATTGTTGTGTACTTTCGCCTCGTTTGGTTTGATCTTCAATGCCTCCTCATATCGCTGCATGGCTTCTGCAAACTCACCCTGATGCATGAGGACCATCCCCAAATTGTTCAGAACCTCTGGATGGTCCGGTTTAAAGCGCAAAGCCTCCAGGTAGTGCCAGCTCGCCTCATTGAAATCCCCCCGGTGAAGGAAAACATTGCCCATCCCAAGATGCGCCTGGTAGTTGTGCTTCGTTACATTCAAGGCGTGTTGAAAAATGGTCACGCTGTTTTGCCAGTGCTGTACCTGCCGCCATGATACCACAAGGAGGACAAGAACAATGACCCCCACTAACAGCATTATCAGTGCCTTCCTGACATGAAACCTCTCGAAAATATCCGCTGTCCCCCAGGAGAGGATAATGAAAATACCAATGAGCGGTATATAGGCGTAACGGTCAGCCATTGCATGGAATCCCACCTGTACCAATCCGATAACCGGCACCATTGTCCCCAAATACCATAACCATCCCACGGGAAGATAACGAAAACGGCGTGACGCTGAGAAAACGAAGACCGTAAATACCACGATCAACAGGCAGGAGACAACAATCCTCCACGGAATAGCTATGCCCTCATGGGGGTAAAATACGGCGAGGTTCTGCGGCCAGACCATTTTTACGAGGTAACTCACATACGAAACTGATGCATTCGCCATTCGGACATCAAAAGGAAAAGCAGCGAGAGAGCGGACAGCGCCGCCGGTTTTCGCCGCATAAAACGTTATGATACACGAGGCGCAGGAAAGGACGAAGAGGGGAATCTTTTCGTACATAAAAGGATAGATCCCTGACCATCGGGAGCAGCCTCCCCTCTCCCCGGCCGCGCCTGGGGCAAAACGATTGAGGGGCCAATAATCCAACAGTATCAGGACGAAGGGTAATGTTACGAGTACGGGTTTCGTCATCAGGCCCAGGGCAAACGAGAGGACAACAAGGGCATACCGCCCGAAGACGGGAACTTTAACGTACAGAACGTACGCCCACATGGTAAGTATCCAGAAAAATGTGCTGAGCACATTTTTTCGCTCCGCAACCCATGCTACGGACTCGACATTGAGGGGATGAATCGCAAAAAGAGCGGCCACAAAAGCGCTCTTCCAGGCCTCCCCCGTTACCCTCTGCAGAAACAAGAACAGCAGGATTGTACTGACAAGGTGAAAGATGGTATTTGTCCAGTGATACCCGGCAGGATTCAATCCGAACAGCTCATAATCAAACATGAGGGACAGCCAGGTGAGAGGATGCCAGTTGGTTGTGTATGTCGTGGTAAACGCCCAGGTGAGGCCTTTGCACGTCAGTCCGGACTGAAGGTGAGGGTTTTCGATAATATACATATTATCGTCGAAGTCAATGAAGTCATGGTGTTGCACCTGCCAGTAAACGATGAAAACGGCTGCTGCCAATACGACGCAGATTCCCATTCTGAGGGATCTTTCCGGGGCTGATTTATTATTGGGCGCTCTGTAAAGGGAGTTCATCTTGATTGCTGTAGGCTGGATTAATCCTCACTGCTTCCTTCAAATGAAAGGTTGCCTCCTCAAAGACGCCCTTATGCTTCAGAGCCAGACCGAGATTATAGTGTGCATTGGCATAATCCGGCTGAAGTTTCAGCGCTTCACGGAAATGCGTGATCGCCTCTGTTAGGAGCCCCTGTTCTGCCAGAACCATCGCCAGATTATTGTGGGCGCCGGCGTGATCAGGCTTAAGCCGCAATGCCTCACGGTATTCACTTGCCGCTTCGTTCATACTCCCCTTTTTCGTCAGGGCAACCCCAAAATTATTGTGGACGACGGGATTCTCCGGTGCCAATCTCAGTGCCTCACGGTACGAGACAATGGCTTCGTCAATCCTCCCTATCGAAGCGAGACCCTCCCCGAGATTGAAGAGAACATCCACATTGTCAGGTCTTATCTGCAAGGCTTTTAGATAAAATTGAATCCCCTCTTCGGTCCGCCCCTCACGAGTGAGAAGATAACCCATGTTGTTATAGGCGGGTGCATAATTGGGCTTAATATTGATAGCGGCACGGAAGTGCGCTTTTGCATCTTCTGCTCTGTCACCTTTTTTTAAAGCCATACCGAGATTATTGTGCGCAAGGTAATTTCCCTCTGTCACCTTAAGAGCATGGGTAAAGATGGTGATACTGTCCCGCCAGCGCTGAACCTGAAACCACGTCACAACGATAAGCGCCGACAGGACCGCAGTCGCTGCCGCCACGCCAACAGTCCTTCCGTACCGCCAACCGCGCAAAAGATCCGCAACACCCCACACAACCACGATGAACAAACCAATGAGCGGAATATAGGTGTACCTATCCGCCATGGACTGGGAACCAACCTGAACCAGGCCAATAACCGGAACAAGTGTCCCCAGGTACCACAACCATCCCACAATACAGTATGGGTACCGACGAATACAGGCGACCGCACAAACCGTAACCCCGACAATCAACAACACCGACCACACAACCTGCCATACCGGCCATGTTCCCGGATGAGGATAAAAAATGGCCAATCCCGCAGGCCAGAACGTCTTGACCACATAGGCCGAATAGGAAACAAAGGCATTGGCAAGGCGCATCTCCGTCGAGAGAAACTCCAGCGACGCCACCGCCTCAGCGTTCTTTTGCACGAGAAAGGTCACCAGCGCCGATGCCCCGGAAAAAATAAACAAAGGGATCTTCTCCACAATAAGTCGCGAAAGACCGGACAACTCCCCAAAACGAAACCGCCTGAGAGGCCAATAATCCACCAACAGCAAGACAAACGGCAGGCTCACCAGCATCGGCTTGGCCAGCAAACCCAACATAAAGGCAAGAAGAATCGCCAGATACCTCGAAAGCACCGGATGGCGTACGTAGCGTACATACGCCCCCATCGTCAGCATCCAGAAAAACGCACTCAAAACATCTTTGCGCTCCGCTACCCAGGCAACAGACTCGACATGCAGGGGATGAACGGCAAAAAGGGCAGCGACAAATACAGAACGTAAGAGCGCACCGGTCATACCATTGAGAACCCAAAAAAGCAGTACGGTATTGGCCATATGAAACAGCAAATTGTTCCAGTGATACCCCGAAGGACTTAACCAGAACAACTCGTAGTCGGCCATGAGAGACAACCAGGTCAGGGGATGCCAGTTGCTCGCATGAGAGGTCGTCATCGCCCACA
>Ga0172370_10008382_pt1 | contig 12430 bp, 10 predicted proteins | sample LakKiv5m_FD_114538 | JGI IMG/M metagenome (GOLD analysis project Ga0172370, IMG submission 114538) | Freshwater microbial communities from Kabuno Bay, South-Kivu, Congo - kab_022012_11.5m | ecosystem: Environmental > Aquatic > Freshwater > Lake | place: Democratic Republic of the Congo...
CAAACAAGTCGAATTGAAAGCGAGTGACTTTGAAACCGGGCCCCTTCCTCTGAGGTCTTTTGTTCAACTTACCAAAACGGTTCAGCTGCACAAAAGCATCATCCTCTCTGAATGGGCTGCACTAAAAAAGACAACATGGCTCAGGCTTCAGCGACTGTTAGTCCTCTACGAAACTGAAAATTGGTATGCCGATCGTTTTATCGACAATTTTTTCATCCCCGGTCAATCCAGGGTGAATTATGCCGGACGTGTATTTGATGAGAAAGAAATTACGAATGCGGTTGAGGCATCCCTCGATTTCTGGCTCACCGAAGGCCGTTTCTCTGAACAATTTGCAGAAAAAATATCCGAATACCTCGAAGTTGAACATGTTTTACTGACCAACTCGGGTTCATCTGCCAACCTGTTGGCATTTTCAGCTTTGACATCCGAAAAACTGGGTGATAAGCGGCTGAAAGCCGGTGATGAAGTCATATCTGTTGCAGCCGGTTTCCCGGCCACAGTAACACCGATCCTGCAATATGGATTGGTGCCTGTGTTTGTGGATGTGGACATGTCCACCTATAACATTGATGTGGAAATGATGCGCAAAGCAGTCACCGCTAAAACACGCTGCATTTTTATCGCACACACCCTTGGCAATCCGTTCAATATTGATGCAGTGATGGGATTGGCTCGGGAAAATGACCTTTGGGTGATCGAAGACAACTGTGATGCTTTTGGAAGCGAATACAAGGGTAAGAAAACCGGTACATTTGGCCATCTTTCCACCATTTCATTCTATCCTGCTCATCATATCACAACGGGCGAAGGGGGCGCCATCATCACAAACGACCCAATGTTGGCCAATCTTGTAAGGGCTTTCCGCGATTGGGGCCGCGACTGCTACTGTGCCGGTGGTGAAAATAATACCTGTGGAAAACGATTTTCACAGCAATTTGGCAACCTGCCTTTTGGTTATGATCACAAGTATGTCTATTCTGAAATTGGGTATAACCTTAAAATGACGGATATTCAGGCTGCCATTGGCGCTGCACAGATGGATAAGCTTGATCATTTCGGAGCAAGACGCAAGGAGAACTTCAACTCATGGTATCGGATTTTCGAAAAATATCCCGACACGTTCAGTTTACCAAAGTCAACAGAAGATGCGGATCCCTCATGGTTTGCATTTATCGTGACCATCCATGAAGATGCAGGATTTACCAGAGATGAATTTACCAGCCACCTGAATGCTCACCTGATCGAAACCCGGAATCTTTTCGCAGGCAACATAACCAAACAACCTGCATTCGTCGACAAAAACTGGCGCATCGCAGATAATCTGAGCAATACAGATTCCATTATGAACAACACCTTCTTTTTGGGTACTTATCCTGGCCTTAAACCAGAAATGTTTGAGTACGCTGCTACAGTGATTGATGGCTTCATGCTCTCTCACAAATAATTATGGCCATCGTTAAAAAATACCGGGCTGAAGTTGTATCTGTTGTCAATCCCATCGAAGGGGTTTATACAGTCGAGTTTCGTTCTTTGGATAAACCTTTCAAATACGAACCGGGACAATTTCTGCATTTAGCGCTGGAAGCTTATGATCCTTCCGGACAATGGCCAGATTCAAGATGCTTCAGTATGCAGTCCTCTCCGGGTGAAGAATTGATAAAAATCACGTATGCCATTAAAGGAAGCTTTACCAGACAAATGGAAGCAGAACTGAAGCCCGGATGTGAAGTGATTTTAAAACTTCCCTACGGAGACTTATTCACCCAGCAGCATCCCAAAACAAACAATATCTTTATTGCAGGTGGTACTGGGATTACTCCTTTTCTTTCCTTGTTCACTCATCCTTCTTTCGCATACTACGATAAACCAGTTTTATATGCCGGTTTTCTAAATAAGAAGATGAACCTTTATTTGACGGAGCTCACTGTTTCTAAGCAAACAAACCCCAATTTTACATGGCATTTGGTTTATGAGGATGAGGCTGGTCGTTTAAACATTCAGAGCATTTTAAAGCATCAGGGAACGGATTCTACATTTTTTATTTCTGGACCACCCGCCATGATTAAAACCTTTAAACAGTTTCTTATCAAAGAAGGTGTTAATCAAAACCAAGTATTAACCGATGATTGGGAGTAATATATGATTGGAGCAGGGCAGAAAGCATGAACAAAACAATAATCTCAGAGGACTTAAATCAAATATTAGCATCGCCTGTTGATTGGAGAAGGTTTGCGGATAAAACTGTTCTAATTTCAGGAGCTAATGGTTTTTTGCCTGCTTACATGGTTGAGACAATTATGTCGTTATCTGTAAGGAAAATTATTCAAAACACAAAGGTTATAGCTTTGGTAAGAAATATCAGTAAAGCAAAAATTAGATTTCAAAAATATCTGACAAATAAGAATTTGGAATTAATAGAGCAAGACGTTTGTGATGCTATAAAAATAGAACAAAAAATAGACTTCATAATCCATGCTGCTAGCCAGGCCAGCCCAAAATACTATGGATCTGATCCTGTTGGCACATTGAATGTAAATATTTTAGGAACAATTAATCTTTTAAAAGTAGCGTATTTACACTCAGTTGAATCATTTTTATATTTTAGCTCAAGCGAAGTTTATGGATCGATAGATGAAGCATTGATATCAACGAAAGAATCTGATTACGGATATATTGATCCAACAAATGTTAGATCATGCTATTCTGAAAGTAAACGCATGGGTGAAACAATTTGTGTATCTTGGTTTCATCAATATAAAGTACCGATAAAAATAGTAAGACCATTTCACACATATGGGCCTGGAATGTCATTGGATGATGGTAGAGTATTTGCAGATTTTGTTTCTAACGTCGTTAAAATGCAAGATATAACATTAAAAAGCACTGGAAAAGCCAAACGCGCTTTTTGCTATATTTCAGATGCAACAGTTGCATTTTTCATTGTCTTATTAAATGGGATTAATGGAGAAGCGTACAATATTGGCAATCCAGACGCTGAAGTTCGAATTATCGATCTTGCACATATCTTGGTGAATACTTTTCCAGAAAAGAAACTAAAGGTAGTAAGAGGTTCACAGTTTAGTGATGGCTATATAAATAGTACTATCATGAAACAGACTCCGGATATTTCAAAGATAAACAAAATAGGCTGGTGGCCAAAAATAAATATAATTGAAGGTTTTACCAAAACAATAAAATATTATGAATAAACTTCACAAAATCAAAGGAAAATTTGTAGCAGGTGATATTGATAAATGGCAGTATATTAACGAAATGTATGACGTACATAGTTGCCTTTTTGATTATGCAGAATTTATCACAGAAACAAATATCAATTCGATAGAAATAGTTGATAAACAAGTAATCATGAAGTTTAGAGATTCTGATATTAGGTTTATTTGTAAAGAAAATGATAAGCGACTTGCACCACTTGAAACTCTGAACTTCAAAGAATATGAAACACCCATGATTTGTCAAAGCGCAAACACCGATGAAAATTCGGTTACTTTGTGTTTGGTTTTTAAACAAACACAAAGTATATGGGAAAGAGCAACATTGAGTTTGAGCAGGTAATCGACAGGGGTTGTGGCCTTGACGTACACCGAGACACTGTTGTAGCAACAGTAATGGGCAGAGGGATTATCACCGAAACCCGCACCTTTGGAACCACTACACGTTCTTTGAAAGAATTAGGCGAATGGCTTGAGAGTTTAAAGGTAACCGATGGAGCGATGGAAAGCACCGGCATTTACTGGAAACCGGTCTTGCATGTTATGCGTGATTATCCGATAAATTTAATGGTAGTCAATGCCCGGCATATCAAAAATGTTCCGGGCCGCAAAACAGACAAGGCGGACAGTCAATGGATATGCAAATTGCTTATCAGCGGATTGTTAAAAGGTAGTTTTATACCCCCGGAAAACATTCAGGAGCTAAGGGACTTGCACCGCTACAAGAAAAAGCTCATCGGAACGATAGCCTCTGAAAAGAACCGGATAATCAGGGTACTTGAAGATGCGAATGTCAAATTGTCGTCAGTGGTATCGGACACCTCCGGGGTTACGGCAACCTACCTGATAAATGGGTTAATCCAGGGACGCAAGGATCTGGACCAACTTGTGATGGAGTGTTATCACAAAAAGTTACAAGCAAGTCCGGAGCAAATAAAAGAAGCCATCAACGGGCGGTTAAATGCTCACCATGCTTTTATTCTCAAGTCCATGCAGAAGCATATTGCATCTGTCGAAGCACAGATAGCGGAAATTGATGTAGAAATAGGCAAGTACATCAGCGATTTTGAGAAAGAGATCGAGTTGCTCCAAACTATTCCCGGAGTTGGAAAGGAAGGTGCAATAGGCATAGTGGCAGAAATAGGGGTTGATATGGATGTTTTTCCCAGCGAGCACCATTTGGCATCGCACTCAGGAATGTGTCCCGGAAATAACGAGAGTGCCGGTAAAAAAAAAGTTCAAGAACACGACAAGGGAACAAACATCTGAAAGCCACGCTTACAGAACTTGCATGGGGAGCTACACGAACAAAGAAAAGTTATTACAAGGCACGGTATGAAAGCATGGTAGGCCGAAGAGGCAAAAAGCGGGCACTGATAGCGATAGGACATAAGATCCTGTGTGCCTCCTACCACATCATTAAAAACAAAGAGGCGTTTAAAGAACTTGGCTACGAATATTGGGCAGAAAGAAAGCTGAAAAACAGAATCGAGTACTTAAAACGTGAGCTTAAAGAGCATGGTTTTAAAATAGAAAAAGCAGCATAAAGAAAAACAAAGGTCGTTTTTTTACTGGTGGTTTAACCCCGCTTATGAAACTGACATCAACAAGATAAGCACAAACACATGTACTTCGAGTACGCGGATGAAATTTTAACTTCTTATCTGTTTTCAATATGCTGATTATGTTTAACTTAATAATTATTTACGGATGAAAAGAGGAACTTGATCTCCAACTAAAACTTATTAATCCTAAAGATATAATCCTAGATATTGGAGGAAACTTTGGCTGGTATGCAATGTACATTTCAAAGTTTAAACCAGATGCTCAAATATTTTCATTTGAGCCAATCCCAGAAACATATTCTTTTCTAAATAGTAACATCGAAATAAACAACCTTAAAAATATAAACTCGTATAATTTTGGTTTTTCTGATGTTGAGGGTACTTTTGATTTTCATTTTGACGCAACAAATTCTGTTAATGCGAGTTTAGCCAACCTTACTGATAGTAAATGTACATCGAAAGTCACTTGTAATGTAAAAAGGTTAGATGAATTTATTAAAAATATGAATATAAAAGTGAACTTTATCAAATGCGACGTCGAAGGAGCTGAGTTATTGGTTTTTAAAGGAGGAACTGATTTGATAAAAAAGGATTATCCAATTATCTTTACAGAGATGCTTCGAAAATGGACAAAGAAATTTAATTATCATCCTAATGATATCATCAAATTCTTTTCGAATTTAGGTTACAAATGTTATACAGCAGATAATAATCATCTATTCCCCATTGATAATGTCGATGAAAACACAAAAGAAACAAATTATTTTTTCTTGCATAATGAAAAACATGCGAATCAGATACGATTATTCTCGAAGAAATAAATACAAATAATGAAAGTAACAACCTATATTGCCAATTTCTTAAAAGAAAAAGGTATAGATACAATATTTGAATTGCAGGGGGGCATGATTACCCGCATTATTGATGAAATAAATAAACAAGGCGGCATCAATATCATAAGCATGCATCATGAGCAGGCTGCAGCTTTTGCTGCTGAAGCCTATGCGAGAATCACAAATGTACCTGGTGTTGCTATAGCAACAAGTGGACCTGGCGCAACAAATCTTATTACTGGAATAGGAAGCTGTTATTTTGATTCTGTACCTGCTATTTTCATTACAGGTCAAGTCAATTTAGATGAACAAAAAAAGGATAAAATAACGCGCCAGATTGGCTTTCAAGAAACAGATATTGTGTCGATTGTCAAACCGATAACTAAAGCAGCCTTCGCTATCACCACTCCTGAGGAGATCCCAGATGCTTTTGAAATCGCTTTTAGAAGGTGTAGCAGTGGTAGACCCGGTCCTGTGTTAATTGACATTCCTATGGACATCCAAGATATGGATATATCCACTTTTCTTCTTGATAATATCAAGAAAGATGATAACTCTAATATCAGTAATCAAATTGCCAATTATAATGAAAATTTCATTCAAGAACTTAAAAAATCAAAAAAGCCTTTGTGCTTGGTTGGAAGGGGCGTTAGGGTTGCAGGTGCAATTGAACAATTTTTAAATTTTGTTGACATTTTACATTTACCAGTAGTAACCTCATTGCTTGGAGTTGATGCAATTCCATATAACCATTCTAACCGCATAGGGTTTATTGGCACCTATGGTAACAGATGGGCCAATTATGCCTTAGGAAATTGCGATCTATTATTAGTTTTAGGTAGCAGGCTTGATTTACGACAGACAGGTGTTGATGTTGTTTCATTTCAAAAGAATAAAAAAATATTCCACATTGATATTGAAGAATCAGAATTAAATAATCGTCTAACAAATTGTATGACACTTCATTCAGACCTTTCGGATTTTTTCAAACATATAATAATTCCAAATCAGCCTTTCAATAATAACGTAGAGTGGTTTTCAGAAATAAGAAAACGCTACGAACTTTTTCCTGACACTAATGAACTAAAAGGAATTAAGGGAATTAACCCAAATAAATTTATACACTTATTATCAAAATCCTCATTGCAAGCAGGTGCATTTTGTACAGATGTTGGCAACAACCAAATGTGGTCCGCACAATCAATAGAATTGCAATCTTCTCAATGTTTCTTATCGGCAGGGGGAATGGGAGCTATGGGATATTCTTTACCAGCAGCAATAGGAGCTTCGTTTGCCTTACAAAACAAACCTGTCATTTGCATCTCAGGTGATGGTGGTTTCCAAATTAACATACAAGAATTGCAGACAATTTTCAGAAATAAGCTCCCTATTAAAATAGTTATTCTCAACAATAATTCTTTGGGAATGATTAGGCAGTTTCAAGATGCCTATTTTGACAGTTGTTACAAATCAACAGTCTGGGGTTATAGCGCACCTGACTTTGTTAAAGTTGCTCAGGCTTATAATATTGAAGCTTCAAGTATTGAAAATTCAGATGAAATTGAAATTGGACTTTCGAAATTGTGGAAAAATAAAGAAACACCCTATTTGTTGAACGTCATTATTGATGTTCACACAAATGTCTATCCCAAAATGATGTACGGAAGCCCGATTACAAAAATGGAGCCAGAGTTCATAACTCCAATAAACTATTAGAATCGAATTTTAAAGTTTTAGTAACCGAACCACATCCCAGGCAGATTGAACCCATAGGCTCGAAAGTGCTTCGTTTGCAGTATCATGAATTGACAAACAAAAAAAGAGTTTTGATAATCAAATATAATTCATGTATGCCGTTTTCCATATGTATATGTAAGACAAATTTCCAATCTGAAAATTGATATCTGAACATCAAACATAATATCTTTTACCATCGTTAAACCGATTTATCATGAAGTTAATTAGTATCGTCACTCCTTGCTTCAATGAAGAAGAAAACATTAGGGAATTGTATGAAAGCGTAAAAAATGTCATGCTCGAGGTTCCTGGTTATCGTTATGAACACATCATAATTGATAATTGTTCTACAGATGGAACTGTTGCGATACTTCGTGAAATATCACTTGTTGACAAAAGAGTTAAGGTTATTTTAAATGCTCGAAATTTTGGATGGATTAGATCTCCATACTATGGAATTTTACAAGCCAATGGAGATGCTGTAATAATGATAGTTTCAGATTTACAAGAACCCCCTGAAATTATAAAACAATTTATAAGTAAATGGGAGGAAGGGTATAAAATTGTGATAGGGATAAAGAATCAAAGTAAGGAAAACCAATTAATATTTTTCTTTCGCAAACTTTATTACCGAACTTTAGAAAAATTCTCAGAAGGCGAACAGGTTAAAAACTTTACCGGTTTCGGATTATATGATAAAACTTTTATTAACGAGTTAAAAAAATTGGAAGATCCTTACCCATACTTTCGTGGATTAATTGTAGAGCTTGGATTCAAAAGAACTGAGATTCAATTTGTTCAGCCTGTTAGGATTCAAGGAAAGTCAAAAAGCAATCTTTATGCTTTGTATGACTTGGCTATGTTAGGTTTTGTCAACCATTCAAAACTTCCATTAAGGTTAGCCAGCATTATTGGATTTTCAATTGGTGCTTTAAGTTTATTAGTTGCATTGGTCTATTTTGTTTATAAATTAGTTTTCTGGAATAGTTTTAGTTTAGGTACAGCACCCATTGTAATTGGTTTGTTCTTTTTCTCCTCTATACAACTCTTTTTTATTGGAGTAATAGGAGAATATATCGGTGCCATATATACCCAAGTGCGTAAACGCCCATTGGTTATCGAGCGTGAGCGAATTAATTTTGATGAATAGTCATGGATTTAAAAAGTCATTCTATCCATTGAAGGCAAAGTTACTGAACCCTTTAAATAGAAAGTTTTTGCGTTATCTCGCAGTTAGTGGATTGAAAACTTTCTTTGGATATAGCATCTTTTCAGTTTTTTTAATATTAGGTTTTCAGTTTTCTATTGCATTGTTCATTGCCACAGTCATCGGGATACTTTTCAATTATAAAACTATTGGTGTAATAGTATTTAAAAATGAATCCAACATCCTGTTTTTACGATATTTTACGGTATATGGCTTTACATATTTTTGCAATTTGTTACTTTTAAAAATTGTGTCAATTTTCTCAGTAGATTTATATATGGCTCAAGCTATTTTTGTAATTCCTTTTGGACTGCTGTCTTTTATTCTTCAAAAAGAAATTGTCTTTTCTAATTGAACAATAGGATGAATTTTATGAGGGCCCTAAAATATCTTCTTATTATAATTGCTACCTTAATGATAAGCATCATTTTATGGGGTATGAATAAAGGTTTTGATATAACGGATGAAGGTTATTACCTGCTCAGTTATCAAAAGGATTTCATATCTGATATCGATGTTCGATTTCACCAAAACATAATTAAATTACTTTTTGGGTGGGTAGACTTAAATATTATCAATGTCAGAATTCTACGCCTTGTATTAACGATACTTTCAAGCTATATTTTTTCTTTTGGCTTTTATAAATGGTCGAAATTTTACTTTTCATTCCCAAAACATATAACCTTCCCAACCTTCTTTTTGTTAATATTAATATCAGCGTTAAGCAGTTATGGTTTCGGTCCTCAATCCTTATCATATGATAGTCTTTCTGCATTTCTTTTCATCTCCTCAGCAGGAATTCTCTTTTTTATGATATCGGCAATCAATTATAATTTTCATACATATTTCTATGTATGTAGCATGATCATTGGCATAATACTCTCTGTTCAAACCTTTGTAAAAATATCTGCTGCAATACCATTAATATTTTCATTTTTTGCCTTAATTATTTTTCTCAAGGATATTGGCTTTAACAACAAGATCAAATTAGGGATATCCATCACCATAGGTTTAATTGTGGGATATTTTCTTTATTCTATGCTTATTCAGAATATTTTCATTGTAATTGACAATTTCATGTTAGCAAAATCAACTTTTCATAGCTCAATCCATGGTTATGGCTATATTGATTTTTTTAAGTTGGTATTAAAAGCGTTTTATCAATTGGTTGGTCTTTTTCTTATTTCTTTTATACTAGCTTCTGGACATATCTTATTAAAAAAAATAACTAAATCAAAAACAGTTTTTATTACTCTTGGTATATTTTTAATATATTTTTTATTCTCCTCCCTGATTCTAATCTATATTTTTCAAGGCAGAAATGTATTTATCATTCCAGCATTTATGATAATCGCATATAGTTTGATCTTCAGTTTCTCAAATAACAAAATTGTAATTGCGGGTATTAACAAAAATAGATTAATTGTAATTACCTTTTTATTATTAATACCATTTATTGGAGCATTTGGAACAAATACTTCATTGTTGGCAAAAGCCATTTTCTTCCTTCCATTTTGGTTTTCACTAACTTTATGCTTGTTCAATTTCAATAAAGCAACTGACATTATATTTCGTAATTACATATTTTATTTGATTACCGTTTTTAGCGTTTATTTCCTGATTAATGGATATGTTTTTCATCCCTATCGAATTGCTCCCCTCACATCGCAAAAATACAGTATAAATAATCTAACAGGACAACAAATTTTGGTCGATAAACGCTCTGAACTTTTTTTATCTGAATTTAAAAACCTGTTAATAAAAAATGGTTTTATTGAAGGAGATCCAATAATCGCTTGCTCAACCATTCCAGGCTTGGTTTATTTGTTCAAGGGAAACTCCCCGGGAGGGTTGCTTTGGCGAACCAATTGGAATTTATATTTTCTAAATCTCAATCTTCAAAGGATAAAGGGTAAGAAGCCTATTGTAATAGATAGAGGCGGGATGATTACAGAGGTGTTTGTACAAAAATTAAATAATTCTGGGGTGTCCTTTCCGGGCGACTATGCTAAACCTGAAAAATTATGGAATCCTTATAATAATTCAAATTTACTTTTGTATACTCCAAAATAATGATAGATATTATAAATATTCTATTTGACAATACTCCGGTAAAAATTTAAACTTGATTAACAATGACCTGTTGGTAAAAACCGACCCGATGGGCTGAAGCCAAAAGAGAAAAGCATCTGTTTTGTAGTGTTCGAAAACCACAATACATGATGCTTTTCAATAAGGCCGAAGGCCTCATTCATGCAATAATTGAAAACATTGACGGAATAACCAAACCAAGACAAAAATTTATCACTCATTTGTTGATTCTTTTCATAGGACTTAGAGGCAAATACAACTTTACGAATATGGCCAGATATGGGACCTATTGCGAACAAACTTATCGCAATCAGTTCAGCGAGCCCTTTCAGTGGGAGGAGTTTAATTCGAGCCTTATCCGAACCTATTGTTCCGAAGAACGCTTTGCAGCTTTCGACCCCTCCTTTATTCGTAAGAGTGGCAAGAAAACTCCTCACCTTGGTCGATATTGGAGTGGAAAAGATCAAGCCGTCAAGACCGGTCTTGAGATTGGTGCCCTGGCGGTGGTTGATGCCGGAAATAATACGGCCTTCCCACTTCAGGCTATCCAAACGCCTAAAATCACCTCTAAGGATACCGGTGATAATCTGGTCGATCATTATTCTGGAATCATTTTGCAGCACCTTTCAACCTTAATCGCACTAAATATTTGCCAATTCGCAGTCGATGCATTCTTTGCCAAGAAAAGGTTCATTGATGCAATTCTAACCAACTCTTCTTTGCATGTCATCAGCCGATTACGCAATGATGCGAACCTCAGATACAGATTTGCAGGGAAACAGAAGCCAGGTCCTGGTCGCAAGAAAAAGTATGGTGACAAAGTTAACGTGAAGTACATCGACGAACGTAAAATCCGTTTATGTTTTGAAGAAGCTGATGGGTCAGACGTTTTCTCAGGTATAGTATATAGTGTCAGCATGCAACGGTTCATTCGTATCGTGTATATCCAGCATTATAACAGCGAAGGTATTGGCACATCACATTCCATATTTTTCTCCACTGACTTGAATCTTGCCCCTGGAAAAATCCTTCAGTATTACCGCCAGCGATATCAGATCGAATTTCTGTTCCGAGACTCGAAGAATTTTGCCGGGCTCGAAGATTGCCAGGCCAGAAGTGAAAATAAACTGTATAATCATCTAAACGCATTGATTTCAACCATTGGATTGGCCAAGTCTTTACACTATCTGAACATTCCAGAGCAAGAAAGAGAATCATCGCCGATAGCTGACGTTAAAGTGATGTATTTCAATCAGTTTACAACAGATTATATTTTTTCAAAGTTATCCCTCGATATGACATGCAAAAAACACAAATCGCTTTATGAAGAATGTCTGAGTATCGGGATGTTAGCTGTTTAAATTGTTGAAGTAATATTGCAAGTAATGTAAATTTCAAATTTTCACCCATGGGTGATCTTTAACTTCATTCCATGCTTCTTCTCTTCTTCGCTTTGTATAATTATTGTTATGGATACTCTCTATGCTAACTTCAGGAAAATATTCTCTTCCAACCTCATTTAATATATAAATTGCATTAAATCCATATCGATGAGAACCAACCAAGCGGTAACCTTTTTTATTTAATAACTTCGTCATTGCCAATAATGAGACAGATCTAAATTCAATATGTTGTTTCCCATCTTTGTAATCAAAGTTGTCATTATAAGGAATTGTTAATGAAAATTCACTTGGAATAACGTTGTGGGTTTCGCAAATAATCACTCTAGGTTTTATAACATTAATCACCTCCATTATATAGTAA
>Ga0172370_10008383_pt1 | contig 12427 bp, 9 predicted proteins | sample LakKiv5m_FD_114538 | JGI IMG/M metagenome (GOLD analysis project Ga0172370, IMG submission 114538) | Freshwater microbial communities from Kabuno Bay, South-Kivu, Congo - kab_022012_11.5m | ecosystem: Environmental > Aquatic > Freshwater > Lake | place: Democratic Republic of the Congo...
TCCATTAGTAGAAGCCCAACCTGTTAATGAGGGACAAGTAGTATTTGCATAATCGTCTGCCAAATAAAATTTTACTATGCCAGGATTGGAAATTGTATAACTCTGCACTGTTGTTGATGCAGTTAACGATGGCGCAATACACGCAGAGCAAGGCATAACCCATGTTAATACTATTACTTTACCTGCATCTAACTCCGAAAACAAATCGTGATTGCCACCAGAACAATCATTACAGTTGAAGTTTGTAGCATTAGTTTGAGCAATACAGTTAGCAGCAAACAACAGAACTATAGGAAAAAGAAATAGTTTTTTTATCATAAAATTTATATTTCGTGTAATGAAATAGGTCTACGCAGTAGTAACTAAACAATTAATGATATACCATTAATTTGCGTTCCAAATTTTCACAAATTTAAACAATCAAATCCAAAAATAAACTTATTGGCAAAAATTTAACATTTAATTAACACTTCCTTTTTTATTATTTTTTTTTGGAAGTTTCAATTTTATTTTTTGCATATTGCAAACTAAAATTGTTTTAATTTCCAATGATTTAGTCTAACGATTATTGAATCTTACGTAATTATTTTATGGATAAAACAAATTTAACCGGAAGCGAGCTATTTGTTGAACGCATAAAACAAGCAATGCAACCCGGTATTTCATTCGTAAACGAACTAGCTGATCTTTTGGGTGTTAGTAATGATAGTGCTTATCGTAGAATTAGGGGAGAGACTTCATTTACGCTTGAGGAAATAATACTGCTTTGCAATCATTATAAAGTCTCGTTCGACACACTATGCAATAACAGTGAGTCTGTTATTTTTTCATTTAAAAATTTTGAAAACACAATTGATAGTTATAAAGCATACCTTACCAATATATTAGCGCAGATGCAATGGATTTCAACTGCAAGAGATAAAGAAATTATTTATGCTGCCGAAGACATTCCATTATTTCATCTTTGGCGCCTTCCGGAACTTGCTGCTTTTAAAATATTTTATTGGATGAAGTCAGTGCTTAACGTAACCGAATTAGAAGGTAAAAAATACGAACCCTCGCTCATTAGTGATGAAATTATGGATCTTGGGCACAGAATCAATGAATTATATATAAAGATTCCCTGTACCGAAATATGGAGCGACCACACCATGAGCAGCATGATCAAGCAAATTGATTATTATAATGAAGCGGGATTTTTCAACAGCAAGGATGATGCCATGCGCATTTGCAATTTATTAATGGATTTTTTACACGACACGAAATCATTAGCCGAAAAGTCAACCAAAGCAAAGGTTGCAGGATTTGAAAATAATTTTTTACTTTACAATGCCGACATAGAAATAGGGAACAACTGCATACTTGTAAAAACGGCCGGTTCCATAATGCTGCATTTGCGACACCTTACCTTTAACAGCATGGTAACTCAAAATACGACATTTTGTTTAGAGGCAGAACAATGGCTCAAAGTTCTGATTAAAAAATCTACACTTATTAGTGGAGTGTCAGAAAAACAACGCAATCAGTATTTCAGAAAAGCGCTTGAGAGTGTGGAATTGTTAAAAAGCAGATTGTAGAAACTATTATTCCACAAACATCTTAACGCTAACCGATTTGTTTTCGCTCTGCAAATGCATTAAATAAATACCCTTAGCAAGATTCAGAGTAGTAGCATTTATAGTACTTGTATGATGTCCTGCTGTTTGTTTTTTATTTTCTTCAAAAACTTTTTTACCAATCGCATCCATTAATGAAATGGAAACTTGCTGTGTGTTTTCTAAATCATAATTAATAAAAGTAGTGCCATTGCTTGGATTTGGTGTAAGCGTTAAATTCAATGCGTTTGGGTTTTCATCTATTCCTACAGAATGAGTAACATGAACATAATTAGTAAAAACAGTAGTATCATTTCCACAAAGACTGCTATATGCTATTAAAGTAACCGTGTAATAACCCTCAGCACTATAAAGATGCCATGGTGCAAAATCGGTGCTAGTATTGCCATCACCAAAATTCCATAAATACGATGTTGCGTTGGTTGAGTTATTAGTAAAATATACATAAGCATTTGTAATATCAACGAGTGTATTATTGGTTGTAAAAGACGCTATTGGCAATGGGTTAACGATGACGTAAGAATTTGATAAAACCGAATCACTACCTCCAGTTCCGGTTACTTTTAATTTTACATTGTATGAACCGGCAGTGCTATAAACTACTTCTTGACTTTGCAAAATACTTGTTGAAGGATTGCCTCCCGTAAACTCCCAAAAATAATTCGTAGCATTTATACTTGTGCTAGTAAACAAAACAGAATCACCCGCACAGATAGATGAAGGGCTTGAAGTAAAAGAAGCTTGAGGTGCGAGAGCAACAAATTGACCATCGCTCGAAATGGCGGAGTTCAAAAGTCCTGCGCCATCAACAGCACGAACACTCACATAATAAGTCGTTCCGGGGTTCATGGACAATCCCGAAAGGTGAATATTTGTTGAAAGTGCATTATTGGTCCATGCAACAAAATTACTATCTCCAGCAGTCGTTCCAACGGCATACCAATAGGCAGCAATATCAGAGTTAGTGTCGCCGGATGAAGCCCAGTTTGCGTACAAATCAGTACTAGTTGCAATAGTGTCAATATCAACACCAGAGCCATCATTTACATACGCAATGCCTGTAGGTGTTGTCCAATCAATATTCAAATCATGGTAAGCAATAGCAGATAAATTGCCCGCATTATCGGTGCAAATGGATTTGATTTTAGCTGCATAGGTAGATGGATTTTGGTTTTGCACTCTTATCATATTTGTATTAGCAGGACCAATGGTAATAGTTGCTGTTGCTGCCCTTGAACGAAAAACTTTTAATTCACCTATCCATAAATGACTATTTCCTGTTCGGAACGAAATGTAATTACCACCTGTACTATAAGGCGAAGTATCTATCCAAGAACCCAAAAAAACATCATCACGATAAACAGCAATAAGCCCTGAGATGCGGTCATAAAAAACTTTATAATCATACCATTGATTTGCATTAGTAACAACTCCTGTAACCACTTTAACTTGTGTGAATACATCATTGGTTACTTTGTAAAACTCTAATTGGCTTGTTTCAACACGAAAAAAAACAAAATAAGAATTATTGCGATTGGGCAGCGCCGCATTGTCGCAGAAAAAATGAAAACCAAACCTTCGTTGAAACCCACTCATAATGCCTGTTCCAACTTTTGCTGTAAAATGATATAAATAGCGATTAGATAATTCCTGATCGAGCGATGCATATATATTTGTATTGCCAACCGACGTATCTGATTGCACAAGGTATCCGCCATTTGAACTCCAAGTCCCCGAATTTAAAGGCGTTGACCACACAGAGGGCATCAACGTATCAAAGTTATCGCAAAAAAATCCTTGTTGTGCATTGGCTCCCCAAATATTATTATTGTTTTCGAGCACTTGATAAAAACTTTTATCAATTCCGGATCCACCAATATTATCTACATCATTGAACGTGGCAGTAAAATCGTGCGTCTTCCATAAACCCGTTGTGCTAATTGAAGTTGTTGGGTCAATCATGTCCGGTTGAACGCTTGTCCAACTTGCATTCCAACCAGCCGCAGGTGTTGCACAATCCGAACGAAATTCTAGTGTCATAGAACCGCTATTGGCAGTGATAGCACCCGGAAGGCTTGTTCCTGTATAATAACCAATTAGTGGTGCCCACACATCCGTTCCATTATAAATATATAAATAATCCCAGGTGTTTTCTACATCAAAGCTAGTAAACGTAAGCGTTACAGAAGAAGAAGATGGCGGGCTAATTACCCAGATACTTCTTTCGTCATCGCTGTAGTTTCCTGAAGGGCCGCCTGAATCATATAAAGTACCTGTTGTGTTTGTGTATGTAGTAGGTGTTGGTGCAGGATTGTTCACCATTTTATAATAATAATCCCAATCCCAATATTGGCCTGGGTCAGTGTGTGTCTGATTTGGATAATGTTGATGTCCTTTTACTTTAACACAACTTCCGGGAATACCTGATATATTATAATTTGTTGTAGCAAGCCAAGGCCAAAATCCAGTACGTAAAGGATTGATATTGTAACCACTGCTGATACAAATATCTCGTGATAATGCTGCAGATGCATTGTACATGGCCACGGTGTACCAACCGGATTGTCCTGCATAACCTTCGTGCTCATAACCGATCGTGTATGGGTTCTCGGTTCCTACATGCCAAGCTTTATCAATTTCCGCAACCATTTGTGTTATCTGACCATCAACCGAACGTAGCACATAGTGAGCGGAAACATTAGCCGAACAATTGTTAAACCAAGAGATGCATCCTGCATAGCTCCCTTCAACATCATGAATGGTGATGGCGGAGATGGCTTGAGTTCTTCCTACCGTAAAGTTTGAAGTGCAAGCAAGATCCCACAAGGCAGGTCCATAATCAGTTGAGTTGGGTCCAAAGGATGGGTTAGGATTAGAATGCTGGAACTTCAAACCCATAGTATCCGTAACAGAAGTATCGGACATGAGAATATGCGGAGAACTTAATATTTTGTAATTGTTTTCGCCGAATAATTTTATAAAATCAATTTGATAAGCAGGGAATCCGCATAAACTCTGATAAAAAGAATTATTTAAAAAATAATAAACACTATATAAATGACTGTTCAATGCAAAATTATTTTGAATGTCTTCGGTAAGAGGAAGCTCAGAAAGTGCAATCAGAATAGGTGTTTGGTCCTCGGGTTTCATGCTGCTTATTTCAAGTTTTGCTTTGATTGAATGGTATGCAGCAGCATAAGCCAAAATATTTTTTTCGGGATTTGTATTAATATCCTCAACCGAAACACCTGATAAATCTGAAATTGTAATAAGGTTGTTGCGAAAATAATTTTTCCCGTCCTGAACCAGTCCCATCACGCCATAGTATTTGGGCAAACCCATACAACTTTCATCACTTCCCGGATGGTGTGTAATATGATAAAAGCGAGTATTAGTGTATGAAACAGCTTCTAATATTCCTTTTGGTATTGTTGGGTAGTGCAGATAAGCTTGTTCAAAATAAGGTTTTGCCATTTGATAATTAGTTGCAATCGCCTGATTTATTTCAGTTGTAATCTTTGCTGCTTGCTGGTTTTGCTGTGCCTTTAAATTAACTATACACAAACATAATACTATGAAAAATAGACTATTTTTTTTAAACATAATCTTATAAATTGAAACTATTATATTTTACAAAAATAGTTAAAACCCCTTATAAAATATGAACTTTTAAAATATTTTTCCTAAATCCATTTACCTGCATTTAAAAAATTCTTCAAAAACTTTTTCCATTAAATAAAAATCATCTACACCGGCCAATTCTCTTATTGAATGCATGGCAAGTAGAGGATTGCCAACATCAACGGAAGGCACCGGAATATGGGTTGCAGCAATGCTTCCCAGTGTTGAACCACCTGCTAAATCCGAACGATTTACAAATCGCTGAACAGGTACATCTGCCTTCTGACAAAGCATTTCGAAGATAGCACCCGAGTTGCTATCGGTCGTGTATTTTTGGTTTGCATTTATTTTTATTACAGGACCTTTGTTGATGATTGGATGATTGGTTGGATCATGCATTTCGGCATAATTAGGATGGATGGCATGTGCCATATCTGCCGAAATCATAAACGATTTATAAAGTGTTCGGATGTATAAATCATAATCGTTATTTGCTGCTAACACCAAGCGTTGCAATACATGATTGTAAAACCCGGATTGCGCACCCTGCTTGGATAAGCTGCCAACTTCTTCGTTATCGAAACACAATACTATATTTGTTTTTGTATTATTCTTTACTTTTAAAAGTGCTTCTTTTCCGGCAAAAATCATGGATAAATTATCCAGCTTTCCGCTTGAGATAAATTCATTGTTTGCGCCGATGATACTTCCTTTTTCATATTCAGCAAGGCCTAACTCAAAGTCTAAAATGAGCTCAGGTTTTATTTTTAATTCCGATGCAATTAGTTTTAGTAAATAATTATTTTTTTCAAAATTTTGTTTAACCATTGAAATCAATGGATTTAAATGTTTTTGATTATCTATTTTAACACCATCGTTTACTTGGCGATTGAAATGAATGGCTAAGTTTGGAATAATCATTAACGGACGATTTATATGCACAAATTTTACTTCCGGTTTTAACGGATTCGAACTTTTAAGACTCACTCTTCCGCCAATGGCAAGTGGTCTGTCGAACCAAGTGTTAAGAATGGGTCCGCCATAAACCTCAACATTTAATTTTAAATAGGACCCATCAACAATAATCTCGGGCGTCGGCTTTATTTTTAAACAAGGAGCGTCGGTATGTGCTGCTATTATGTTAAATCCCGTTGTTGAAATTTCTTCACTACCCGTTTTAATAAGAATTGCACCGGAATCATTGACAGTAATATAATATCCTTTGTTCTTTTCTATCTTCCATTTTTCAGTCATAGTTAATTCCTTAAAACCACTTTTGTTAAGTTCGGCTTTTATGTTTTTTATCACATGAAAACTGCTTGGTGATTGATGAATAAAATCAAGCAGATTATTTATTTGTTGGATGTCTTGCTTCATATTGAAAGTTTTTTCAAAAGTAATTAGATTTTTTCAGAATTTTTTTCCACAATCAAAAATTGATAAATAAGTAAAACAAATAATAATAAAAGTGTCGAAGCACCTGCAATTAAATAGCTTTCATTAGCAAAATAAATACCTGTTAATCCTGCTAAAGGATAGGTAATAGCGAACCAAAGGTGCGACCATGCAAAATGCGCCCCGTAAGCTTTTCCGTGTTCGGACAATTCAATGTTTTCTGCAATTAATATTTGCGATGGCATATAGGTATAACTCTGACCAATGCCGGCAACCACCCAAAAGCCCAATAAAATGGGGAAGGAAACGAAATTTGCTGTAAGAATTGAACCTCCGATTAATGCAGGTCCTGCAATTAATATAAAACGTTTGTTTTTTGATCGGTCAAAAGTATTAGAAGTTAATGCGGCTATTGTAGCACCTACGCCAAAGGCCGTCATAATCCAACCATAATGAGTGTCGGTTAATTTTAGAGTTCCTTTTATCAAACCAACGGTATTGACCAAAATATTTGCTGATGCAATAGCCGTTATAAACTCTATTATCAATGCAAAACGTATAGAGGAGTTTCGAAAAAGCAATTCCGTTCCGGTAACAATTTCTTTCCAACTATTGCTTACTTGCTTTTTTACAATTTCTGTTTGATTCACTGATAATGCAATAGCCGGAATAGTGAGAATAATCAATGCAGCTAAAATAAACGAACAGGCATCGAAGAAAAATATTTCTCTTGCGCCCATAAAACCAGCTACTGCACCTGCAAGCCCGGGGCCAAGCATACCTAATAATTGCCATGTTGTATTTGAAATAACGATGGCATTGCCATAATCTTCTTTACTTTTCAATGAATTTGGTATAGATGCTTTGTAAGCCGGCGTAAAAAAAGCATTCAACATATTCAGCAGAAATATCAGTGAATATAGTTGCCATATTTCAGTCACAAAAAATAGCAAACCCACAACCATCATTCGAGAAAAATGGGTGATAACCAATATTTGTTTTCGGTTGATACGATCAGCAATTACACCTGCATAAGGCGAAAACACTATAAAAGCCGTAACTCTAAGTGTTAATGCAATGGCTAATATCTTTGCCGAATCATTACCTCCAAATTGAAAAGCCAATAAAGCAACACCTACCCAGGTAAAAGCATCGCCCAATAAGCTGATGGCTTGTGCAAGGTAGAGATGTGAAAAAACTTTACTGGAGAATGGTTTAAGTAAATTTTTCATTTAATTTTTCAAAGATATAAAGTTTTGTAGGTCTGATTTAAAGGGTATATAATAATTATTATTGAAGAGATTACTTCATCCAATAATGCTGATAGCATTCAAAACCAACATTCAAATATATTTTTTAACTTTGCCTGCTATTTTCTGCACTTTAACATTTATGGAAATTCAAAGTATCAAACAACGTTTTGGAATTATAGGTAACTCGCCTTTGCTTGAGAGAGATATTGACATTGCTCGTCAGGTGGCAGCTACCGATTTGACTGTGTTGATAAACGGTGAGAGTGGAACCGGAAAAGAAGTATTTCCGAAAATTATTCACCAACTGAGTGCTCGCAAACACGGACCGTATATTGCCGTTAACTGTGGTGCTATTCCAGAAGGCACCATAGATTCGGAATTGTTTGGTCATGAAAAAGGTTCTTTTACTGGTGCGCACGAAGCACGCAAAGGTTATTTTGAAGTGGCAAACGGAGGCACTATTTTTTTAGACGAGGTTGCGGATTTGCCATTATCCACTCAAGCGCGCCTGCTGCGTGTTTTGGAATCAGGTGAATTTATAAAAGTAGGTTCATCAAAGGTGCTCAAAACAAATGTGCGCATAGTTGCCGCTACCAATGTGATTATCCCGGATGCTATCCGAAACAATAAATTTCGCGAAGACTTATATTATCGTTTAAATACGGTTCCTATTAAAATACCTGCTTTACGCGAACGCCAGGAAGATATCCTATTATTATTTCGCAAATTTACATCCGACTTTGCCGAAAAGTACAGCATGCCTTCGCTACAGTTGGATAATGATGCGCAAAAGATGATGATTAATTATCGCTGGCAGGGAAACATCAGGCAATTAAAAAATATTACCGAACAAATATCTATCATCGAAAGCAAACGATTGATAACGGCTGTTATCCTTGAAAAATATCTCCCGCAAAACCAAGTGAACGAACTGCCAGTATTGTTTCATAACAATCAGTCAGACTCTGAATTCAATGAGCGTGAACTTTTGTACAAAGTATTATTTGATATGCGCAAGGATATTACTGAACTAAAAAAAATAGTTTCGGATATCATTCATGATGATAGTCCTATAAAGAAACCGCATAATGAGAATCCATTTCTTGTTCATAAAATATATGATGACCTTGAAAACTTGAATAACGACGGTAATAACATCATCATTCAGCAAAACGGTAACGACCAACATAATATGGAATCCATTCAAGTTGGAGAGGAAGTTGAGGAATCCTTATCTTTAGAAAAAAAAGAAAAAGATATGATTATTAGAGCGCTTGAAAAGTATAAAGGACGAAGAAATAAAGCCGCTAAAGAGCTGGGCATATCAGACAGAACGCTTTATCGTAAAATTAAAGAATATAATATTACAGAGTAATTGAAAAAAATAAAAATCTATATAACCTTTCTGTTTATTGCCGTGTTATGGAGTAGTTGTTACACTTTTAATGGGGCATCTATTGCACCTGAAATAAAATCAATTACGATTAAATATTTTCCGAATCATGCGCCACTTGTTCAACCAACCTTAAGCCAATCGTTTACGGATGCACTAAAGGATAAATTTATTTCGCAGACAAAATTGTCAATGGTCACTGTCAATGGTGATTTACTTCTTCAGGGTGATATTTCGGGCTATTCTACTATGCCTATTGCTATTCAAGGAAACGAAACGGCAGCATTAAACAGATTGACAATTACAGTCAATGTAAAATTTGTAAATCGTTTCAACGAAAAACAAAATTTCGAAACTTCTTTTTCGCGTTATCAGGATTACCCAAGCAGTCAGAGTTTGTCGTCAGTTGAAGAAACCCTTATCAAACAAATCAACGATGCTTTGGTTGAAGATATCTTTAATCGCGCTGTTGTAAACTGGTAATTTATTCAAATGGATCAGCCGAAATTACTTAACTATATTGCCTCTCCGGCCAAGTTGAACGAAGCTAGTTTGCCAATATTGTCAAATTTTGTTAAAGAGTTTCCATATTGTCAAACTGGACAGCTTTTATTAGCACGGAATTTAAAAAACCTTGGTCATGTGCTAGCCGAAAGTCAATTAAAAATTGCTGCAGCCTATTCAACCGATCGGATTCGGCTTTTTGAGTTGATGAATAGTGATGGCGTGATTGCTCAGCCATTGGAATATGAGGTTCAAACAGATTCAATATATAGCATTGATGAGCTTTTGCAACTACCTGATTTAAAAGTTGAGACAAAGGAAAATGAGGAGGTTGTCCCGGCACCAATCATGAAAAAATCTATGACTTCTGAACTACACGAGGAGAACTTAGCGGATGAAGAACAGAAAAAGATAAGATTATTGGCTTCTATAGACCGCCGACTCACTGAAGCAGGTTTTATTGCTCCGGAAAAGAAAGAGCAAACTAGCCAACATGATTTGATTGACCAATTTATAAGTACACAACCAAGAATTTTAAATACAGATGATTTTGCTCAATCTGACGCGGATTTTTCTGAAGAGGAAGAAACCGATGAATTTGAAGATTTCGTTTCGGAAACATTGGCTGTTATTTATACTCAACAAGGCAATAAAACCAAAGCAATTAAAATTTATGAAAAATTAAGTTTGAAATTTCCGGAAAAAAGTAGTTACTTTGCAGCCCAAATTAAAAAACTAAAGAATTAATTCATTTTAAACGTATTACACAATGGGAACTTATGTTGTATTTTCTATATTTATCCTTCTTGCAAGTTTTTTCTTAATACTTGTTGTGTTGGTTCAAAATTCAAAAGGGGGTGGCTTAGCATCAAATTTTTCATCCTCTAATCAGATTATGGGTGTAAGGAAAACTACAGACCTTTTGGAAAAAGCAACCTGGGGATTTGCCATTGCACTATTAGCCCTAAGTTTATTTTCTATTTTTGCAATTCCACGTGCAGGGCAAAAAAATAAAGAAATATTGGATGTTCAAAAAAAAGCACCAGTACAGAAACAACCCGGCGCACAACAATTTCCTACTCAGCAAACACAACCTACGACACAACCTAAGTAAGGTCTAAACTTTTTTTAAAAGCAAATGTCGAAATTTTATAAGTCAAATTGTCGCTTTGCTCTGCCATAAAAATTGGCAGTTCCTCATTAAATATGTAAAATTGTCTTAAAAAAGGATTGGCATAAAATTAGACAAGGGGTGGCACATTTAAATTAAACTAATTTAATTTTTAACAAATAAAAAAACACACTTATGGCAAAATTGAACATTAAACCATTAGCTGATCGGGTAGTCATTGAACCTGCAGCAGCTGAAACTAAAACGGCCGGTGGAATTATTATTCCAGATACAGCAAAAGAAAAACCACAAAAGGGTATTGTTGTAGCAGTTGGCATTGGTAAAAAAGATGAATCTATTACCGTTAAAACAGGTGATAAGGTATTGTATGGTAAATATGCAGGTACCGAAATCACTATTGATGGCAAGGATTACCTCATTATGAAAGAATCTGATATTTATGCAATCGTTTAATTAAAAATTTATTCATTAAAAAAAAATAATATTATGTCAAAAGATATTTTTTTCAATACCGATGCACGTGATGCGCTCAAAAAAGGAGCAGATTCATTATGCAACGCAGTAAAAGTGACCTTAGGTCCCAAAGGTAGAAATGTTATTATCGATAAAAAATATGGTGCACCACAAATAACTAAAGATGGTGTTACTGTTGCAAAAGAAATTGAACTGAAAGACCCCATCGAAAATATGGGAGCTCAGTTGGTAAAAGAAGTAGCTTCGAAAACAGCTGATTTAGCTGGTGACGGAACAACCACAGCTACAGTATTGGCTCAATCAATCATCAATACCGGCTTGAAGAATGTAACTGCTGGTGCAAATCCAATGGATTTAAAACGAGGATTAGACAAAGCTGTATTAAATGTTGTTGCAAGTTTAAAATCACAATCAAAAGCGGTAGGCGATAGTTTTGACAAAATAGAGCAGGTTGCCACAATCTCTGCAAATAATGATAAAGTAATCGGGAAGCATATAGCTGATGCCATGCGCAAAGTAAAGAAAGAAGGTGTTATCACAATTGAAGAAGCTAAAGGAACCGAAACCGAGTTAAAAGTTGTTGAAGGTATGCAATTCGATCGTGGTTATATTTCTCCTTATTTTGTTACTGATGCTGACAAGATGGAAGTTGTTATGGACAACCCATATATTCTTATTTATGATAAAAAGATTTCAGGAATGAAAGACTTTTTACCTATCCTGGAAAAGGCAGTGAGTGGTGGTCGTCCATTGGTAATTATTGCTGAAGACGTAGATGGTGAAGCCCTAGCTACACTTGTTGTGAATAAAATTCGCGGATCCCTGAAAATTTGTGCTGTAAAAGCTCCGGGCTTCGGTGACCGCAGAAAAGCAATGTTAGAAGACGTTTCAATATTAACCGGTGGTATTGTCATTTCTGAAGAACAAGGTTACAAACTTGAAAACGCTGATTTATCTTATCTTGGACAAGCAGAAAAAATCATCATCGATAAAGATAATACAACGATTGTAAATGGTAAAGGCAAGAAAGCTGATATCA
>Ga0172370_10008384_pt1 | contig 12425 bp, 10 predicted proteins | sample LakKiv5m_FD_114538 | JGI IMG/M metagenome (GOLD analysis project Ga0172370, IMG submission 114538) | Freshwater microbial communities from Kabuno Bay, South-Kivu, Congo - kab_022012_11.5m | ecosystem: Environmental > Aquatic > Freshwater > Lake | place: Democratic Republic of the Congo...
ATTCGGCACAGATGAACGATAAGTTGGTGATTTGTCGTCGGTCTTTGATTTTGTGTTGTGTGTACCATGGCAATTTGTGCAGTATGGGGCATCCGGCTTTTTTGCGGTAAATGCTTTCCCATGACCGCTATCGAAATACTCGTTGGCGACTTCTATGTGGCAATTGGAACAATCAACCCATTTTGATGTAGCGCAAGGTCGTTCCAGTTTAGGGTCTGCATCAGCATGGCATTTTATGCAAGGGATATTCAGGTGGACAGAGTTTGCCAGATGTGATACGTCAATTGGAATGATTGTATCCCCTTTATACAAAGGTTTTTTTGCGGTATTGGCTACGTCGTGGCATGCCAGGCAAACTTGATTGGATACAACTTGTTCAATTTTTTGATACTCAACAATATGCGGTGGATGGCAGTCACTACAGGAAGGTACTGCCCCGGGTTCCTTTTCCCATAATTCGTTTTTTACAATCTTTTTGTGGGTCTGTTCGATTCTTACATGACAATTCATACAAGTACCCGCAACCCGGTCGTGATTAACCGATGAGTTTTTATCGGTATGCGGCAGGATCAGGTGGTTGCCATGACAATCATTGCAGGTAGCAGTTACCAGAAGTCCGCTTTCAAACAAACCTCTGCCATGAATACCCTGACTGTAGTTTGTTACAATATTATGCTCGGTAATATTGTAAATCCTGGCAACGGGAGCCCCTTCTTTATGGCAGTTTCCACATAAATAGGGGATATTCATTTTATAGGTACGTGATTCCGGGTCAGTCCGGGAAAGGATATTGTGGGTGCCGTGACACTCTTTACAATCCGGAGCATAAGGTTCGTGCCGGCTAAATGCCTGACCGTGTATTCCGCGGGTGTATTCCATTTCGGCACTCTTATGACAGTTCCCACATTGTACGGCTGGCATTTTTTGCTCATTGTTTGCATGTGGGAAATTTTCCGCATCAGCCTCAACATGACATTTGGCACAATCAACATCTTTATGCACCGAATGCTGATTAGCATCATCTTTTATAAAAAGCGATACTTTTTTACCGTTCCTGATCATTGTTAATTCCGGATCTCCATGGCACATCAGGCAATCTTCCTTCGTTTGTGCTCTGAGCACAACGGAAACCATGATCAAAACAAGTACAGCGATTGTTTTTAGTATTAAAAAATAGTGGTTCTTATATTGCATCTTTTAAAAATATTGTAAAATCGGTTATTGCCGGTTTAGTGCCATCCATCAATCATGCTTTTAAAATTACTCAAGGCAGTCGTTCCAATGGTACAGAAATAAATATGCACCATCAAAAATACCGACACAAAAAAGCCCATCATAACATGTAACAATGATGTTAGCTGAAGTCCGCTGAATCCAAAAACGTTTCTGAGATTTATTTCAGGAAACAATAATGCCCAGCCTGTAATAAACATCAGTGGCAGAAAAAAATACATTGCCACAAGGTATGAAACTTTCTGGAGCGGATTAAATTTCCTTTCCCTGGTTATTGGGTATGGTTTTTCGGCATGTTGAAATATTCCGACCGTATAGTAAATGAACTGTTTTTTAAGGCTTTCGAATAATCCTTTCATTTTGATTTTGTAATATTTTCCATTTGGCGTTGTGAGATTTCCAATAAAAAACACCAGATAACTCAGTGTGAGTAAAATTCCTCCAATGTTATGTATTGAAACTGCAATATCAAACCTGATAATAGGAAATTCAGGATTTGAATACTGAAGGCTCACTCCGGAAATAATTAGAAAAAGGCACAAAATGGCATTTGTCCAGTGCCATAGCCTGATCCAGAGTGGATATAAATAGATTCTTTCCGACATATGTTCTATTTTTTTATTATTCTGATAACAGTATGAATTGCAATGCCTAAAATAACAAAGCCGAAAATTACCAGGCTGATGATGTTCAAATATAAATTCCGGTTCGCACCAATGATGTACGATTCATTTAAAATAGCAGCATTAAAAAATCCTGCCTGATTTCTTCTTTCTTTTGATTGGTATTTGTAAAGTGAAGCAAGCAAAATCGAATTACTCTGATGACACTGCACACATTTTTTTACAGCTTTTTCTTTTGGCAAAATCAAATGTGCTACAAGAATGCTGTCGTTGTTTTGGGCATGACATTCGATACATCTTACATTGGAAAAATGTAGCTTTTGGTTGGGCAACCAATCGTGAGTGGTCAATATATTTGGGTTCTCTTTTTCGGTAAGCATTTGATAATTATCAATATCTGCATGACAATTTAAACAAATTGCATTATCATAAGCAATCGTCTGCGAAAGGTTGGTTGTGTTTCGTGCACTGATTTTATAGGAATGCGGGTTATGGCACATCCAGCACGTGAAACTTTCGTCGTGCCGGCTGGAATGAACACTTTTTTGAAACTCACTCTCAATCCCTTCAAAGTTAAATTTTGCAAACGTATCGTCACCGCCATGGCAATCCATGCAGATAAATTTTGCCTCCATTCTTAGATTCCCGTCATGAGGAAAATTTTTATATTCGGGAGAGTGGCAGTCTGTGCAAATAAATGATTTATGGTTGGAAGCATAAAATGTTGCCGAATCGATAACGAAATATGGATTCATCCGCTCTTTTACATTCTTTCCCTGTGATTCGTTGAAAAAAGTGTAGAATTTAGCGCCGTGGCATTTAAAACATTTTTGATTCAGGATGATATTCTGAGGAACTTCTTTTTCATCCGCTGCGAAGACAGAAGCTATCAACAGTAAAAATCCGGTGATTAATAACAAGATATCTTTTGAATAGGTTTTCATTTTAAAAATCATATTTTAGTACACCCCCCATCTTCGGGTTTGCTTCCGGAAATATCAGGTGTTTAATTAGTCAGCATCAATTAGTATTGAACAATAAAAAGGGAAAAATTGGGTGTAAAAACACCCAATTTAAAGAATCTTTTACTTTTATTTTGTTCGCAGGAAGTTCAAATTAGTCAAGATTTCGCTTCGATGATTTTCCCGGACTAAAAACCCCACAATCGTGTAATATTAAAACCTATCATCATCTCACTTTTGGTCCAATCGTTTTGATTTTGCATCATGTTGTATTGCGGACTAAGTGTGTTTGCCGTACCGACAAAAATCTGGAATACATGGGTGCCTGTCGAAATTTCCCAACCGATAGCAAGATTTGGTTTCGGTTTGTTGATCGGGTCTAAACTTTCGTAGATTCCTTTAATATCAATCGGCAAATCGTAATTAAAAATGACCGATGATTGAGTAGAAAATTTATACCTTCCACTAAACGAAATTCCGATTTTATCGTGCTCATTCAATGAATCAACTGCATTCAGATGCGAAAAGCTTGGCGAAACCTGCAAACTTAACTTCTCATTAAATTTGCGGGCAACAATCAATTGTCCGAAATACGACAACCTGTTGCTGAATTTGTAATTTGAGCCAAAGCTTTTTTCATTTACGCAAGTAATTCCCATATTCCCATAAAAAGTCACGGCAACCGGATAGCTACCGGAACGTGTTTGATTTATAATGTTCCATTTTACCCTCAAATCCTGCAATTTGCGGTCTTTGGTATAACCATAACCAATTTGCAAATAGTCTTTAAGGCTATAATTTAAACCCAGACGAATATTCGAAGGAGCATAAATCCCATACAGGTCGGTAATTCCGTTGTTCCACATTCCGAAACGGTGTTCGATGGTGGCTTCGAGTGTCTTTGCGGGTTGAACTACCACAGTTTGGTTGTCGATAAGTACGCCACTTTCAAAAGGAGCTCTCACCGGTCTGTTGTCCGGGCCTTCTTCCTGTGCATAAACCGAAAAAGCCGACATCAGCATCACTACAAATAAATATTTTATCGCTTTCATCATTTAAGATTTTTATAGTTTAATATCCAGGTGATTAATTGTTTTTGGCTCCATCCTCAATCCATTCCAAAATTGCAGCGGCTTCATCAATGGTATATTTCTTCCAGGAATGGCCGGATGTTGAAGGACTGGGATGTAAATAAATGATACTGTTGGCAGGATTTGCCTGATCAATTAATCCCATAGAGATAATGCTATTGTAGGCAGCACTGGGGGTAAGGTCGGGTGCCTGGCCTCCTGTGTTATGGCAACTTGTACAATTGTTGCCATTATTCCAGATAGGCACAATATTCAGGCTAAAGCTTATTGTGTCTCCCGGAGGAACAATCGGAGTCGGTTTTATCGGCTCGATAAAATCATATTCGCAGGCGGTAAAGAAACTTACAACCATTGCGAAAATCAGCAGGTTAAAAATGTGTTTTGGTTTCATTTTTTGTTTTTTATGTAAAAATATAAAAAAAGGCTTGCAATCAAATAATTGGAAGCCTTTTTTTTATAGATTAAGGTTAATTACTTTGCTGCAGCAAACGCACTTAAAGCTTGGTACGAATTTGTTAATAATGCTTTGGCATACTTGTAATTGTGAACACCCAAACTCCTGTCTTCCTGAACGAACTTGTAGTTGTACCAGGCACCGAGTTCAACAGCGCTAAGATTAGCAGGATTGCTTGAGCTGGCATTTCCGCCATTGTCGCCGGCAAGTAAATCGGATGTTGGGTTTCTGATTCCCTTCTCATCTAATTTGGTTGCTAACTGATCAAGTAAACCGGTAATTTCGGTTTGCATGGTTTCAACTTCAGTTTCGATACCATCCGGGTGGCAGCTAACACAATTGGAGGCAATATTTGCCTTCATATTATGTCCTCCCAGCATTGCTTCAGCATCATAGGTTCCAAGATGACAGGTAACACAGGCATCCGGAACAGTAGTATGAGGTGAATTAGAATAGGGTAAGCTGCCAGGTACTTCAAACCCACTAAATCCTCCGAGCATATTACTCATAGGGCCGTGATGAGTTCCATACCTCGAACTTGTAACAGTATAAGTATCCGTACTCCCAACGGTTGGGAAAGGATTTGGAATCCTGATCTGGTGGCAATTTGAACAAAGATTTCCTTTTCCAAAATCAGGTGTTGCTTCACCACTCGGATTGAACCAGAATGCAACCGGTGCAGAATAGGTCAACCCTAAGTCTTCAGCAGTGTAGGTGCTGTGAATGTTGTGGCAGGTGTAACAATTTTGCGGCATCGGATTTTCGATTACAGCTGCAGTTGCCTGAGTTCCTGCTGCCATTCTTTCGAGGAATCCCTGGCTGGTGTGGCAGGGAGCGCAATTTGTTGCATTTTCAAAGTAAGCACCACCGGTTGCATGACCTGAGGTTTCCCACTGCAATACTTTAGCTTCGATTGCCTGTGAGTCGTCGTGACATTGAATACAACCTGCAGTACCATCGGTACCATTGGTACCGTTTGTTCCGTTGGTGCCGTCTTGTCCTGCCGGGCCCTGAGGGCCTTCTTTTGTACATCCTGCTGCGATGAGTGCCATGACCATCAGCAACATTGATAATTTTGCTAAGAATAATTTTTTCATGTTTAAATAAAATTTAGTTGGTTTTGAAATTTGTTACAAAATTAGATGTACCAACAATACTGGCCTATTTCCACACCCTAACATAATACTGATATATCGAAATATTTATCAATCAACATATTGATCTTTATCAACAAAAAAATGTTCGTGATTGGTTTTAATATGTTAATGTATTGATATTATGCATAATTTTGTTCGCTCAAAAAGTGCTTTAAAGGGTAATAATTTAGTTATGATCAATTTTAAAAGATCGGCAAATTGTGGGGGATGCAACGATTGTAATAGTAAATCGCCACTTTTTAGTTTATTAAATGAAACGGAGTTGGAAATTGTAAATAGGGACCGGTTTGAAGTTACTTACAAAGCCGGTGAAATGATTTTCAAACAAGGAACGGCTTCAACACATATTTTGATGCTTACTTCAGGCTTTGTAAAAATTTATCTGGAAGGTTACAATGGTAAGAACCTTATCCTGAAAATTATTAAGCCGCACCAGATGTTTGGAGGCCGGGGCGTTTTTTATGATAACCGGAATTTTTATACCGCAACTGCTCTCGAAAATGCAACGGTTTGTTTTGTTAGTGTTGAAAACTTTAAGCACTGTATTCGTTCCAATCCTGATTTTGCCGAGAAATTTATCGAGCACCTTAACCGTACTTCGGTTTATATTCTTGGACGATTTGTTGATTTAACACAAAAACAAATGCCGGGAAGGGTTGCTGATGCGTTGCTTTATTTAGCCAATGAAATTTATGAGACCAATCCTTTTAAAGTTACGCTTTCGAGGCAGGATTTAGCCGAAATGACAAGCCTTTCGAAAGAAAGTTTTATCCGGATACTGAAAGAATTCAAGGAAGAGGGAATTATTAAAATGAGCGGTAATTTTATTGAAATCACCAAGATGGATGCTTTAAAGAAAATCAGCCAGGTGGGTTAAAAAGCAATGTTAAGAATAGTCAATAAAAAAAGGCAGCAAATTTGCTGCCTTTTTTATTGTTGATGTCATTTATTTTATAAACACTTTTTTGCGGAAATCTTTTTGACCGGCAGAAATATCCATAAAATACATCCCGGCAGAGAGGCCATTGGTAATTATCAAAAATGATTCCTGTTTTCCGATTGAAGCGGGGCTTGTTTCAAACATTAATTTTCCCTGCAGATTGTACAATTTCAAGGTAAGATTTGTCAATTCAAAGTCAGATGTTAAGGTGAAGTTGCCATTTGAAGGGTTTGGAAACACCTGTAAACCAGATCCCGGCTCAGGCTCTGAAATTCCTATGGTGTTAAGAATAAGTGTCTCGGTATGGATGTCATTTCCACACATTTCGCTTACAGCCGTAAGGCTGACCACATAGGTTCCGTCGCCATCATAGATATGGACAGGACTTGATTCGGTGCTGGTATTGCCGTCACCAAAATCCCATAGGTAACCCATTGCATTTTGCGAGCTATTTGTAAAAGTAATGATTAACCCTGCCTGGCTCCAGCCAAAGCCAGCAAGTGGAAATGGATAAACATTAATGTAATCAGGTTTGGTTTCGGTCACAGATCCATTTATGGTCAGGCTAACCGTTTTACTTCCTGAAGTAGAATAATTAACCGCATGTGGCCCCTGCGAACTGGCCGTTGCAGGTGTTGCACCGTCACCAAAATTCCATTCCCATGATGTTGCAGCAGTTGAATTGTCGGTAAAAATTACCTCCTGAGCCGTACAAACCTGCGTAAGGTCTGCAATGAAGTTTGCTGAAGCCGTTTCAAGAATCAGCGTTTGGCTTGACACATCCGTTCCACAGGTATTACTTATCGAACTCAGGCTTACTATATACGTTCCTCCGGCCGGATAAATATGAACCGGGTTTAATTCGGTACTTGTGTTTCCATCGCCAAAATCCCACAAATAGCTGTTTGCATTTTGAGAGGTATTGGTGAAAGAAATAGTCAGGTCAATTTGTTCCCAGCTAAAACCGGAAATGGGGTCCTGGTAAACGGTAATATAATCCGTCTTGGTTTCAGTAATGGCACCATTAATAGTAAGGCTCACTGTTTTGCTACCTGTGGTGGAATAAATAACCGAATGTGGGCCCTGTGTGATGGCAGTTGCAGGATTTGCACCATCTCCAAAATTCCAGGCCCAGGATGTGGCTGCCGTTGAGTTGTCGGTAAAAATTACATTTTGCGATGTGCAAGTCTGCGTCACATTCGCAGAAAAATTTGCTGAAGCCGTTTCAAGAATAAGCGTTTGTGTTGTTATATCGTTGCCACAGGTAGTACTTGCCGAAGTCAGGGAAACAACGTAAGTCCCCGACGATAAATAGCTGTGAACAGGGTTCGTTTCTGTACTTGAATTGCCATCGCCAAAATCCCACAAATAACTGCTTGCATTTTGAGAAGTATTGGTAAAGGAAACGGTAAGATCGGACTGATCCCAGTTAAAACCGGCAACCGGATTGGCATAAACAGCTATGTAGTCAGTTTTTGTTTCGGTAACCGCACCATTAATGGTTAAAGTTACTGTCTTGTTTCCAGGGCTGGAATATGACACTGTATGAGGGCCTTGAGTGTTGGCTGTTGCAGGGCTGGCTCCGGCGCCAAAATTCCATGCCCAGGAAGTGGCTCCAGTCGAATTATCGGTAAAAGTTACGTTTTGGGCAGTACAAACCTCAGTAACATTTGCCGTAAAATTGGCAGCCATAGGCGTATAGGTTAAACTTATGTTTTTAATGTAGGTCTGATTTGCCGGATTAAGTGTAACCGGCTCGGTTCCTTTTGTAAAAGTTACCTGGACATAAGGTCCCTGAGCATGTTTGTCGGTAAATTCAAGAATTACGGTGTAGTCGCCATCATCAACTACATTGCCATTTACATCCGTACAATCCCAGCTAACGGTATGGGTTTGATGGGAAGTTAATGTTGAGCCGGTAATCGCATCAACTACATTGTAGTTAGAGGAGGCGTGCCACATATATAAATATTGTTTACGGGCATTTGCCATCGCTTTGCGGGTTTTTACAAACACGCCGTTTTTCTCGACCCAGATCGCGAGCACATGTTTTGGATTATATGTTCCTCCGGGATTTGAGGTAGTGGCCGTAAAGGTGACCACACCCGCAGTATTGGCCCGTTGATCGCCTGGCTTTTCGTCTTCACCTGTTTTGAATGAGGTCATCAAGAGCACTGCTAAAAGTGTGGCAGTGGATAAGAAAAATGTTGTGAGTAGTCTGATATTCATTGCATTTTGGATTATTGTTTGAGAAATGCGCAAGCAAAAATAATGTTTTTTGTATGTAAAACACAACATGTGTTAAAATTTGAATATATTTTTTAGTTAAAGCCATCGTTCTTCCTTTAATCATGAAAGTCGAAGAGGTTACCGAAACAGATGTTACCAGGTAAAAAAATCGGGTTGGGTTAATAAACAGTCGTTGTTTTCGTTAATGTGAGTAAAACAAGGAAATTCTTAAGAATTCGAAACCAAAAATTCTAATAAATGTTTACAACATTGTTTTTACAGATTGGCCAGGCCGGTCAGATTGCGAAAGATGCCGCTAACGAAGTGAATACTCAAACCGGACAACTGACAATGTCGATTTGGGACCTTGCCGTTAAAGGAGGTTGGATAATGATTATTCTGGCCGTATTTTCGATTGTTGCTGTTTATATTTTTATTGAGCGATACCTTACCATCAAGAATGCCTCAAAAGAGGACAATAATTTTATGAATCATATCCGTGATTTTATTCACGATGGAAAAATTAATGCTGCCGTTGCGCTGTGTCATAAAACCAATAATCCAATCGCCAGGATGATCGAAAAAGGTCTGCTCAGAATAGGCAAATCACTAAACGATATCAATACGGCCATCGAAACCGTTGGGAAACTTGAAGTTTCAAAACTTGAAAAAAACATTGCCATTTTAGCTACTATCGCGGGAGCAGGTCCGATGCTTGGTTTTTTGGGAACTGTAATTGGAATGATCAGAGCATTTTACGACATGTCGATGGCCGGAAACAACATCGATATTGCCTTGCTTTCGTCAGGCATTTACCAGGCCATGATTACAACTGTGGCGGGGCTTATTGTTGGAATTATTGCTTATATAGGTTATAACATACTGGTTTCAAGGGTCGAAAATCTTGTTTTCAAACTTGAAGCCCGTGCCACCGAATTTATGGATGTTCTTAATGAACCCGCTTCCTGATATTCCAAAAAAAATTTCAATTATGGCTATTCGAACCCGGAATAAATTAAATGCCTCATTCAACATGGCATCCATGTCGGATCTGGTATTCCTCCTGCTCATTTTTTTTATGCTAACCTCTACCCTGGTTGCTCCAAATGCTATTAAATTATTGCTGCCACAAAGCAGCAGTAAAACCATGGCGAAACAAACGGTTACACTTTATATCAACGACAAGTACGAATATTTTGTTGAAGAAAACCAGGTTTCAATTGAAGGACTTGAGGCTGAATTAACCAGTAAACTTGCCGGCCAGTCGGATGGTTCGGTCGTACTTAGGGCCAATGAAACAGTGCCTGTACAATACATTGTAAATGTTATCGATGCGGTAAACGACATTAATAACAAAGCAAATACCAAACACAAAGTAATCCTGGCAACCAGGGCGAAATAGATCCCGGGAATAATGAGAGAACAAAATAGTTTTAAACAAAAAGGTATGATCGGGACAGTGATTTTTCACCTTGTCCTGTTATTGGCCCTGTTCTTTCTTGCGCTACACACTCCATTGCCTTTGCCTGGTGAGGAAGGCGTTGAAGTGAGTCTTGGAAATTCTGAAACGGGTAGCGGCTTGATCCAGCCCGAGAATTCCGGGCCTGCTCAGGAAGCCCTGCCTGAGGTGAAAGAAAACATCCGGCATGAAGAAATCGTCACTCAGGATGTGGAGGAAACGGCAGCAATTCCCGATGAGAAGAAAGAAATAGCGAAGCCCGAAAAAAAGGTTGTCAAGGAAAAACCAGTCAAAGAAAAACCAGCCGAAAAAATAACGGAAGAGCCTAAAGTTAATCCCAACGCACTCTATACCCCCAACAAAAACAACAACAAAACCTCCGGATCGCAGGGAAATAGCGACACTCAGGGAGATCAGGGAAAACCCAACGGATCTAAGGAAAGTACAAATCCTGACGGTACTTCCGGGGCTGGCAACGGAGTTTCATTTGATCTTGAAGGCCGCAGCTCGTTAAATTTACCAAAGCCTGCTTATGAGTCGAAGGAACAAGGTAAAGTGGTGGTAACGATTTGGGTAAATAGTCAGGGGCGTGTAGTTCGGGTGATCGAAGGGGCTAAAGGAACAACAGTTACCGATCTGCGGCTGCTTTCCGTAGCAAAGGAGGCCGCATTAAAAGCTGCATTTTCGCCCGACGCAAAAGCTACCGATCTGCAAAAAGGAACCATCACCTATAATTTTATCCGGCTGAACTGAGTAAGCTTTCAATCGTTGGTTTTTAAACCTACCATCCGCCAACTGGCGGACTGTGAGGTTTAAGTTTTTACTACGCTTGCCATGATTTGCAATCCTGGTACATTCTGCCCGGCCGGATAAATTGAAACAAATTTAAGCTGATTCAAATAATGAAAAAGAGTCGTTGTTTTTCACACAGATTACCACGTGTACTTTTCCTTAAGAGTACACTTACTTTTCACCAAAACTACACTTACTTTTCACCAAAACCACGCGTACTTTTCACCGAAACCACAGGTGCTTTTTCAGCTATGGTTTGCAACGTCCATTCAGGTAATGGTTTCTTAGCTGTTTTTATTTAATTTTCAACTATTTACAAATATTCCGACAGCGACAATCATTCCCACAGCGATTCCTCATTCCTCATTCCTAATTTCCCTCCACCACAAACTTACATTTGCCTGCTGCTTCGCCGTTGCTGGAAATAATTGCAACATACATGCCCGGAGGCCAGGACGAAACATCAATGGCGGCGCCTCTTTGCCCCTGGATAACCGGATTATCGCTCATGAGTTTACCCAATACATCGTAACAACGGAGCCGGATGTTTTGATGAAGCGAAGTGTTTTCGAGTTCAAACTTTACTTTATCCTTTACAGGATTGGGAAAGGCCGTTATGGGTATGGATTTTAGACTTGCGTAATATTGTTCCGGGGTGGGAGTATCTTCGATGCCAACAATGACCATGCAATCCGAAATATTGATTTCTTCGTAAGGAATGATATCCTGGCACAGGCTATCGTAAACAAAAGTGCCCGGGTTATAAGGGCTAGGCCCCAGGGTATCATTAACTTTTTGAAGCAGAATATCTTGCTTGTAGGTGACCGGTTGCTGTATGGTATGAATTACCAAATAATTACTATCCGAGGTAATTACCATACGTGGGTCGCCAACTGTGTTGGGTATTGTATCTTTATAATAAATATGTGCATCGGAGTCGAGAACAAATTCCCCAAAAGGATTCTCTTCATAATGATTTCCATAGTTTGACACTGCTAAAAATAAACTATCATTGATCCGTTGAATATCCTGTATGAAATTGCTTTTGATATCGGGCCCTACCTTTTCATTTAAAATCTGCCGGTAACCCAGTTCTGCACCATTTTTATTAAAAAACATCATCAGCCCATTATCAAACAAAGCGTCTTGTCCGACAACCCACCGTGTGCCGACAGCCATATAAACCGAATCGTTCAATTGCAGACCCCCACAAACCATTCCAAAAATTGAATCGTTATAACCACCAAAGGGAAAAACATATTTTTCATTAAACATACTATCTAATCCTATAATTAAAGGGCGTAAATATACATGGTTCGGATTGCCTGGAAATGCCCACCAACCATGGCCTAAAATTACGTATCCGTTACCAAATTTATCAATTTTCCGCCCAAATGCTCCATCCATCAACGGGTAATCGTCTATCGATGCATAAGGTTTTATCCACATGAGCTTGCCATCAGGGCTCAGACAATAAAGATAAAT
>Ga0172370_10008388_pt1 | contig 12418 bp, 16 predicted proteins | sample LakKiv5m_FD_114538 | JGI IMG/M metagenome (GOLD analysis project Ga0172370, IMG submission 114538) | Freshwater microbial communities from Kabuno Bay, South-Kivu, Congo - kab_022012_11.5m | ecosystem: Environmental > Aquatic > Freshwater > Lake | place: Democratic Republic of the Congo...
CAAGTCTTATTTCAAAAATTGATGACCGAGGTTACGGATATTTTGCTGGTTGTTTTAAGAGCCTAAGTGACGATATGGAGGTCTTCCAAGATGTCCGCCAAATTGTTCAAGAACTTGAAAAGGCTACGAAAGTTCCATTTACTCTAGTGATATTACCAGAGTGGGGGCCAGTTATGATTTATCAAATTACCCATTAAATGTTTAGAACCCTAATAAGTAAAGAAAAATAATATGATAATTCAAGGAGATTGCCTCCAAAAACTAAAAGAACTGAAAGACGAAAGCGTAGATATGGTAATGACTTCACCTCCCTATTGGGCATTGAGGGATTATGGCGTGGCAGGGCAGTTAGGGTTAGAATCAACCTTTCAAGAATACATAAATAAACTCTGCGATATATTTGACGAGGTAAAAAGAGTGTTGAAAAAGGAAGGAACTTGCTGGGTGAATATGGGAGATACTTATTCTGGCGGTGTAAATAATAATGACAAGAAAAAAGTAGACGGAGCAAAAACTATAAAACCGATAAAGGCGGTGGGTGTTCAAGACAAATGCCTCCTCCAAATCCCCTCTCGCTTCGCAATAGAAATGTGTAATCGTGGCTGGATACTCCGAAACGAAATCATCTGGCACAAACCAAACTGTATGCCTTCAAGTGTTAAAGATAGATTTACAGTAGATTTTGAAAAGATATTCTTCTTTACCAAGAGTAAGAAGTATTATTTTGAAACGCAGTATGAACCATACAAGGATGGAAGTGATGTTGAATATAGAAAATGGTTAAGAGAAAATAAAGAATATGATACAAAAGAACCATATAAAAAAAATACACCATTTTCACACAAAGCAGGACATAAAGCATGGAATAATGACCCGACCCTTTTAAGGGGAAAAGACGCTGAAATACGAGTAAATCCGAATGGTCGCAACAAACGCTGTGTCTGGCCGGTAAGCGAAAGCCCCGAATTTATTTATGGGCAACTTGCTAAAAAAATAAATGATTTTAAGGATGCCCACCCCGAAATAGACACAGGTTGGTTTGACGATTTAATTGATTGCGTTTATGCGGATAATTATAAATCGGCGGTCTGGTCTATCTGTACTAAACCTTACAAAGAGGCGCACTTTGCAACATACCCAGAAGCATTATGCGAAACACCAATTAAAGCAGGTTGTCCTGAATTTGTTTGTAAGAAGTGTGGAAAGGCGAGAGAAAAGATTTATGAGAAAGGAGAATTGGTTAGCTCTGGACCAAATAAAATGGCTATAAAACCAAGAGGATTTGCTCAAAATGATATGGTTATACAAGATTTACCAAAAGACCCTTATGGCGATATGCCTCGTAGAGAGAAAAAAGAAGTTGGCTACACCGACTGCGGTTGTAACGCAGGTTGGGAAGGTGGAATAGTTTTAGACCCTTTTATGGGTTCAGGCACTACAGGTGTGGTTTGTAAGAAACTAAATAGAAACTTTATCGGTATAGAACTTTCGGAAGAATATTGTAAAATTGCCGAAGCTAGAATTAAAAGTATAAGTAATAGTTTATTTTAACCCCCACTCAGTCGGAGTAGGGAGTAAGGAAGAAAAATATATGAAAGCAAGTTTAATGTTAGGAGTAAATCCAAATAGTGAAAGGGAGGAAAATGATTTTTATGCTACGAACCCTAAAGCATTGCGAGATTTTTTGGAAGTTTATGATGAAAAATTAAATATGCCAGTATGGGAATGTGCTTGTGGACAAGGTCATCTATCCGAAGAATTACGAAAACACGAATATGATGTAATTGCTACTGATTTGATAGATAGAGGATACGGAAGTGCTGGTATAGATTTTTTAGAAACTTATTTAATAGATAGACAAGAAATACACAAGGGAGATATTTTGACTAATCCACCTTTCAAATTAGCCGAGAAGTTTGTAGAAAAAGGAATGTCGTTATTAGAAGATGGAAAAAAACTTATTTTATTCCTGAAAATCCAATTTCTTGAGGGTCAAAATAGAAAAAAATTATTTGAAAAGTATCCATTAAAGTATGTGTATGTTCATTCCAAAAGACAACAATGTAGTAAAAATGCAGATTTTGAAAATCTAAAAGCTACAACACAGTTCTATGCTTGGTATGTATGGGAAAAAGGATATAAAGGTCAAACTATTATTAAATGGATTTAATTACTTAACGAGTCCCCATCTCAATAACTGGGGGAAGGAATATGGAACAATACCTAAATAAAGTTATATGCGGAGGAGAAGTTATTGAATAATTATTAAATTAACCCCAAGCAATAAAAAGAGATGTTAAAGATACTTAACCTTTATGCCGGAATTGGCGGCAACAGAAAACTCTGGCCAGGCGATTTAGATATCACAGCAGTTGAATTAGACCCAAAGATTGCCACAATTTATCAAGATTTTTTCCCCAATGACAAAGTGATAGTAGCTGACGCCCATCAATACCTTTTAGACCATTTTGCCGAGTTTGATTTTATATGGAGTTCGCCGCCTTGTCCGAGTCACAGCAGAATTAGAAACATAGCAGGAGTTGGTCGGGGACAGAATAAACCAATTTATCCGGATATGAAACTTTATGAAGAAATAATTTTTCTTAGACAGGTTGTAGCTTCGGGGGGGGTAAGGTGGAAGGGAAAATATTGTGTAGAGAATGTTGTGAGTTATTATAGGCCGTTAATTTCTCCGCAGGAAGTGGCCAGACATTATTTCTGGGCAAACTTCTTTATCAACCCATATAAAACCCCAACAAGGGGACACAATGAAAATAATAAAATACTTTCTAAAATAAAGGGGTTTGAAATAAACAATAAAACCTTACTTAGAAACTGCACAGAACCCGAACTTGGACTCCATATATTCCAAGAAGCATTTAGAGAATATAAAACATTATTATAATTTTTAATCTACTCCTATGAACCCAATCCAACCTATGACTATGCCAGAAGGAGCAAAGTATAATACCTTCATTAAAAAAACGTTAGAAGAATTTGATACATACGAATTAGAACACTACGGAAAATGGAAAATTGGTAGAGTAGAGGTCAAATCCTTCCTCTCCCTCAAACTCCAAGAAGCATATGAGGAGGGAAAGAAAGATTTTAAGGAAAAATTGATAGAATTAGGCAAAGAAGCATTAGAACAAAAACCAGGCCACGGCTATTGCTTAGATTGTGGCAAAGAAGTCCAACCAATAATGGAGTGTAAATGCAAATTTCGCAAGACATTTATAGAAAAAACGTTAGAAGAGCTTGATAAAGAGTTTGATTTAAAATGTCCTGATTTTCACGACCCATTTACCCATATAAACTATCCCAGCACGTACATTGAAAAGATGTTTAAGATAAAAGATTTAAAATCCTTCCTCTCCCTTAAACTCCAAGAAGCTTTTGATGAGGGGAAGAAAGAAGGTTTTGAAAACGGGATGAGGGAGTTTTTAAATGACCCCGATTATCAAAAGAAAATCCGCAAACAAACGATTGAGGAGATTGTGGGAGTGATAGAGAAAAGACTGGAAGATGTTGATAAAAACGAAGCATTAATCCGAGAGCATAATTTATTAGTTGGACTTTTAACTAAGATTAAAGAGATTAAATAAACTTATGAAACAAGGAGATATTGTCAGGATAAAATTAACAGGAGATTATGCAATGGTTTTGGGCGTAGAAAGTAAATCTACGAGTAGTATTTCTACGAGTAGTAGTTATGATGATTGTAAAAAACTATTTACTTGTAGGTTGCCCAATTTAAAAATAGAAGATTTTTACTCGTTTGAGTTGTCAGAAACTAAAAATTCCCAACAAGCTAACTAATATTTATGAAAACACCACGAGTAATAAAATTAAAATTATACCCAAACCTTAAACCTTATGATTTTGCTGGTAATAGTAAGGATGAAAAAAGTATTTCGGAGTGGTTAAGGCTACGGGGATTTGATCTATTAAAAATTAGATTTATGAATATTTATCACCTAGACTTTCGTTGTCCTTGGTGGTTTTTCGACGAAGGGATAAGGAATCTTAATCTACCCAAAAAGATATGAAAATAATAAAATTTAGAGTTTAGATTAATATGAAACTAGGAACATTTTACAAAGAACCAGAAAAATTACAAGAAATGCTTTACTGGCGAGACAAAGGTATGTCGCTAGAACTTCTAAAAGAACTTAGCGGAGAAAAAATATCAACCATAAAATATCAACTTCGCAAACACAATGAACATAAAGGAGGTTCTAAAAGACTACAAAATAGAAGTAAACAAAGGAAGGGTACTAAATAAAAACCAGCGACTAGCCCTAGAGATTATAGAATATTGCAAGATTAAGGACAAAAAGTGGATTGGTATGTGGTTCCGGGCGTGCAAGAATAATTGTGCTTTCGTTGAAGATAAATTTAGATTATTTAAAGAAACCGGTAAGACCAATGGGGAGTATTTATTTAGAATGATTTTTAAAAAACAGTGAAAAACATTTTTATCATATCGGCAATCTTGGTGGGAGTGTTAATCGCTTGGTCGGTAGAGTCACCAACCTCACCCCCAACACCAATAAATGAGGTTGTCTTCCTAGAATACATACCCAAAGACACCCAACCAGATGAAGAAAAAATATCAATGTGGCTGACTGCTCGTCTTAATGACGAAAATCGTTTCTGGGGGCAAATAGAGCGTAAAAACGATATAACAAATATGGTTAGAGACTACGCTGTTGAGTATAATCTCAACCCAGACCTAATAGTTTCAATAATGCTCTGTGAGAGTGGCGGAAACCCTAACGCTAAGAGCAAGATTTCAAGTGCCTCTGGACTCTGGCAGTTCATTCCAATGTGGCACCCAGAAATTTCAATTTCCTGCATAATGGATGCCGAGTGTTCCACCATTAAAGCGTTAGAAAAAATGAGTAAGGGATATTATAATCTTTGGGAATGTTATAAATTAGTAAAATGAAAAATGAAAAACTATCAGAACTTGAGAAAGAGGTTCAAGACCGTAAAATTAAAAGATTCGAAGACTCTAAGAAAAAAAGCGTGGGACTTGATGAGCCTTTACACAAGAAAAAAAGACTCAAAAAACGAAGCAAACAGATGTTTTACTTGTGGGGCTTGGTTTCCAATTAAAGACTTAGATGCTGGACACTATATTCACCGAGACTCGTTAGATTTTAATTTTATCAATATCAACCCTCAATGCACTAAGTGTAATCGCTACTTACACGGTAATTCTGGTGTTTATGCTCACCAACTTATTAAAAAATATGGATTAGAGGAATTTGAGAAACTAGAATCGTTAAGATTTAGAGAACATAGTTATTCAATTAAAGAATTGGATAATATTATTGAAGATTTAAAACAAAAGTTAGCCAAACTTAATTAGTTTTAAACAACAAATCTACAATTTAGTCAAGAGATAAAATTGACAACTGATTATCCCTTGTTAAAATATAATTAAAATAATGTAAATTAAGATATGGGGGGGACGAATAATTCAAACTTGACCCACAAAATAACATTAACTTTAATTTGTTTTTGTAATCTTTGCTACCAACACAAATATGGTGGCTTTTTTTAAACAATATAATTAACTTAAAAAAATGAAACCAAAATTTTCAATAGTTGCAATCTGTAAAAACGAAGCACGGACAATTCCACGCCTAACCGCCTCCCTAGAAGAATATAAAAAAAGAGGTGGAGATTTGCAGATGCTTGATACCGGCTCAACAGATGGCTCGGCTGATATAGCCCGCTCACTTGGTTGGACGGTCACCGAAGTCGGTAGTAAATTTATTATTACCATTGACGAAGAAATCGCCAAACAGATAAATGATATGTTTGTTGAAGAAGAAGACATAATCGTTAAACCAGGCGATACCCTGTTTGATTATGGTTCGGCGAGGAATTATGTTTCTTCCTTAGCGGAGGAGAATATGATATGCACCCTAGATTGCGATGAGGCTTATTCAACTTTTAATATCAACGCCCTAGATGAACTTATTGAGAAGGGCTATACGCAATTTGAATATCCTTTTTGTTTTGCTCACGACCAATGGGGAAGACCGGCGGTGGAATTTATCCAAAGCAAGTTTTATGACAGAAGAAAATTAAAATGGAATAATTATATCCACGAAGTTCTACAACCAATTCCAGGGCAAATTCCCAATGGAGTTCTTTTAACTAAGAACATTATCTATCTTGAACACTGGCAAGAACCAGCCAAAGAACATAGAGCTAAATATCTTCCAGGGCTGGCCTTAGATTGTTTTGAAAAGCAAAAGAACGATAGAAATTCCCATTATCTGGGCAGAGAGCTTTTATGGACCAATAGACCAAAGAGTGCCATTAAAGAACTTAAAAGACACGTTGAAATGAACGCCTGGCCAACCGAGAGAGCTCAATCAATGACATTTATCGCTGATGCTTATGGAATGTTAGGAGATATTGATAATCAAATAAAGTGGTATGCTATGTCTTATAAAACAGAACCAAATCGCCGAGAACCACTTATTAAACTAGCGGAGTTATTCCAACGATTAAATGTTCCCAAGGCGGTAGCAGCTTATACTAGAGCGGCAATGGAGCTTCCCTACGCTGATTACTACGCTAACAACAAAGACCACTTTGAAAGCTATCCCCACGCCCTACTCTATTGGGCGTATGGTTGGATGGGAAAAATACCAGAAGCTAAAGAGCAAATCCTAAAAGCATTGGATTGGCAACCCTACAATCAAAATTATATCAGGGACCTAAAATATTACTTTCAACTACCAAAGATTTCTATCATTATTCCGACCCTCGGACGACCAGATGGACTTAAAAAGTGTTTAGATTCAATTAAGAAACTAAACTACCCCGAAGATAAAATAGAAGTTATCACACTAGAAGACAAACCCAGAATTGGTGTTCCAAAAAGACTAAAAGAGGGCGTGGAGCTCTCTACTGGAGATTTTATTATTTATGCTTCTAATGATGTTGAGTTTGATCCGAGTTCTGTCGCCCTAGCGTATTTAGAGTTTGAACGGGATGATAAGTTAATCTTACTTGCTTTTAATACTAACACGGTTCTTCCTGACGAGGGAAATATCTGTGAACACTTTATGTTTAGAAAAGAAGCCCTAGACCTTATTGGCGGTGAGATTTTTGATACCGAATTTCATCACGTCGGAGTGGATAATCTTTTATGGGCCAAATGCAAGGCCTTGGGTGGTTCTAAGCGTTCAACCCTGGCCAAGATGAAACACAATCACTTTACCCAAGGAGCAGAAATGGACGAAACCTATAAACTTGGCTGGAGTAAGGTTGAAGAAGACCGAGCGTTGCTTAAAAAGAAACTATCCGAGCCGCTACCAACTAATAATCCTGGGTTTGGCTTGGAATATAAAAGTCCTAATATTACTGGTTGGATGACACCGGGTGAGCTTAACTTTCTTTACAAATCAGCTAAAAAGTTTAAAGAGGTTTGTGAGATAGGTTCTTGGATGGGAAGAAGTTGCCACGCTCTCTTATCGGCTTGTAAGGGAAGGGTTCACTCAGTTGACCACTACTTAGGTTCAGCCGACCCCCTAGATACGGGACACAAAGACGTTTACCCAGACTTTATGAAGAATGTTGGACATTTTCCTAATTTAGTAGTTCACAGAAAGTCCTCCCTAGAAGGAGTTAAAGACTTTGAAGATGGTTCGTTGGAAATGGTTTTCATTGACGCCGGTCATCAATACCAAGAGGTAGTGGACGATATTAAGGCCTGGAAGCCAAAGGCAACCAAACTGCTTTGTGGACACGACTATCAATGGCCGGGGGTTTCACAAGCTGTCCTAGATACCATAGGAAGAACTTACCAAACAGAAACCATCTGGCACCTAGACCTAACCAATCGCTTGCACCAATTAAGGGATATGATTGATAATGGAAAGAATTTTATCTTTGCTAAAATGGGTGATGGAGAAATGCTAGCAATGTTAGGAGCCAAGGGAGCGAATTGTGATGGTCAAGAATATTCTGAAGAACTGGGACAAGCACTTTGTAATGCTTATTGTGAGCTAGGAAAACACAATGCCTTGATTACTAAATGGAAATTAGGTATGGACACCGAGAGAGAAGGATTTGAAAGAGACTTTGGGATTAAATGCACTGAAGACCACGATTTACTTTTAAACCGAGACCTAAGTCCTTATATCTTTAACTTCTGGAAAGCTATTAAGACATCTAAAAGACACAAAGTGTTTGTCGGTCCTAAACGCTTAGAAGGAGTGATTAAGTTTCTTAATATAGACGAGTTTGTTGAAGTTCCGCAATCAAATGCTTATTCGGCAAATCCAATTATCAACGCTAAAGATATAGTCCTATTCTCGGCTGGTATGGCTTCTAAGGTTTGGATGGCAGAGCTCTTAAAACAAAATCCCAACCTGACACTAATAGACTGCGGTTCAGCCTTTGACCCAATCTTTGTTGGACAGACTAGAACCAATCAGCAACCCCAAGAAAAACTAAAACAATTTTATGCTGAAATATTATAGAGAGTTTAACCTAGACCAAAGAACTCACCCAGAAAGACTTTGGGTTATGACTCAATTAGAAAACTACGTCGGTAAGGTAATTTTAGATTTGGGTTGTGGAAGACACAAAACTATTCCCGAAGCTATCGGAATAGACATTGAACCGGTAGCCGATATTCAATCTGATATTTCTAAAATAAATTTCCCCGATAATATGGCTGACTTTGTAATTTCAAGGCATTCGCTGGAACATCTAATTGACCCTATTGTAGCCCTTAAAGAGTGGCATAGGGTTCTTAAGGTGGGAGGAAGATTGATTATTGTTCTTCCTGACCACGAGTTTGTAGATACTATGAGCCGAGAAGTAAGTGGCGGAAAACACTTACACGCCTATACCAGACAATCGTTTCTTAATTTATTAGAAACAACTCCATTTAAAGTTATTAAGGTTGAAACCGTAATGGATGATTGGAGTTTTGGGTTGGTATTAGAAAAATAATTAAACCTATTACCTTGCCATAGGATAGAAATTTGGATATAAATCAAAAAGCCAAATCTAATTATAACTCAAGACCAAATAGAAATCTATTAAGAATAGACGGTTTTGATGGTTTTGATATTGGGGATAACGGAGATTTTGCTGATGAGATGCAATTTAATACCGATATTAATCTGTTATTGGATAAATTAACTCCGAAACAGCGAAAAGTGGCTCAAATGCTACTAGATGGCTATAAACAAACAGAGATTTGTCGAGAACTTAGCGTTTCACAACAAGATATTAGTAAGATTGTGTCAAGGTTGAGGTTGTTTTTTGAGTGATTTTGTGAGGGAACTTTCCTATATGTAGAAGGATGTTTAACATTCTCTCCCAATTAAAGTAATGAAAAAGACCCTTTATTAGGGTCTATTGGGCTTATTAAGTCGCCATTTGTTTTGGGGGCAGTAGGACTTTGAACTACTACTGCCCTTAAAATAGTTGGTTAGTTCTATGAAAAAATTTATCGTCATTTTCTAAACTCCGATATAATTTTCGCTTATATGACTTCGTTCACCTATTGCCCTTGCATTTGTCTGGCTCGTTATTTTGTTTATAGGCTCGTTATTTTATGGCTGTTATCGGTTAGTTCATTTTATACATAACAAAAAAACCATCAATTATAGCAAGCTATTAAATAGCTGATGGCTTTTTGCTTTTTGGCTTTTAATCGCCTTTTTGCTTTTTGCTTTTTCTATTCATAAATCCGCGCTGATAATCTCCCATAGAGTTCCAAACACCCACGATAATCCATTCTCCGTTAGTTTCTGGTAACATTTTAAGGGTGTATTCTTTTAAGATATCATCAAACCTTAACTCCATTTCGGCATATATTTTGTTGATAGGTGGCAATGACAAGGCAATGTTTAAATATTCATTTCCACCCTGCCCTTTTGTTGCCCTTTCGCTGGTTGTTGTTGCGTATAGTTTCATTATTTCGTTTCCTCCTTTCCGCCCCTAAAGCTCTCGGGATGAGCCAATAAACCATAACCGCCCCAGTCTCTAACCAATCCGTCGACATCTCCTTTTTCGTCGTCAATTTTTAAAGCATAACCCCTCGGGTCTTGATTATAAAAAAACCCGTCAGGAATAACTCCAAAAATTCTTTTTATGTCCCTATAAATGATATTGTAGCGTCTAGTGCTTGTTTTTTCTGATATTTCGTAATTGCATCCATCTTCCGCCCACTTGTGAGCCTTTCTTTCTAAAACCTTCAAGGCGAGCATATCTGCCCAAGAAATATTTTTAAAACATTCCTGCATATTTTTAAGGAGCAGGCGACCGCTTGCAATAGTAGCCGCTCATTATTGCCCGCCGATAAGACGGGCAATGTCAACGGCCTATAAACACGCTAACAAAGAAACTAACGCCAGAAACGCGAGACAAGCAAAGACAAACGCTATCCCCGCTCCTATCTCACCGGCTAAACCTTCCTTTTTTGGCTTATAGAATACTGAACGCATAGACATATTTTTATATTAGTTGGTTATACTCCCATTATATCGCACAGAGTAAACTAGTGTCAATAATGTAGAGAATAGACAAAATAAAGCTAAAATAACCCAGTTATCCACAATGCCACAACCAAAAGAAAAAAAAAGAATAACAAGAAACAGGCTAACACCCAAACAAGAAAAACTAGTAAGGGGACTTATAGAAAATCTAGAGAACAAGGAGAACACTAAGTCACTAGGGAAAGTTATGGAGGAAGCAGGTTATAGTAGGGGTTCAATAAAGAATCCTCAAATAATCATAGAATCCCCCTTAATTCAAGACAAGCTTAAAAAATTCATCGATAAGTTAGAAGAAAAACGAGATTTGACAATTAACGCCATAACACCGGAGAAGATAAAAGCGACCAACGCACGAGATTTGGCCTCTATGGCGGATATCTTTATTAAAAATACCCAGCTGTTAGGCGGAAACGCCACCGAAAGGATAATAATAAGCCCAGATGAGAAAAACGCGGTAGATGAAGCCTTTGGCTTAAATACCATAGATGGCGAATTTGAACAATTATAGTCTTACAACATTGTGCGACATAAAACTCGTAAAAACTAAGCAACGAGCTCATAAAACGCCCTAGGATAGACTATTGATAGGGGTAGTGCTATATTGACCCTACTTTACCGAGAACGCTTGTTATATGTGATTATATTGCGAACCAGACCATACCCCGTGCCCCCATACCCTTAAAAGTTTTGGAGAGTTAGAAAAAAAGTATCCTCCCCTATTATTTCCCACCAAATTTTAAAGTATTTGACAGAAATTTAATTTTATATCGTTATAGTATTTAAAAAAGAACCGTCCAGCCTTTAGTCAAATCTGGATATCAACTCAGACTAGAAAGTGAGCAAATAAAAATCCAGGCAATGCTGACCCGGCAACCTGGTCGACCATTTGCTCATTTTCAAGAGTATTATTTAATTGGTTCCGTCATAGCTTTTAATTTATATGGTCGGGTAAGGGTGTATGCTTTTATGTCGCACAATATAATTGTGGCGACGTAAAACATAGAAAATAGACGTAAAATAATATTGTGCGACGTAAAAATAGATGCTAAACCCTAAAGTAACTGAAATTATCTTAAATGGAACTAAGGCACAGAGGGTTTATGCCTGTTCACGTTCATTTCCGCACTTTGCACTGTATTACTTCACTGAATACTTTCAGTACAAGATAGCTCCTTTCCACTGGGATTTCTATGATGACTGCCAAGGACTGATAGACGGTAGGTTGAAGGATATAGCCTGGATAGCCTTTCGTGAGTCAGCTAAGACCTCTATCGCCAAAATCTTCATTACCTGGTGTATTTTATATAAAAAGAAAAAATACATAAATTACGATTCTTATGATAAATCCAATTCTGAAGCAGCCCTGTTCGATATTGCTGTTTCTATTCAAACAAATAAAAAGATTCTGGCAGATTTTGGTCAGCTTTATTACCCGTCTAAAAAGAATAAAGACGACAAGGAAGCCAAGATAAAGCGAATTTCTAATTTTATTACCGAGAACAAAGTTAAGGTTGAAGCCTTTTCCACCCAAGAACCGATTAGAGGACGTATCTTTCAAAACCAACGACCCGATTTAGTAATCTTTGATGATGTAGAAAGCTCCAGAACCAAGGATTCCTACCCGACAATTATTAAGATTCGTGAGCATATAGACGAATGTCGGTCCGGACTTCCCCAGGAGGGTTCAATTATCTACCTAGGAAACTATATTACCGAAGATGGAGTAATCGCTTATATAATGGATTCTCTTAAAGACAGAGAGAATGCGGTTATCAGGTTTGTTCCCGTAATTAAAGATGGCCAACCAACCTGGCCCGATAAGTACGCAATGACCGACCAGGAAGCGATTAGGAGAAACGAAGGCGTAGAACAGA
>Ga0172370_10008390_pt1 | contig 12417 bp, 9 predicted proteins | sample LakKiv5m_FD_114538 | JGI IMG/M metagenome (GOLD analysis project Ga0172370, IMG submission 114538) | Freshwater microbial communities from Kabuno Bay, South-Kivu, Congo - kab_022012_11.5m | ecosystem: Environmental > Aquatic > Freshwater > Lake | place: Democratic Republic of the Congo...
ATTCGGCCAGAGGCGAAAAAACAATTCGTTCAGCTTTCAATTTTGCGTTAAAGGAAGGTGCGGAGGAATTCACCATAGTAAGAGATTTTTATATCCCCGGACTCACTTCTACCATTGCCGAAAATAAATCACCTCTCGAATTAAAAGATGTTGTTGATGAATTGAAAGGGGAGGAAGAGGAAAAGATGCAGTTGTTTGTAAAAGAACTCGCATTGAAAAGAATGGAGGTTTCAATCACCTGCATTTACGGAAAAGAAGGTTGGGAAGAAAGTAATTACGCCAGAAGTCATCAAGCGGATATTTTTGCGGTTCCCGGTCCGGAAAGAAAAACGAGATTCATCGATAAACTCTTTCCCCATGATGTTGAATACGCGTTTGAGAAACTGCCATCAAATCTTCTTATCATACGGTAAGTTGTGGGACTCTCGAATCAACAAATAATAATCTTTTTTGTAAGCATCAGCATCATGCTTGCAGCAGCAAAATTGTTGGGCGAAATATTTTCCAAGTTTAAGCAGCCTGCCATAATTGGTGAAATATTAGCGGGAATAATTCTTGGGCCAACCGTACTGGGAATGTTTGCGCCAAATATATTCGAGTTGTTATTCCCTTCAAAAAGTGAAATAAAAATCGCCCTCGATGGCATTACCAATATTGCCGTTGTACTCCTGCTTCTTGTCTCCGGTTTGGAAGTCGATCTTTCAATAGTTTTTAGACACAGAAAAGTTGCCGCTTCAACCTCTATCATTGGTATTATCGTTCCGTTCGGACTTGGATTTTGCATAGCCTATCTCTTTCCGGATGTTTTAGGATTGCTTGCTTATAAAGACCGGTTAGTCTTTTCATTGTTCATCGGTACTGCCATAGCAATTTCTTCTCTGCCGGTTATCGCCAAGATATTGATGGATTTAAAACTCTTCAAAACTCAAATTGGGTTTATCATCATTGCGGCAGCAATGCTGAATGACCTTATCGGCTGGTTTATCTTTTCAGTAATTTTAGGGATGATCGGGGCAAACGCGCATGGACTGACTTTCTCTGAAACGCTTCTTTATACGATAATCTTCATTACACTGTTGTTAGTCTTCGGACGAAAGTTGATCAATAAACTTATCCCTATGATCCAGGAAAAACTCTCTTTCCCGGGAAGTATTCTCAATTTCATTCTTATTCTCGGATTCCTTTCAGCTGCTTTTACAGAATATCTTGGAATACATTCTATCCTCGGCGCTTTTATTATGGGAATCGCGATTGGAGATTCGACACATCTTACTGAACGGACGCGGGAAATTATTCATCAATTCATTACCAATATTTTTGCTCCGCTATTTTTTGTTTCTATTGGAATGAGAGCAAATTTTATAACGCATTTTGATATAGGAATAGTAGCCATCTTTTTGGCGTTGGCGCTGATTGGGAAAGTAGCTGGATGCGGTATTGGAGCCCGGTTGGGAGGAATGAAAAAAAACGAAGCGCTTGCGGTTGGTGCGGGAATGAGTTCAAGTGGTGCGATGGGAATTATTATCGGATTATTAGCTTTGCAATTCGGACTTATTCATGAAACCCTCTTCGTCGGTTTGGTAATCATGGCATTGTTTACTTCAATTTTCAGTGCCCCCATGATGACTTATTTCCTTAAGAAAAAAGAAAAAAATACGTTTAAAGCACTTCTGAAAGAGACAAATATTATTTATTGTAGTGACGACGGCAAAGTTGAGATTCTAACTAAATTAACTTTGCTTGCGGAACAAGAACTCAAAATTGATCATCAACAAATATTGGAGAAAGTTCTTTCCAGGGAAAAAATGCTGCCCACCGGTATTGCTAATTTCCTTGCAGTACCGCATGCAAAATTAAAAATGAAAAATCCGTTTGTCGCTATTGCCATAAATACAAACGGTGTTGATTTTGAAGCCGCGGACGGTCTTCCTTCCAAAATTATCATTTTACTTCTTACCCCAGAGGACAATAACGAACTTCAGCTTCAACTTCTTTCTGAAATTGCTTCCAATTTCAAAAACAAAGAAGAAGTGGAGAAACTCCTAACATTGAAAAAAACGGATGATTTGTTAGCAACACTGCGAAATCAGTCAAAATGAAAAAAACATCTCCTCCTCAATTTTGCCTTAGCCTTTAAACTTGGTTCGTAAATATGAAGAATCTGAAAAAACATTTATATTTGAGCCCCTAACTGTTTGTTTATCGTACTTTTTTATAATGCTATGATAGCGATTACTAATGAAAATCTGCAAAGTTTGCTTACCAGAATTAAGCAGAAAGATGAAGAGGCATTCAAAGAATTCTTTTTCATTATGCAGCCTCATATCTTTTATTATATTTTCCGATTCGTCTATAACCGAACCATCGCAGAAGACCTCACGCAAGAAACATTCATTAAGTTTTGGTTGAACGCCGATAAAATCGATCCTTCAAAATCCGGGAAAGCATATCTCTACAAAATAGCCCACAACCTTTCAATTAATTCACTTAAACGAAAATCCGGAGCAGAATATGTTTCCGATGAACATCTAAACACGATTCCAATGAACGAAGCGTCCATCGATTTTATTTTTATGGAGGATGAATATCAAAAAGCCGTTAACTCATTGCCGGAGAGATGCAGAGCAGTTTTCACACTATGCCGGTTTGACGGTCTTGAATACGCAGAGATCGCTGAAGTGCTTGGGATTTCTCTCCAAACCGTGAAAAATCAGATGAGCAAAGCACTTGCTGTTCTCCGGAAGCGCCTTCAAAACTTTTTAAATTAAGCTCTAATGGTACTTTTCGTGGTACCGAGTGTATTATCCTTTAAAACTAACATCACTTTTTTTTATGACACCAATAATCGATACTCATTTCCTCATTAAAATTCTGCAAAACAAAGCAAGTACCGCGGAGATGCAATCATTTGAAAAGTGGCTAAACGATTCCGACGCAAATAAGGAAGAATTTGGGACACTTGTCCTACTGTGGAAAAAGGTAGCAGATTCTCCGCTTCCACCGCTTCCGGATCAAAATTTACAATGGGGAAAAATCTATTCCCGCATGCATCAAATTGCGGAGGAGGCAAATCTAACGCACTCAGTTCCTGTGATTGACATAAATTCCGTTAAGCAAAAACCAGTTGCAAATAATGCGAGCGAGTATGGTTGGATTCTGAAAGTTGCCGCGGTATTAATTGTTGCAGTCGCAATTCCACTTTTTTTCCTTTTAACAAAACAAAAATCCCCGGTCACCAATACTCACACAACAGCAAAAGTAAAAACTGAAACATATTATACAATTACCGCCGGTAAAGGGGAAAGAAAAACAATTCTCCTTGGAGATGGGTCTCTGGTTTATTTAAATGTTGACAGTAAACTTATCTACCCGGAAAAATTCACGGATTCAACAAGAGAAGTAGAGCTTTTTGGGGAAGGATATTTTAGCATCACCCGCGATGTCAATCGTCCTTTCAAAGTAACTTGCAGTAATACCGTTACGGTAGTAAAAGGAACAGAATTTAACATCAAGAGCAGGCACGACCTTGTCAGAATTCTCATCACAAAAGGGAATGTTGAAACGTTTCAAGTTGATTCCGATAGAGGTATAAAGTTGAAAAAAGGGGAGATGATCACTTTTGACGAGAAGGCCGGATTCAGTAAGCCGATAAAAGCAAATATTGACCATTACCTCGCTTGGCGTCAAGGCAAGTTTTCATTTTCGCATACTTCACTCCAGGATGTCATGGACGAGATATCTCGTTTCTACAATGTGGATGTCGAATTCAGAAATCCATCTGAAAAATCCAAAATAATTACAGGAGTGTTTGATGCGGATTCGTTAGAGCACATCTTTTCCATCATAAGTCTAACGCTTGATGTAAAAATCAATCTCGAAGGTTCTAAAGTTATCGTTCAATAATTAACAATACCGTTCGCTTCACTTGTTGGTTGGTACATGAAATATGTAAACATCTTTGTTGTAGCACTTTTTTTATTTGCAGCAGCATTAAGCGCACAAATACTGCCTCACAATACCTCCTCCAAAGAGACCGGAGAAACCGTTGACGAAAGCGGCTTGAAGTATTTTGACTCATCTGTTGATGAATTTCAAGACGCCGGCAAACAACCCACCGCACTCAATACGAAAATATCTGTTTCCTTCAGCAACATGAACCTTGCCGACATAATAAAAGTAATCGCTAAGACGTATCACATCAACTTTATTTTTGAAGACAAAATGCTCAACATAGCCGGAATCTATTATGATGCGGAAGATAGACCACTGCATGTAGTTCTGGATGACTTACTAAATCCATGGGACGTCAGCTATTTCGAATTTGAACCCGACAAAATCGCTTTGGCTAAAAGGACACGTATCGACGAAAAGACAGGAGTTGTTAAAGGAAATATTAAAGACGATACCGGTGCTCCGCTTTTTGGAGCAAGCATCATTGTCAGAGAATTAAAAATTGGCTGCAGCAGCGATGCAAAAGGAAATTTCATCCTAAAAAACATCAAGCCCGGAGATTATACAATTGAGGTGACTTTTGTAGGATATGAGAAAAGTTCGAAAAAAATAAATATACAGGCGGGACAATCATTAGACTTAAAATTCACACTTAAGACTTCCGCTTTTCTTATTGGTGGAATTGTGGTTACAGGACAAGTTGAACTTCTTCCGAAAGACGTTACAACCAAAACCACTATTCAAAGTGGTGAAATCGAACATTATCAAGCTTCAAGTTTAAAGGATGTTCTTGATTTAGTTCCGGGAGTTCAAAAAACCGATAATCCAGGACTCGGGAAAACAAGTCAAATCACGGTTCGAGGTGATGAAAGTGATGCACTCTCTGCGTTCGGTACTTTAGTAGTCGTCGACGGTGTTCCCGTATCCAATAACGCCAATCTTCAATTTGAAAAACTTACCGGATCGAAATTCGGAATATCAAATATGGGAGGCGGTGCCGATCTACGCATGATACCTGCGGATAACGTTGAATCTATCGAAGTGATAACCGGTTTACCTTCCGTCCGGTATGGTGATGTTTCAGCCGGTGTAATAAATGTAAAAACCAAAATTGGGGCTTCACCCACTCGCTTGAAAATCAAAAATAATCCCGATACTCGTGAAGGAAATCTTGGAGGCGGCTACCTGATTGGAGATAACGCATTAAGCTTCAATCTCAATGCTGCTCAGAGTGAAAGAGCTATAAGGGTATCCGGCGATGAATACTTGCGTCTTACCGGGCAGACAGTTTTCTCTTCATCTTTTTTTGATAACACACTTTCACTTAACAACAAAATAAGCTTCCAAAAAATATTTGATGAGGAACAGCCAAAAGGCGATGCACAACAGACAAAAAATTATAACAGAGGTTTCGAACTTGGTTATTCATTCTGGGGAAAATATAAGCCAGAAGATTTGCTTTCAAGTTGGGATTACAATGCGTTCGTAACGATGAGACGAGAAAACTCGATGCGTTCCGCTCTAAAGCAGTCTGACCTACGCATTCTTCCTAACGGTGATACGGTATCAACCTACTTAGGAAAAGTTGAGACGAAAGGAATTGAATGGACATTTGGAACGAGGTTGGAATGGAATAATGTCTTTTACACCGGCAATGTTATTCATAAAGTGATGATTGGAACTGACCCTCAATATAATGTGAATACAGGGCAGGGGGTGATATTCGATACTCTCTTCAGTTATTATGGAATTGAATCCGGAAGGCGTCCATACAGTTTTGACACAATTCCAGGGCAATTTCTTATGAACATTTATGCCGAAGATAGAATGACAGGGCATTTTATTTTTGATTACGGACTTATGCTTGGTTGCAGATATGAAATGTACCGACCCTATCAATTTAATATTAAAGGACTCTGGGGGAACGGTGACCTTGTGAAATCTCATCAAGGCACTTATTTGAACCCACGGGCGAGTCTCATGATTTATTTTTCAGGAAATAGCCAGTTGCGTATGAGTGCCGGAATTACTTCCAAATCTCCGCCGATGAGTAGCGTTTACCCGGAAGAAAGTGTTATCAAATGGAGAAATCCTCTTGACAGCACAACAATTTATTTTCGTTACGATAAAAAAGCGCTCGATTTAAAAGCATACCGGGAAAGACAATATGAGATATCTTATGACCATAAATTCTTAAATGCGATCGGCGTTTCTCTATCTGCTTATTACAAAAAAAGAATAAACGAACCTGAAGCACAAACCGTACCTGTCTTTTTTTCAACAACATATAACAATCATCAGTACTTATTCTTCACTGATACGTATTCAATAAATCAAAATTTAGGGTGGACTGAATCGAAAGGTCTTGAGTTTACTTTTAAAACGGCAAAGATTCATCCACTGAATATGGAATTTCAAGTTGTTGGTTCGTATAATTTTATTAAAACGGGAAGAGGTGGATTTTCGTTTGGTGCAAATCCGGATTCCTCAATTGGTCAATACCCAAATTATCATGTGCCAAATCTGGGTGTAGATACGGTATACGGTTGGACGTACGCGCCGGGTTCACGCTGGACAGACCGTTTTCAAATAAATTATTACGTAAAGTACACTCATCCGGCTTTAGGATTATGGATCACCTTAAGAGCCGAACAACTCGTATCGGAACGATATCAAAACGATAACTATGCGCCGAAAGATATTACAAAATTGAATCAAACAGAGTTAACCAATTACTTATTCGACAGAGAATTAAAATCTAAACCAAACAAATGGTTATTCAATCTCAACATAAGCAAATCACTTTTTACCGGAGCTGAGGTTTCATTTTACGTGAACAACTTTTTAGATGATCCCGCAATACGAACGTATTACTATAACCCAACAAATACGACTCAGGAAACACGAAATCCTAATTTAACGTATGGCCTTGAGTTTAGCATGATAATAGATAACTTGATTGGAAGAGAATAATTTGAAACTATTGTTACCCTGTATTGCTTTTTTCTTGTTCCTCTTCGGATGCACCGAAAAACCGCCGGCCGGAACTGATGGTGACGGCAGAATGAAAATTGCAGCATTTTGGGATTCAACACAAACTAAAGAAGCACCCATGAGAAATGCTAAGGTGATTCTCTCTTCCGAATACGGAATACTGATTAAAGCAACAGATGAAAACGGCATATTGAGTTTGAGTGGACTCCCATCCGCCCTTTATAGTATTTCAATTCGAATGACACATCCATCGGACCCGAATATTATTTTGGTGGGAAATATTCGTGATGTACAAATTAGTTCCGGGAATGAGTATAACGACGTCATTTATGCAAAACCGATATCGTCAACTGGAATTGCCATCAATGAAGTTTACGCATGCGGTCCGGTAAATAATATTTTCTTTTTCTTTGACCAATTTATTGAACTGTACAATGCCAGTGATAGCGTAAAATATCTTGACGGAATGCAGGTAATGCGGGTCTCCGGCAACAGTACAGGTAAAGGTGCAGGTGCCGACGAAGATGATGATGGCGACATTGATGGGATTACTTATATTTTCAAATTTCCCGGCAGACCAGGCGAACATAATTATCCGTTCTTACCAAAAACTTATCAAGTACTGGCTTCCGATGCAATTAATCATAAAAATACTTTAGCCAATAGTATTGATTTGAGCCACGCAGATTGGGAATTTTATAATCAATTCTCCGCAGATGATATTGACAATCCCAATGTTAAAAATCTTATCAACATCCGTTCTGATAGAACGGTCGATTTTTTAATCGGATTAAATGATGATATCGTAGTGATTGCTTCCGGAACTGATACTGATTGGACTGATGGGACTGACATTAGTTCTATTCTGGATGGATTTGAGTATCAATCGAATTCCACTTTGAAGAAAACGCTTGATAGCCGGGTGGATAGAGGCGTGGCAATTAGTCCCGCACGATATAGCGGACAATCAATGCAAAGAAGAGAACCCGGAGGAGACACAAACGATTCATCGCTTGATTGGGAAATTATTCCTCATCCTACACCAGGTTATTTCAAATAACAGCTATATGAAAATGAGATTTCCAACATATTACAATTATTTACTAAAGATTAATCTGGTAATCATTGCAGGAATTATCTCAGCAGTATTTTCGTCTTGCAATGAAAATCCTCCGTCGTCATTCGACGGTAACGCAAAAATGAATTTAGTTGCGGTCTGGGATTCTTCCTCCAACATCTCGGAAATGAAATTAGCACCACTGGCAAATGCAAAAGTTATCCTTTCTTCTGAATATGGTGTGAGAGTTTTCAAAACAGATGCAAACGGAATGTTCTCCACCTCCGGTCTTCCTTCTGCAAAGTATAGTATTTCGGTTCGGATGCAGCATCCCGATAATCCATCAATCATTATTGTAGGAAGTTTAAAAGATATTGAAGTTAATTCCGGCAATATCTTAAAAGACACCATTCTCGCGAAACCAATTTCCAATACCGGAATAGCCATTAACGAAATTTATGCCGGGGGTCCGGTAAATAGTATCTTTTATTTTTATGACCAATTTATAGAGCTCTATAACTCGAGCGATAGCATTAAATATCTTGACGGAATGATGGTGATGCGTGTTTCCGGAAATAACGACGGCAAGGGACCCGGAGCCGACGAAGGTGATGACGGGGACATTGACGGAATCACTTACGCATTTAAATTCCCCGGAAGACCCGGTGAACATAACTATCCTTTTTATCCAAATACTTTTATCACTCTCGCACAGGACGCTGTTAATCATAAGAACACCGTTTCAACGAGCATCGATTTAAGTAAAGCAGACTGGGAATTCTACAATCAATATTCCGCAAATGATATCGACAACCCGAACGTTCCGAATCTATTAAATATGAGAACTGAATCTACGGTTGATTTCATGATCAATCTTTCAAGCGATGTAATCGTTGTCTCATCGGGGGTTGATACTAATTTTGTGGATGGAATAGATATCTCAACTATAATCGACGGTGTTGAATATCAATCTTCTGCGAATTCAGCAAAAACACTTGATGGAAGAGTAGACAAAGGTTTTACTTTAAGTCCGGCAAAGTACAGCGGTAAGTCGATGCAAAGACGTGAACCTGGTGGCGATACCGACGATGCGACGCTTGATTGGGATATTATTCCAGCTCCAACTCCCGGATATCAATAAATGTTAAAAAGAAAAAAGGTGTAAATGGAAAATGTAGTTGAAGTGAGAAATCTTACTCATTATTACGGCAAAAAATTAGTCTTCGAAAATTTCAATTTTGAAATAAAGAGCGGAAGAATTTTTGGTCTATTAGGTAAAAACGGAACAGGAAAAACAACAACCATCAATATTCTGAACGGCTTCTTAAAACCCACAAGCGGACAGTGTCTCATGTTTGGTGAAAATTCTTACAAACTCTCACCAAAAACAAAAGCGAGGGTTGGATTCTTGATTGAAGGGCACATCCAATACAGCTTCATGTCTATCAAACAAATTGAAAAATTTTATTCCTCCTTTTATCCAAATTGGAAAAAGGAACCGTATTATGAATTGATGTCAAAGTTAGAGGTCACAGAAGATCAAAAAATCTCAAAAATGTCCTGCGGTCAAAGGTCTCAAGTCGCGCTTGGATTAATTCTTGCGCAAGATCCTGACTTGCTTATTCTCGACGATTACTCAATGGGTCTGGATGCCGGATACCGAAGATTATTCCTCGATTACTTAATTGAATATGCTAAAGCCGATTCAAAAACAATTTTCATTACCTCACACATTATCCAGGATTTGGAAAACTTTCTTGACGATTGCTTGATAATTGATTACAGAAGCGTCTTGGTTGCAATGCCGATTAAGGAATTTCGCGACACGTTCAAACAATATAAATTTAATCTACCGGATGCATCTGTTAAATTATCGAAAAACGAGATTGTAAAAAACTTCGAAATCTTAAAGGGAAAAGGAACGATTTATACTTTTTCACCGAAGGAAGCGGTTCAATCGTACCTTGATTCCCTCGGCATGTCTGAAGCGCAAATTGAAGAAATCCCGATGTCGCTTGAAGACGCATTTATCGGAATAACAGGAAAGTATTAAGAGGACTACATGTATTCTGCTTTACTTTATAAAGAATGGTTAAAATTACGTACAACGTTTGTCGGATTAGTACTGCTGAGTATGCTTGTGCTTGCATACATTGCACTCAACTTAGCTTACTACAATGAGTTTATGACTCCCAAAGGTTTTTGGGGAAATGTTATTTTTCTTGGATTCCGATTTTTCGTAGAGATTAAATATATCCCCCTTATTGCCGGAGTAGTTTTAGCGCTCGTGCAATTTGTTCCGGAAATGAATCTTTCACGGTTGAAATTAACACTTCATCTTCCTGTTGAAGAAAACAAACTCTTGTTTCAGATGATGAGTATCGGTTTCATCCTTCTTGTATCTCTCTACGTTATGATCACTCTCATCATGTGGATCATTGTTGGAATATATTTTCCCTCTGAAATAATAAATTTTGTTCTGAATCCATTACTGCTGTGGTTGCTTGGTGGCCTTTCATCATATTTTCTTATTTCAGCCGTAATCCTTGAACCTGTCTGGTCAAGAAGATTGGTGATGCTGCCGTTTGCTCTCGGATTTATTAATTTCTTTTTTACTTCGGAAGATCCGACCACCGGACTGCTGATATTTCTAATTCTTGCCGCAGTTTTTACCGCACTGCTCATACCATTTTCCGGTTATCATTTTAAAAGAGGAATAAAATAATGTTAGTTAAAACTTCACGAATATTCTTTCTCTTGCTTGTCACTTTCGTAACCTCTATTTACCTCCCAAAATATTATTGGATGAAGTTTGAAAAAAACATAAGAGCACCCCAAATCTATTTTAGTCCGGTAACAAAAGATTTTCTTATCCGTGACCCGAATATCACTGAAATTATTTATACCGACTCGCCAGGGCATAAGTACAATCGAGACGATTTCGAAAATTTAATGCCGCTGCTCAATTATCGTCAATTGGTTGTGGATAATAAGTTTCCGGATTCATTAAACGGTGAGAAGTTGGAAATTGATAAGATACGATTGAATAATATTATGATGCGTATTTATCCCGGTGAGATCGACGCAACACTTATTCAATTAAACCCGATGCTTGAGTCCAAATCGGGAAAGATAAGACTTGAAATGCCGGACGATTTTTTCCGCATAACAAAAAGGATGGAGTTCATTAACTGTAATTCGAACAAAATTGAGGAAGATAAATCTCAACTTTTCACAACCGCTTTACTCGAAAAACAATTTGCCTTTCCGGCCAAACTCATTGGAGGAAATCCTACAACAAAAAAAGCGTTTGACGAAGGGTACTTTGTATTGGATTCTAAAAACCAACTCTTTCACATAAAAATGCAAAAGGGGAAACCGTTTTGTGTAAACACAAATATTCCTTCAAATCTTGATGTAGCGTACTTAAAAATTATGGAGATGCCCCTACGCGAGTTTTACGGTTTTCTTTTAACAACATCGGGAGAAGCTTTTCTTATTAGTTACGACCGATACAAATTAATTAAACTCCCTTTAGAAGGATTTAACATAAAAGAAAAGACTTTTGCTTTTTTTGGCGACCAATTTTTCCGAACGATTTCACTCATCGGGAAGTGCAACGTAAGAACCGTGGTTACCGACAGGAACTACAACATTGTAAAAGTTTATGAAAATAAATGGGAAGGGAATAAAGAGTTAAGTGCCGGTGTTCTTGCCGCATATTTATTTCCGTTTACTTTGTCCTTTACCGATCTAAATAGTTCTTTATCGAATTTCTATTTCGAGACTTCCGGCATTCATGGAATAATTCTCTCGGTTCTACTTTCAGTAATAACGGTTCTTCTCCTTAAAAAAAGATCGATAAAACTATCGGATGCCTGGTTCGATTTAGTACTTGTTCTTGTTACAGGGATCTTCGGTTTTATAGCTGTTTCATTTGTAAAAAATGTAGAAAATAATCTGGAGTAACTTCTCCATGCTGTTCAAATTATATATCGGTGCTTTTTTAATAATTGTACTCAATTGCCTCACATACGCTCAAGAAAACAGAGTGCGTGCGATGGGAGGAATTACTTATGGAATCTCAGATCAGGATTATTCACTCAATCCTTACGATCTGGGAAATAACCCGGCGTGGCTGCAGAACGATGATACAGTTTCATGGTTAAGGATTCAGCCATCTCTTCAAAACGAACATGGCGATTACAAAAGATATTATGATCCTCGTTCTACAACTCTTTACGGTTTAGGTTTTAAAGGAATCAAGACGCTCGGCACCGACGGTACTTTTTTAGGGGAAACCGATTATTCATATGAATTGAGAAAAGATGTACCGCGAAGCTTAAAATATGACACCTATGGTGGAGAAGCATTTTTTATGACTGATACCAACAGCGGTGGATTTCGCTATAACG
>Ga0172370_10008393_pt1 | contig 12413 bp, 10 predicted proteins | sample LakKiv5m_FD_114538 | JGI IMG/M metagenome (GOLD analysis project Ga0172370, IMG submission 114538) | Freshwater microbial communities from Kabuno Bay, South-Kivu, Congo - kab_022012_11.5m | ecosystem: Environmental > Aquatic > Freshwater > Lake | place: Democratic Republic of the Congo...
CCAGAGACCGTTCAGGGGGTTCTGCGTCGCGCTCACGTCCAGGTAGCAACTGCCGCCGCTCCCCTGCCAGCGGGCAAAGCTGCACAGCGCTCCGTTGGCGTACAGGCAGATGTCGCCGCACGCGTAGCCCGCATTGCTGACCGTGATCCGGTAGCGGCACGCCGTGCTCGGGCTGCCGCAGCCGTGCGTGTAGGCCGCCACCCCGTGCCCGCCACTCACACTGCCGCTGGCCGCGGCCGCCCACTGACCCGTGGCCGGATCCTGTACCTGCCCGCCGTTGAGCGCCGTGATCGTCCAGGTGTGGCTGCGACTCGGATCGGGATTGGCGCCCGTGTCGGCGTCGTAGGGCGGCTCGCCCGTCGTGTTGGCGTTACAGTAGCTGCCCCACACCACCAGCCCCGGGTCGCTGGGCGCGTCCGGCGCCAGCGCCCCCCTACCGCTCCACGCCGCCAGCAGGCCAGCCAGCCAATCGGGCGGGCGCGGTCCCGGCGCTGTCACAGCGATGAGATGCGGGAGGCTGGCCGCCGCGACCGCACGCGGCGGCCAGAGACCTCCCAGCAAGACCAGGAGACCCATCAGGCATGGACTGAGCCAGTAGCGTTTCACAGTCGTATGCCTTCGTTGCCTTACGGCCAGCGGATCGGGATCGGCCGGCGCTGCGGCGCCGGATAAGGCAATTTCACGGCCGGGGGACAGGTATAGGCGGAGCCGCCATCCACCGGCGACATACCGGTCGGAGCCGGGCAGTCCGCCCCGTGCCAAACCGGCTGGCCCGCGTAGATGGAGCCAGAACCGGTCGGGCTGGCCGCGATCGGTATCGGCGCGGTCTCAGCTCCTGCCGCGCCCGGCACAGCCAGCATTGCCAGCAGCAGTACGACGCTCAGGATCAGGAATGTGCTTGAGCGAGACATCAGATTTACCTCCTTCAGGTGTTGAGATAGGCGTGGGTCGCAAGCTCCCCGCGACCTTACAACGCGTTGATCACCGGCAGTAGCAGCGGCACCAGGATCAGGAACATGAACGGCAGGAAGAAGAACAGCACGGTCGGCACGGCCAGGCGGCTCTCCAGCGCCTCGGCCTCGCGCAGCGAGCGGTCCTTGTAGGCGATGATCAGGGTGCGCGCCAGGCCTTCCATCAGCTCCGGCCCGGCCACGCCGGTGCGCGCCGCCTGATCGATCTGCGCCGCAAACGCCTTGACCGGCGGCAGGTCGTAGCGGTTGATCACCTCGACCAGCAGGCCCGGGACGTCCTCGTGGCCGAAGATCGGTCGGCCGGCGGTGCGCGCTTCCTCGACCGCCCGCCGCAGCAGGTTGCCCAGCGGCCCGCCGAACTCCGCCGCCCGCGCCAGCGCCCGGTCGGGCGGGTTGCCGGCCGCCATCTCGGCCGCCATCAGCGCGGCCAGGTCGGGCAGGCTGCGCTGCACCCGGCGGCGCACCGCGTTGCCCTGGCTGCGCAGCCGCGCGAAGGGCGCCACCAGCCCGAGCAGGGCGGCCGCGACCAGCGCGGGCACGCCGGTGATCACCGGCAACAGCAGGCCGAGCCCGCCGCACACGAGCGCCAGCCCCCAGACCGCGGCGGCTGAGGGCGCAGCGCCGACCAGCAGCAGCCAGCGCCGGTGGGCCTCTACGTCCACCAGCCCGCCCAACGCGGGGAAGCGGCTGAGTGCCGCCCCTCCGACCTGCTCGAAGGCGTTGCCCTCGGCGCGGCCCAGGTAGTCCGCGACGACCGAGCCGGGCGTGCGCGAGAACGCGAAATCGGTGCGGGCGGCGAGCAACGCCACCAGCAGGCCGGCGCTGAGAGCTGTAGCCAGAGTCAGAACTTGTTGCAGCATGTCCTTCCCTCCACTTGGGACACGGTGACACGGGGACAGGGAGACACGGGGACGGGAGACATGGGGACGTTCTCCCCATCTCCCCTTCACCGCGTCTCCGCGTCTCCCTATCTCCCCATCACCGCGTCCCATCACGCCTCCAGCGCGTCGTTGATCATGCTGTTCAGGAACACATAGCCGAACGCCATCGCCGCGAGCGCCCCACCGGCGACCAGTTGCGCGGTCGGCGTCGTAAAGCCAGCCCGGATGGTGGGGGAGGAGAGCATCATCGCCAGCACCAACCCCATGATGGCAAGCATGGTCAGCACCGCCTGGCGGGCCGCCTCGGCCTTGGAGCTGGCCACCGCTCGCGCCTCCAGGATCGCGGACAGCTCGTCAGCGGTCGTCGTGAACGCCACCGCGAAGCCGCTGCCGCCCGTTTCGACCAGCCGGCCGATCTCGTAGAGCACCAGGCCCAGGAGCGGCGTGATCTGCATCGCCTCGGCCCGACCCTTGTCGAGATAGGCGCTGCCCTCCAGCCGCAGGCCCTTCAGGAGGCGCGCCATCCAGAGGCGCAGGACGCTGCCCTCGGCCAGGTTGCGCACCACCTCCTCGACCGCCTTGAGCGGGGCCTGGGTGACGAGCAGTTGCCCGCCGAGCTGGCTGACGAAGAGGGGCAGGTCCGCCTCAACCGCCAGCCGCGCCTTGCGCCAGCGGCCTTTCAGGAACGTATCGGCCAGGATGTAGCCGAGAGCGCCCAAGCCCAGCGCAGGGATGAGCGGCAGCCCCATGAGCAGCGCCAGCAGCCAGGGCCCGACTGCGCCGCCGATCTGGGCGGCCAGGGTCACCTGGCGCGGGAGCAGCCCCAGCGCCGCGTTGATGCCCGCGGCCTCGTCGGCCTCGGCCACAGGTTGGGCGGGCGCGGGCGCCATATAGCCGGCCACAACCTGGCCGGGGCCGCGGCCGAACGACACCCGGCTGGCCACGGCCGCAACGGTGCCGCCCGCAGCTACTGCCAGCGCCAGGAAGGGTTGGAGCAGCGGATTTCCGATGAGTTCCTGCATCGACACAACTCCCCTCAGAGCGCCCAGGGCCGGCGCACGGGCCACGTCAGTCCGGCGGCCACCGCCGTCACGACCAGGATGCTGCCAACCGGCAGGCCCAGCAGCGTCCCGGTGAGGCAGGTTGCCGCCGGCCAGACTATCCGCAGCGTCCGGGGCTGCCAGGCGGCGCAGGCCAACGCCAGGCCGATGGCTTCGGCCAGCAGGACGATGAGCGCATATGTGGTCATAGAACGACCTCCCAGGAGTCAACGGGCAGGGATCAGGCGGCAGTCCGTCTCCGTGTCTCCCCCTCTCCGTGTCCCCCTGTCCCCCCTCATTCCCGCCGGCGGCTCGGCGCCTTGAGCTCCGTTTCGCCCGGCAGCCACAGCGGCCGCAGTTTGACCTCGTTGTTCGCCGTCAAGCCGCCGACTTCCCAGGCGCCCAGCGCCATCCGCCGGCCGTCGCGCCAGCCGACCTGCACTACCAGGTCAATGGCCTCGGCAAACATGCCTTGGGCCGCCTCGGCGGGCACGCCAGCGTCGGAGTTCATGATGACGCCGAGGCGGCGCACCGCGTGCTCCGGCCCGTCGGCATGGAACGTGGTCAGGCCGGCGTGGTCACTCATCATGGCCCGGAACAGCGACAGGGCCGCGTCCCCCTTGCGCACCTCGCCAACGATCAGGTGGCTCGGCGCCAGGCGCAGCGCGTCGTCCACCCCGTGCTTGACCTCGTAGGCCGGCACGCTCGAACCGGGCGGCGCGGGCCGCGCTTCCAGCGTGACCACATTGGGGTGCGGCAGCCAGATTTCCTCCGGGTCCTCCACCTTGACCACGCGCGCGTCCATGGGGACGCCGTGACACAACGCCGCCAGCAGCGTGGTCTTCCCCGTGCCCGTGCCGCCGATGACCATCAGCCGCAGCCGGTGGCCCACCGCATCGAGGAGCGCCGCCATGACCGGCGGGGTGAAGACGCCCCACGCCACCACCTGCGCCGGCGTCACCGGCCACGGCTCAAAGAGCCGGATCGCCAGCGTCGGGTAGCCGTCACCGGGCGCGATGCAGGGATGCAGCACCTTGACGCGCGCGCCGCCGAAGCCCAGCTCGCGGTCGCGCGGCAGTTTGGTGTCCACCGACGGCGTGGCTTCCGAACAGGCCCGGCCTTCCGGGGCCAGGAGCGCCTCCACCGCCCGCCAGACCTCTTCCTTCGTCGGGGCCAGGTCTTCCAGCCGGGCGAAGGCCATGGCGCTCTTGCGTCGCGCCCATACCGCGCCATCGGCGTTGACCAGTACGTCGGTGTACTCGGTGCAGTGCGGCGGGAACAGGGCGTCCAGAAAGCCCAGGCCGCCGACCCGCGCCACCACCCGGTTGATCATGCCCTGGATCTGGCTGTTGTCCGGCTGCGGCCCGCCCTGGCTGCGCAGCGCGCCCCGCACCGCGCCGTCGGCCCGCCGGCCCACTTCGGCCCGGTTGCGCAGCACCTGCAAGGATAGGCTCGACAGCTCCTTGGCCGCCGCCTCGACCGCCGCCGTGACCTGCTCCGGCGTCAGCGCGTTCTGTACCGCTCCCCAGCTCATAGTGCTCCTTGTCAGGAGTCAGGAGACAGGAGTCAGATTGCCTTCTGACCCCTGATCCCTGTCCCCTGATCCCTGCTTTACACGCGTATCCGTACCGGTCCCAGCCGAAACACCCGGCCCGGGACGCGCGGCGTCGGGCAGGACGGGCGGCGGGCCAGCGAAGAGCAGATCGCCCAGTGTGCGGGCCGCCCGGCGCACTTCGTCCGAGCGGAAGTAGGCCGGCTTGCCCTCGTTGGCGGCCGCTTCGACCTGCGAATCGTCGGCGATCGCCGCGGCCAGGGACGGGAAGTCCCGTTTGGCGCGCCGCGCCTCGGAGCCTGCGGTCACGACCTCGTTGGGCGACAACGTGCTCCCTCGCACGCCGTTGACCACCAGGTGGATCGCCTCTGGCGGGATGCGGTGCTGCCCCGCCATCACGTCGTGGATCACGCGCGTGCCCTCGGCTGCGGCCAGCACCCCCGGCACATCGGGCCGCGCCACCAGCACCAGGGTGTTGGCCGCGCTCAGGGCGGCCGCGGCCAGCTCCTGCGTCGAGACGTCGAAGATCACCGGCACAAAGCCCGCCTGCGCGGCGGTGTAGGCCAGACTGCCCAGCGCTTTGGGACCTGAAAGAGCCTCCAGGTTGTAGTTCATCAGGCTCATCAGGTCGGGAAACCCGGCCAGCAGGCTGACGCCGTGCACGTGGCGCACGCAGGCGCGTAGGCCGTCCACCGTCGGGTTCGTGGTCCAGGCGACCAGGTTGGGTTCGGGCGCGTTCAGGCCCGCCATCAAGGGCAGCGGGTCGGGCGCGCCCAGGCCCACCAGCAGGGCGGGTAGACGGCGGGAGGCGGCTTCCAGGGCCAGCGCCAGGGCGAAGGTGCTCTTGCCCACCCCGCCCTGCGGCGACCACACCGCCACCGCGCGCCAGCCGATCATGGCCCCGCCGGGCGACTGGAAGGGCAGGAACGCGTCCCGGCCGCCTGGGGTCAGGCTGGCCTGGCGGCGCAGCAGCACGGCGGCGTAGACCTGACCGGCGAGCGCGGTCAGGTTGACCTCGCCGACCAGCGCTTCCTTGACGCAGGGCAGCCCGCGCACCGCCGCGACCTGGTTCTCCGGCACGTTGGCGGGCAGCAGAACGTAGCAGACGCCCGGGTACTCGCCAAAGATGTCGGTCAGCTCGCCGGGGCCGCTGAAGACCTGGCCCTCGACGACCGCGGCCTCGGGCCGCATAGCCAGCTTGGCGCGCGTGTCGTCCGCGCTCGTCGCCATGGCCAGCACCTGGAAGCGGGCGTCCTTGACCAGCAGGCCGTAGAGCGCCTGGGCGCGCGCCGGCTCGCCCGCCACCAGGATCGTGACGGGCTTGTCGCCGCCCAACGGGTTAGCCGACGCCGTGGGCCGCGTGATGCCCCAAGTCATAGATGTCCTCCCGTAAGCCAGGCACTGTCGCCCAGGCATACGCCTGGCTTACCAAGCGCCTGGCGACAGCTACTTGCCCGCCTTACCCGGCGTCGGGACAGGCGTCAGCCGCGCCCGCTCCACATCCGCGGCGAGATCGGCCAGCGACAGGCCCGCCGTGGTGTACGGCTCCGCGCGCTCCGGCGCCAGCACCAGGGTAAAGGACGCGTCGGTCGCGTTGAGCGCAGCCAGCAGCTCCACCGGCACCACCAGGCGCTCGGCTGGCAGCGATCGCTTCAGGTCGCCGGTAGCAGCGGGCTTGGCGCCCGGCGCCAGGCCGACGACATCCGAGATGGGCACGGTCGTCGTGATCATCTGATAGGTGATCGAGATCGGCCGGGTGCTGGCGGCGAGGACGATCACGCCCTCCCGGAGCGAGTTGGCGCTCGTCGCCGAGCTCGCCGTGGCCGGTTGGTCGGCGAGCAGCCCAGTGCTCGTCTTGCTCTGGCCGCCGCTGACGGTGGCGGAGGCGGTCAGCGGCGTGTAGGGCCGTGCCTGGAACTCCGGCGGCACGTAGAGCACCCGCACCCCTTCCAGCAGCGCCTTGGCGTAGACGGTGCGCACGGGCGACGCGACCACGCCCGGCTGGATGTCGGCCGTGTCCTGCGTCTGACCCGCCAGCGTCGCCACCACGCCCACGGTCATGCCGGGCCGCAGCAGCCCCGCCAGACCGGTGTCGGCCCTGACCTGCACCGCGATGCCGCGCTCGTCGGATTTCAGGCTCACGGCCGGCCTCAGGTGGCGCAGGGTCACCGGCTCGCCCGCGTAGCGCACCACGGCCAGCGTCTGACCCACCAGCCGGGCCGGGTCGGGCAGCGCGTCGGCGGGCGCCTGGGCTGCCGGCAGCGTCGCCGTCGTCAGATCGGCCGCAGCCAGCGCCATGCCCGCGCCGAGATCGCGCGCCGCCACGACCACGGTCTTCTGCGGCGGTTCCTTCGGCCACAACACCAGCGCCAGCAGGGCGCAGGTGATCACCCCCAGGGCCAACGGCAGGCCCACCCCTTTTCTGCGCATACTCCTCTCTCCTCTCAGGCGGCAGCCGCCGCACCAGGCTGGCTTGCCGCCAGCGTCGCGGTCACCGCCGCGCGGGTCGTCCAGCGGGCGTCGATCAATTCCCCGCCCTCGTACAGCAAGGCCACCACCGGCATCTCTCCCGGCAGCGCCTGCAGCGCGGCCAGCACGGCGGCTCCTTGTGGCGGCTGCGGCAAGCCCGGCAGCGCGCCGGCAGGTCCGGCGGCCGGTTGCGTTTTGACGCGTGATGTCTGTGCAGGCATCTCCTCGCTCCTCTACTGGGTGCTGACCCGGATGACGCAGGGCTCCGGGTAGTTGCCGGTGCGATCCACGGCGGTCAGGCGGATCTGGTACTCGCCGCGCGGCACCGTGCGCGTGTTGAACTCGATCAGCAGCCCGTCTTGAACCGCCGCGTTCGACCGGTACAGCATGGTCCAGCCCTGGCCGTCGGCGGAGAGCTCGCCCTTCCAGTACTCCTGGTTCGGGATCGCCGCGGTGCCGGCGATGTTCCATACATACGGTGTAGTTTCCCGCCAGCCAGCCTTACCGGCGGTCGTCACGGAGGTGATCTTCACATCGGCCCGCGGGCAACTCACCACATCGAACGCAACCGGCTGGCCGGCCTGCAATCCGCCGTCGCTGCCGCCCAGGCTCACCTTGGGCAGCCCCGGCAGTCCTGCCAGCGCCGGCGTGGCCGTGACCGGCACGGTCGCCCACCAGCCGGGCGTTGGCGCGGTCGTCGCGGTCGCCGTCGGCAGTGGCTCATAGGCCAGCCCAGCCACCACGTCCGGCGGCCGAGCAAACCCGCGGCCGGCAATGGCCGCCAACCCGGCCAGGATCGCCAGCGCGACCACGCCGAGCAGGACCACATCCACCCGCAACCGCCACGGCGTCCGTTGGCCCGCCGCCGTCTCAGCATCCGCACTCGTCACCGCGTCTCCCCTGCTCCCTTTCTCCCCGTCTCCCCTGCTCCCCCGCTCCTCCGCACCTCTGCTCACACGACAATCTCCCCCAGCCGGGCCACGATCTCGTCGCGCGAGGGCGCCGGCACGTCCAAGAGCAGCGGCTGGATGTAGACCGGCTCCACCTGCGCCCGGTCGGTCGTGTAGCCCAGCTTGACCACCGCCCGCGCCACCGGCATCGAGGCCAGGAAGCGCCGCCACGGCTCGTCCACGAACCCCTTCTCCGAGCGGGCCAGCGCCGCGATCATGGCGTCGCGGTCCTTGGGGTTCTTCAGGTTGGCCACCACCATGTTGTTGCACGACGACACGCTCTGCGTGCCGAACGGGATCAGGGCCGGCGACTGGGTAATCAGGTGCAGCCACATGCCGTACTTGCGCGCGTCGCGCCACCAGTTGGTGAGCTGCTCCGAGACCGACACCCCGCCGCCCGTCTCCTCGTCCGCCCCGGTCTCCAGGCCGGCCAGGATCTTGTTGGCCTCCTCGAAGACGATCTGGATGCGCGCGTCCCCGGTCACCCCCAGCTCGTCGCGCTGGATCACGGCGTCGTTGTAGAAGTGCCAGGCCGCCCAAGCCCAGCAGGAACGCCTTCGAGAAGTCGTCCAGGAACTTGCCGCCCTCCAGGATGGCGATGCCCCAGTCGCCGGGGACGACGGCGTTGATGTCGATGGCGTCCAGCCCGGCCGCGTACTGCCGCGCGGCCTGGCCCTGCACCAGCGGGTGGAGCCGGAAGAGGATCCCTTCCAGCACCCCGCGCAAGGTCGTGTCGCGCTCCGGCACCCCGCTCAGCTTGGCCTCGATGTCGCTGTAGAAGTCGGCCAGCCCCACCACCTGCGAGCGGGCCACGGCCAGCTGCTGGCGGACAGATCCCGGCAGCGCGCTCAGCCGCGTGCCCGCGGGCTGCCCCACCAGGGCTGTTTCGCCTGACCGCACCACGCCCCACACCTTGTTCGTCTGGCACTCCGGGTCGTCCACCAGCACCCCGGCGGCCAGGTAGACCCGGCGCAGCGCCTCGCGCAGCTCCGGGATCTGCCGCCGCACCCCGGCCCGCGCCACCGTGCCGAAGAAGTCGCAGAAGATGCGCCACTGCACCTCCGGCGGGATGTAGCGGCCGATCTGCAGCGGGTTCCAGCGCAGCGGCCGCACCCCGCCCGGCGAAAGATGGCGGATCTCGACGTGACCCGCCAGGCCCGGCGCGTTGAGCAGCTTGCGCCAGCCCGCGCCGAAGTCGAGCACCACCGTGCGCAGCTGCCAGTGCCGGGTGGTCTCGTAGACCAGGCGCTCGGCGGCCACGCTTTTGCCGAAGCCGGTGTCGCCGGCGAACAGCGTGTGGAAGTGCCGGTCGCGCGCCAGGCGCAGCGGCGCGGCCGTCAGGTCGGCGGTCTCCGGGCTGACCTGGTGGCCCAGCACCACCTCGCCGGGCAGCTCCGGGTAAAAGCCCAACGGCGGCAGCTTCTCCTGGATGGTGACCGCCGTGCCCTCTTCGAAGAGGTTCGGGCAGGTGTAGGCGGCCAGCATCGCCGGCGTCAGCAGGGTGCCCCATTTGGACCAGAGCAAGCCGATACCGAACGGGTCGCCGTCCGGCTCCAGCGACGGCCGGAACGCCAGCGCATGCTGGCGCAGCGACTCGTCCGCCGGCACGGTCAGCACCGGGGTCGGCACGCCCGGCCCGTGGAACGACTGCGGCACCAGCGCCGCGGCCGCCCGGCTGCCCTGCTCGCCGACGAACATCAGCGCGGTGGTCAGGAAGCCGCCCTCGTGCGAGGCGGTGTTGAGCAGGCTCTCCAGGCCGCGGGCGATCTCCGTGAGCCGGATCGCGACGTCATCCTCCGTCTGCCAGCCGCGGGAGATCGACAGGCCCGGCACGATGCCCGCGGACAGGCCGCCGGAGAAGGCGTGCCCGCCCGACAGGGCGAGCGCCTGGCCCGCCGTGACCCCTTCGCCGTGGGAACGGCTGGCCTGCTCCGAACGAGAAACCGAGCGCCCCTCCGACCAGCCCTCGGAGACCGCCTCGCCCCAGGATTCCGAATCCGCTGTGCCGCGCGTGGTGCTGTGCGAGCTGGACACCGAGCTGAAAGTGCCCCGGCTGCCGCTCGTCGAATCCGCGCTGCCGCGGCTGTTGGCCCAGCCGGACGTGTCGGCCGTGCCGCGCGTGTCCGCCGTGCCGCGGGTGTCGGCGCTGCCCTTGGTGTCGGCCCAGCCGCGTGTGTCCGCCGTGCCCCAGCTCTCCGAGCGGGTGTCGGAGCTCGACCCGCCCACGCTGTGGCTGGAACTCTGTGACCCGCCGGTCGACTGCGCCACCCCGGAGGAATCGGTGTGGCCCGTGCTGCCGCTCACGCCCGAGCTGGTGGAATCGGCGCTGCCGGTGGAGTCCGCATGGCCGCTGCTGGCCGAGGCGGACGTGCCCCAGTTCGCGCTCTGGCTCGCGGCCGTGCCGGACGAGTCGGCGTGGCCGGTAGATTGGCCGGTCTCAGTGCTCCCGCTCTGACCGGAGCTCGTGCCGTCGTTCCAGCCGTGGCTGACCCCCGCGCTGGCGCTCGCCACGCCGGGGATGCCCGCGCTCACGCCTGCCGACACGGTGTTGGACTGGCCGTGGCTTTCGCCGCTCGACCAGCCCGCGCCCTGCGACGCCGACTGGGTCGCGCTGTCGGTCTGCGAATGGCTTTCGGTCGTGCCGGCCGAGCCGCCGCTGCTCATCCCGACAGTCGCGCCATGGGAGTCGGTCTGCCCCGCCGAGTCGGTGTGGGCTTGCCCCGACGACCAGCCGCTGCCCTGGCTGTCGGACTGGCCGCTGGAGACCGTGCTGCCCCATGAGCTGCCGCTGGTCTCGGTGTCCGACCAGGAGCTCCCCTCGCTGTGCGCCACGCCGGTGGCGTGACTGTCGGTGTGCGCGCCGGAATCGGTGTGGGCCACGCTGTCGGTATGAGCCGCTGAGTCGGTATGCGCCTGGCTCACCGTATGCGCGCCCGACACGGTCTGCGCCGCGCTGTCGGTGTGCCCCCAGCCGACGCTCTCGGAGACACCGCTGGAACTGCCGACCGAATCGGTGACCGCCTGGCTCTCAGTATGGGATGTGCCGTGGCTCTGCGTCTGGCCGACGCTGTGCCCCCACGACTGCCCCTCGCCCTGGCTCCACCCCTGGCTCACGCTGTCCGCGCTGGAGTGCGCGGTCGAGTCCGACCGGCCCAGGTTGGATGCGTAGGCGTTGGAGAGCGCGGCGGCCAGCGGGATCGCGATCGAGAAGCCCATGCCGATGTTGCCGCGCTGCCGCGAGGCCACCTGCCCAGCGTAGCGCGCCATCTGCACCAGCGCGCCGGTGATCTCCGGCCGCGGCACGTGCGCGGAGGTGACTTGGAAGACAAAATCCTCGCGCAGCTTGGCCAGGCCTCTGAGCAGGTTCTCCCCCTGCTGGCTCAGCAGCTCGTCGTCGGCAACACCCATGGCCCCGTCGCGGCCGAGCCCCTTCTTCGCCAGCCGCGGGTCGGGGTGACCCAGGATCGCGAGCATCCGCAGACGCTCCATGCGCTCGATCAGCAGGCGCACCCGGCGGATGTCGGCGGGGATCATCTTCGACTGCGGGTAGTTGGCCAGGGTCGCCTCGACCGCGGCCATGCGCCGGCGTGCTTCGCCCGCGGCCGCTTCCTCGGTGCCCGCCTCCGCGGCCGCGCCGTAGAACTGCGCCACGCCCAGGTGCTCCGGCGCAAACGCGCCCAGCGCGGTGTAGCAGAAGTCCACCTCCGCGTTGTAGAGGCCGCGCAGCGCACCCCACTGCTTGCCGAGCATGTCGGGATCATCGCGGGTCTCGATGGGCAGGTAGGCCAGCTCGCGAAAGGTCACCGCGCGCACCAGTTCCCGCCCGCGGCCCGCGGCCAGGCGGAACCAGAAGTAGCGCAAGTGGCCCGCATCGAAGCGCCAGCCGCTGTCCGCGACCCGGAATTCCACGCCCTCGCTCCCTCGCACCTTTTCAGACTGCCAACAACGCCAGGCCGTTTGTTGGCCCCCACGGGGCGGCGGCGCCTGCCCCCGCCCGGCCGGCCTTTACGGCCTCATACGTCTCGAAATCCACCAACACGGCCACCGGCACGCGACCGGCTGCAGTCACCAGGAGCACCGGTTGCCTGTCGTCGCAGACGCGCGCGAACGTCGCTTCCAGGTTGGCCTCGGCTTCGTCCAGCGTCATCGTGATTGTCCTCATCTTCGTTGGCTCCTCTGTTTGGGATTTATGTCAATCACTGACATCCTCCGAGCGATACGGCTCCAACGGCTCCTGTCCGAACCACTCGTGCGTCCACAGGGTCGGGTGGCCCGCGCGCAGGCTGCGCACGTCGGTCACCAGGCCGTGGCTGGCCTTGGCCGCCCGCGCCTCCTCGGCGTAGCGCCGGGCCTGCGCCGGCGTGGCCGCGCAGATCGCCACCACGCCTTGCAGCCAGAACAGGTTGCGCCATTTGACCGCGCGCTTCTGCGCCGTGCCGGAATCGCCCCGCTGCACCTCGACGTAGAGCATCTTTCCAACAGGGTCGGTGAGCGCTACGTCGGGATGCGCCGGGATCTCCAGCCCCAGGCTGGTCCCCACCGGCGCGACC